>Ga0247741_1001849_pt1 | contig 11791 bp, 9 predicted proteins | sample UWRJL213509R2_FD_180945 | JGI IMG/M metagenome (GOLD analysis project Ga0247741, IMG submission 180945) | Plant litter microbial communities from Arlington Agricultural Research Station in Wisconsin, United States - UWRJ-L213-509R-2 | ecosystem: Environmental > Terrestrial > Plant litter >...
AATCCAGCTGGCACTCTATAAGAAATTCCATTCCACTGGATTCCACTGGAATATTGACATTTTCTCTGCCAAATTTGCTCAAATATTCAAGTGGATTCCAGTGGATTCCACTGGATTCCACTGGAATCCAGCTGGAACTGGTGGGGGACATGAAAGACCTCCAATGAGCACATCCAAGGCATACAAGAAGGCACACTTTGAGGAGTTAGCATCTATTTTCAAGCAATTCTGACAAAAACACAACATTCCTTCAAGTTTAATAACAGCTTCGGATGGTAGCATGATTCTATAGATTTTCTTATTGCATATTTAAGTTTACACAGCATACTTCATAGATAATCCACATAGAAAATGAATTGATAGTTATATACTTATAGATGATAAACAATTTCTTCCAGAGTGACACTTGTTTGGGAAAGCATTCCGGCTTCGTGCCTTATCCAACCTGCATGTTGTGAGCTTACACTTTGGTTGGTACAGCTGGTTTGGATTTCAGCACTCCTTTGCCACAATCAAGCTGTCTCAGCACTCAGGACTTGTTTGGGCTTACCTGCATTTTCTACGCATTTCAGACTTTGACATATTGCAAGTCTGGATCTGGATCTCATGCCTGGGTAAAGTACCTGGCCCAGTTTGACATGACATTTGGCTGTTTCTCAACTGAATCGAGACCCAGAAGTTCAAGCCCTGCAAGTCCTAGGCAAACTCAAGCTATTCATAAATCACGAATTTCTTGATCATCTTTATCATATTCTAGATTTCTAATCTCAATATTCAATGCTGAGTTAACTTATTTTCTGGTGAGGGGCTCATTCTCCTTGAATCCCCTTGAATCCACCTGTAACTGGTGGAGCACATGAAAGACCTTGGTTGCCCGTTAATTCCTCATCACTGCTCCTATGTTTTTATCACATATGGCTCCTTATGCTATCAGCATCAACAACATGGGATGCAGAAGTAAGATTGTGATGTGAGTAATCCACCCCAATAGCCTTTACTTTGAGAAAATATATGATGCAGTATAGTTTATAATCTAATCAATACCCACTCCATGTATCCTCCATGTATCCTTCCCAATTGGCTGCCTAGCTAATATATATAAACATATTGTATCAAGTCATACAACCTGCCAGACATTTCATTAGCATTGTGAGGTTCCAAAAAATTGCAGGCATTGTGACTGCACCAGAAGATAACGAACATCGTGAAAACCCCACTGCATAGGTCCTTCATATAGCATTATGTAGTGTTATGATCCAGCTCATGATATTATCACATATCATGGGCATTGTGGGAAGTCACAACAGATTTTATAACCTTGTAATCCATTGTAACAATTCCCCAAATTTACTGATGTGTGTGCTGCAACACAAAGTCAGTGCGTGGGAATTTGGACTTGGTACATTTTTGACACATCATTCTGCTTTGTACAGTCACTTGCACCACTTCTACTGAACAAAATATTATGTTTTATATATCAGAATAAGGCTAAAATTGAGGGAATTCTAATGGTATAAATTTCAGAAACTGAAGTGCACTTAATTGTGGTGTAATTCGATGTTTTTACTTGTAGAATATGATAATCTGCGATTTATAGCAACTGAAATTGCACAGGGTATGTCATATTATATATCAATAGAAAGCCAGACATTATTAAAATCCAAATAAATACTTTAGAGAGTGCAGTTTTTGGTACTCCTCACACTATATGCCAAATATTGGATTATTTGCAGGTGTTTGACATATAGCATGAGGAGTACCAAAAACCGCACGCTCTAAAGTAGTTATTCGGATTCTACTAATGTCTAGCTTTCTATTGATATATAATATGTCATACCCCGTGCAATTTCAGTCACTATAAATCGCAGATTATCATATTCTACAAGTAAAAACATCGAATTACACCACAATTAAGTGCACTTCAGTTTCTGAAATTTATACCATTAGAATTCCCTCAATTTTAGCTTTATTCTGATATATGTAACATAATATTTTGTTCAGTAGAAGTGGTGCAAGTGACTGTACAAAGCAGAATGATGTGTCAAAAATGTACAAGTCCAGCTTCCACACCCTGATTTTACTTTATAACTCTCTAGAGAGTTCTAAGAACTCCAGATATCACTCAGGACATCCCAGGACAGATCAAAACAGCTCAGGACTCCCTTCAGCAGAGGATCTACAGCCAAGAAATTCCAAGAAAATATCTGAAGACTGTGGTAAATCCTTTGCTATATAGGATATAGATTTGAAGAAATTTTATTTCCTTTCTTAATTTACAAACCATTGGAGAATTATGTATAAGCCTGTAAATCAGCAGTAAATTTACAGAAATTTTACAAGAATTTACAGAAAATAAATCTCCCTTATATATTCCTTGTAAATCCTTGTAAGTTTCGGAAAATTTAGCTAAAATAACTGAATAAACTGCAATTAACAATGTGCCTGTAAATTTCTAAAAATTATCTATGATTTATGGTGGGCGGTACTGGACAAATAACCTCAGTAATTATTCAACCCAAATTTTTACAGCTGCAGATTGAAGAATCATTTTGCACAAAAAATTCAGTCACATGACTGAAATAATTTCGTTTCATTTGATCTTGATTTTGATTTAGGTAATCAGTGCTGAGCGCTAACCATCCCAAAGCTGCGTTATGTCATCAGAAGTTCTTGAAACATAGGGCGGCACCATACATCTGGCAGCGTTGTAGCAACTTGTGAGGTTGTCGCATCAGTTGGTGGCTACCTTGTGCTGCGGCTGTGGTCTGGGTCTATTTTAAGCGCCCGAGCCATATCAAAAGCCTGACGATGTTCTCTCGAAAGCCAACAAGAGCCAGTTTGACATCAATGAGCTGATATAAAGAGAGAAAAATATATGTTACAGTGCACATTGGTCAGTAGTCTGAAGATCTTGCCCCGAATGAAAACTCACACCCACTGAAGACACCTCAGTACAATACACACAGCAGCAGGGAGCTATTAGTGTCCTACTGAGTGTCAGTGTATTTCAAGACCTACTTTATACAGTTTAATTGAACAAGACTGTCAGAACCGCAATTTAGCCCTGCAGAAGACGGCACATTGAACAAGCGCTAAACAAAGTGCCTAACAATTGCTCGCCAAATTAGGGAAGTTGCTGATGGCAGCTTAGTGCGACAGCACCATCAAGGCGGTCTATCACATACTAACCATGCTCTTGTGAGGTTCTAAACAGCATTGAGAAAGAAATGTAATTGTAAGTCAATGGATTCAAAATCAAAAGCGCAAGTTTGACAGTTTTTGACAGCTTCTAAAGTAATCTTGACAAGATGAAGAAAATTCCAGTCACATGATGTATTTTTCGCCTAAAACTAAAGTAAATAATTTTGTCCAATGGTGCCCCTCATAATGATTTACATTCTACATTTTTCCTGATGTGCTCAACTCAAGAGCTTCATTTCACTCTCGAAATCCGCACTTTTGATGAATATTCGCAGTACTAAGGTGCCCTGCCTGAAATTCAAAAGCTTTCCCCCAAACCTGAAAATTGGATGTACAACTAAATTGCCCATTGGTTTTTCATTGATCTCTCCATCCTCTAGCATCTGAACCCCCATCCGAAATCGTCCTTCACTTAGGACAACTGTACTCACTTCTGACGACACCGAATGCAGAGATCAGGCTCAGGTTGCACGATGTGACGCCCTCTGACCCATGTTCTGAGGCGGCGAAGAAAATTGCAGGAAATGAGTGACAGGACCTGACGGAACTGGCGTAGTGAAAGGTCGTATGAAGTTCTGCTGACTAGTTTTGAATTTGAAGGCCGTGGCGGGCGTCGACAGGGGTCTGGCAATAAATCATTGGGCAAGATGAGATTTCGGTATGATATGCACCTTAAGTCGTGGACTTGCTTGAAGACATACCCAGTACTGGCGCCGTCCCCCATTTCAGGATCTGGGAGTTGATTCCTGTTGCTTCTGTACCATCTTAGGAGCGAAAGGGCAGGACTGACTGTCAGGGCAAAGAATATCCATTACTGCACTGAGGGTGTATGAATATGTACAGCAGTCTCGATCTACTTTAATCATTTGAAACCACCCCAAATATCACCAAAGACATCATCGTTCTTTTGCGCAGGATGTGCGGCCGTTGCGGCTGGCACAGATCCAAAGTGATCCGCTGGGTTTGAGTTTCCAACTGCGGCAGGACTTCCGCCCCAGATTGCATTCGTGTTGAAAATAGCCGTCTGCTGCTGCTGCTGCAGTGGCATACCTGCAGATGTACCCCAGACATTAGGCTGAGCGGGAGCAGGAGATGCTCCAGTCCACCCAGACGATGTGCCCCACATTCCAGTGCCATTGCTTCCCATCATGCCAGTCATCGGTACAGGTTGCTGCTGCTGAACGGCTGGCTGGCCACCACCCCAAAGCGAACCTTGGCCATTGAACTGACCTGCAGATGACGTTGGGTTTGCGGAGAACAACGAGAGAATATCCTGCTTAACATCCTTCTTTGGTTCAGATGTTATTGGTGCAGATGAAGCGGCAGGGGCATGGAAGTCCAACGAGAAGAGGTCGTTGTCGGGTGCCTTTGGAGCAGAAGGTTGGGGAGAAGGTGCTACAGCTATTGACGTAGGCGCAGCTGCAGGTTGACTGGTATAATTCGAAGAAAGTAGTTGGTGTGCTTGGGGTTGACGGGCGGTAACAGGTGCAGCAACAGCTACACGGTTGGAAATGCTCTGTGAGTGCGTGTGCGTTGAACGGATAGTAGTGGTGGGGGGTGGCTGCGAGGAGGATGCAGGTTGAGGAACTCCAGAGCCCGAGTCGAGTCCAGATGGATCACTCGGTGGAGGCCCGTCAAGAGCCCAGCGTCGAGATTCATATTTGGAGCGTATAAAAGACTCCATTTTGCTGAAAAAAGTTCGCTCAAAGTCTGACAATAGGAAAGGATAAGACACATACTGTTCAGGCGGAACGTGTCCCTGCTTGAGATGAGCTTCCCAGTAAAGATTAGCGAGATGATTGCCCCACTTCTGTATAGACTAGATGGGTGTATTAGTGGGGAGAGACCAGCGTTGCAGAGACATCGTACCTCCATCTGTTCGGGGGTCCAAACATCGAGGTCAACGGACTTCACTTTGCTAATGTGAGTACCCATCCCTCGATGGATTCCGGAGCACCGAATGCATAAGAAAACGCCTCTGGGTCACGGTCAGCAGAATTGAGCATATACGTAGGCATTGAGACTCACAGATTCCATGAGGCCCATCGAGGATCTGACGAGCGATGAATAAGTAGGGACAGAACCTGGCAAAAAGATACAGACCATTGCGTTTGCAGTCCGCGCAGACTTTGTTTTCAGGCCTCTTCACAAGCTCTCTAAGAGTTCTGGCGAACTTGTCTGTCGTGGCTTTGTCTTGTCTGGACATGGAGGTATGGTTTAGAGATCTATCCTTTCCAAATTGGGAATGGAACTCTGACATCGGACTCCGGAGAATTGACTCGACCGCGCTCAGCGCTGAGCGTCATTGTTTCGACTTTGTGATCTTAGTTTGACTATCAGTCTACCCGTAACAAATGCCTGGTGTTGATCATAGGAAAGCAGTGAAGGATTGGATTGTGGGTATATAAGAAAATGAAACTGATTGCAGGATGGGTTATCGGGAAATAAGATGCTCAGTTCCAGAGTCATAATATGGTGTTGTGTATGTATATGGAGGAAGGGGCATGAACGTGGTGAACAAGTAAGATAGTCAAACAGATAAACAGACAAGCGGAACACGACATGACAGGACAATATGAATAAGACAGCGTATGCAGCGGTGATAGAAAATATGGGGAGACGTTACGAAAGGAAGGTCGTGAAGGCTTTCAAAACAGAAAGGGGGAGATGATTGGGCGAGAGATCATCAAATTAACATGGAAGGTAGTTAGATAGATATTCATCGGTCCATTATGTCCAGTCGTGTGTTGCTTATTTTCTGTAGGATCAAACGAAGAACTGGGTGCTTTAACAGAGGTCAGTCGACAATGTAATCTGGAGATGAGACTGAATACGTACTGGATCCGGCTAGCAGCATGCACTTCCATTTCCTCCATCTTGTAGGAATTTAATTCCTCTTTTATCCTCTGGGCGAGGGCAGGAGTCAATCGACTCCATGTGGCAGGCTCACTCCTTCTATCGTAAACGGAGGCAGAGAACGTATCATACACCGAAAGGTTCGTAGCGAAAGTCAACCTTTTGATAGGTGCAGTCGCTGAACGATGAGCCAGTGGTGGTTGAGGGTGATTCGACCCTGCTGATCCCATTGTAGACAGGGCAGGCGCCGATGAATTGAAGTTCGGGTGTTGAAAGATAGCGGACGTGCGATTCTCCGAGTGAGTTGGATTACTTGGTGCGGCCGGAGGCGCAGAAGGCAGCTCTTTCGTCGTGTTAAAAGTGGTTGTCAGAGGGGATGAGAAGTCAAACGATAGAGGTGGTAAGGAAGGTGGAGCGGTGTCTGGTGGCGGGGTCGGAGTTGTTCCATGTGCAGAGGAGTGAGATCCATGTCGATGTAGACCATCGATATGGTCGGGGTCGGGGGATGGTATCCGTGCTAAAGGGCCAAGTTCTGACTGGGCTGCAGGAGAATTGTATGAATTCGAACGGGCACGATGGTTCAGCGTTGAATGATCCGGAAGGTAAATCTGCTGGTCGTAGCTATCTGCACCTGAGGGAAGGTAAGTGAAATGCTTCAAGGCAAGTAATGCAGGGGATCAAAGAACGTACGCTTCAGGATGCCTTTCGCAGGCTTCCTCGTCCTTTCCGCACTCCGTCGGACGTCCACTGCCCAAGGCTCCATCTCCGTCGACGGTCTTGGGAATCCACTGTCAGACCGACTGTCCTCGCTGCCACTCCTCGGCTCAACCCCTACTCGAATTGTGACATCTTCGTCCCCGTCGCCATCTCCATCCCAATCATCGTCCTCCTCCCAGCCATCTGCCCTGAAACCGCCCTGCGATGATTGCGAGGAACCTTGTTGGTGATGAACGTAGTGTCCATCTTCGCTCTCGTCCTCGTCTTCTTCGATCAAGGTCCGCGTACCGTCTTCATTGATACGTACGCCAGCAGCGGCCTTGACAGGCGACATAGAGCCCTGCCTCGTCGCAGTGTTACGATCCCATGTCGGTACACCTGCACCATTGACGCCATTCCCATTGACTGTTTTGCTAGATGCAGCGGCGGCTTCCCTGGCAGCAGCAGCAGCAGCCGCTTCCTTGGCTTTGGCGGCAGCTTCAGCATTAGACTTGAGTGTATGCTGTCTGGCAAGCTTCGCGGCAGGCGACAACCCATTCATATCAGTACCGACAGTCCAGTCGTTCCCCATCCTATCCAATTCGGCGGTAACGTGCGATACGCTCGCTTCACTCGCCTCAGCCTTCGCGCTTTTCTTGTCCTTCTTCTTCCCCTTCTTGTCTTTGTCGCCGTCCTTTTCCTTGTCTTTCTCCTTATCCTTGAATAGTGATGTTATCCCGGCCAACGAGTTGCGTCTGGCGAGCTTGCCCATTGCCCCAAGCTTGCGTATCATCACACTAGCACTGCTCACAGTTGACGAGAGTGAGATGTTGTCGGTACTGGCGTTGAGACGAGAGTTAAATAAGGATGCAGCACGACCTTTCTTCTTCGTCTGCGCTGGCGCGGTTGCTGATACACCGTCATCAACTCCACCGTCGGCTTTCGCGATGGTAGATACGCTAGCCTTGCCCTTTAGTTTATCCGACGCGCCATTGTTCATCTGTGATGCTTTGATAGAAACGTCGTCGTCGTCCTCTTCTTCTGCCACAGCTTCCTCTTCCTTGAGACTCTGTGCAGCATTAAAAGACAGAGCCCTCCTCAACCTGCCTTTGAGACCTCCACTACGAATCATACTCGCTGACGGTGTCGAGTCGGAATGCATAGCGCCAAGATCGATGTCATCCCGCGACATACGCTTCTCAGATGCGGTGAAGGTCCCCTGTGACAGCGGCGATGGACGTGTGAGGCGAGGTGTTGCAGATCCACTGGTGCCATTGCTCGTGGATGTGGCATTCGCGGTGACAGAAGCGGTCGACGAAGTTGCAGGAGAGGTGGCGGTGGTTGGCAGAGAAGGGGACAGGGCCGAGGGCCGAGCAGACGTGGCCGTAGATGTCGAGGTAGATGATGAAGTAGACGAGTTACGGTGATGAGGTTGTTGTCGGAGAGGGCTAGGTGCCGAGGATGATGCACTTCCAGCAGGAGATGGAGTGTTTCTGGCCGAGTTTGGGCCGCCAGACCCCGGCGACACGCGGGCGCTGGCAGATATCGGTACATTATGGCCGCTGCTGTGTCCACTCTGATTGCTGTTCGTCCGTTGTCGAGAGCTGGCTGAGGAATTCAAGGAAGACGTGGATCCAGAAGCATCTGGACGCGCATACGGTGGATGTGGGCCATGCCTCCAGTCGTTGGCAGCTTCGGGTTGTTGGGATTGCTGTCGATTGGGACGCCTATATGGGTGATATCCGGGATACTGTTGCTGCTGCTGCTGGCCTTGATCGTTTCGGTGCGCGTGAGGAGGTGGAGTGCCACTGGGAAAAGGGTTAAACACTTGTGGGATCTGATTTTGAGGAAAGTAGTCGGATGAGGATTGGGCCGAGTTTGGTGGGCGCTGGGGAGGTGTCATCGTTGGAAAACCATGCTGAGCGTTGAACATCATTTGCTGATAAGCCCATTGTGCAGCTAGCTGAGCATTGGCGGGATCGAAATATGGTGAGTGGGGTGGATAAGGCTGTGGAGACTGCTGTTGCTGTTGATGATTTTGGTAGAACGACGGGTAGAAAGGGGGGGCTCCGATGTTGGGAGTCCAGCTGCCTTGGGGCTGCTGCTGAACTGGATACGAGAAACCAGCTGGGGAGTGCTGCTGAGCGAGCAAGAGCTGCTGTTGATGCAGAAGTTGCTGCTGCTGCTGTTGGTGTTGCTGCTGTTGATTTTGTTGCTGCGGCTGGTGATGCTGAGAGCTGGGGTCGTTGGCGGGAGACGTGCGTTGTCGTGAATTTGTAGGAATGTCCATTGTATTATCTCTAGTGTTGTAGAGCCAGTCAGGAGTTGCCAGAACGGCCATGGACTGGGGTGAGGAATAAAAAGAAAAGAGTCCGTGCTGACCCGCACGCGCTGAAGGGATATGGAGGTCAGTGTTCTCTGACAAGACAGGCGGACTGGACAACAAACGTACACCTGGGAGTGTTGCTGGCTGACTGTCCACGACGACGACCACGGCGGCGACGACGATGGTAGGAGGAAAGCCGGTTGCAAAGCCACAATCAAAATAAATTCAAAGTTTGCACGTGTAACATGTTCTTGTCTACACTGATATCAGTATCTAGAACCCCAAAAGTCTACCAGTGCAATAGAAGCCCTCATAGGAACTACGCGAATTCAACTGTGATTCCATTCCATATTGCGTGTCACAATAAAACTCGGGCAAGCCACTTCGGTGCTCATGTGAACAGACGCTTGCATTCCTCTAGCCGCCAGCGTGTACCGGACCGTATGTTTAAATTCAAGTTGGGACTCGCTCGAAGCGATCATTCCTGTGACCTTTTTCACCGCCGACGATGGCATCATTCTTATCAAGTCCTCAACTCAGCTCAAAGGGTGCTGTTCCAGTTTTGAAAATTCAGTTGCGCAACCCAGACGCAGACGCATTCCGGACCTTCAGACGTGCTGAAATTCAAGCGTGCAGTAACGCTGATTCGTCGAGCTCTTTCTACACGTATTCATAGAATTGGCTTCGTATTTTATTAAATTAATAACTCGTTGAGATCTCTCCCAAATTTCCACCATTATTGTTAGAAGGGGTTGTATTCTCCGTCTCTGGATTGGCCCACTTCAAGCCCATTCTCGTTTCCTAAGTAAGTAGTCTTCATGACGGATCTTATCCCCTTTAGGAGCCTACACACTGTGCTGCACAGCTTTCGGGTGACCTGAGTGCCTCAAACATTTACTCTCGTCTTGAAAGAAAGAACATCATATGCAAGAGGTACCACGTACTAAAAGCCTGCCATCGATCGATATAGCGCCGGAGCCCACACTTCCCCCAGAATTATGCCAACTCATCATCAACGAACTTGCAGACGATTCTCCTTCAAGTATTCCCAGTTTACTAGCATGCTCCCTGGTATGCGTGATGTTCTGCAAGACTGCTCGCCGACAACTCTTCTCAACGATCAACATCTTCCTAGTAAGGGAGAATACCAAGATACAAGCAGACTCCACCATTTATGTTGAATACCTGAAGAGGATCTCCGAAATTCTCCAGATGAGCCTTGCATTTCCTGAAATTGGGATGGTGTACTACATCCAATCCTTTCGACTTGACGCAGACGAATTAGAGGAGCCGCAGCTTTCGATGCTACTCAACGACAAGCATTTTCCTGGCCTATTGAAATCCCTACATGGCCCCAAGCACGGAATATCCCGCTTCACCCTGGAGATTCTACCCGAAGAGTCAATTTCCTTCCCCGAGCTCTCATCTGAATTCTGCGAAGCATTCATCGATCTTTGTTGGTCTAACTCCCTCACAAGCCTCCGTTTGAGAGGCTTCTCGGACCTCCCAAGGACACTGCTGCTCGGCACTCGTGCTGATAACATTCAGTTTAACAAGTGCTCTATATTACCACCATGGCAAGATACGGCCGGAACCATGGAACGTCTTTACATTACCGACTTGAATACGGAAGTCCCCCTCATGAGATCTATCGCAGTGGACGACTCCTTCCCCCTCATCGACCTCCTCAACGGAAACATGCTTCTCGAAGCCAGAGATCGTTACATCAATGCCTTCTCTCGACTCACAAGCCTAGACCTCTGTGCACGAGTGGCAGAGAATTTGCCAGATCTGGTGGAAATTGCCCAGCATGCGTCTCAGACCCTAGAAGTGCTTGCCATCTCAGTATACGGCGGCGTAAATTTACAGGCCAGTGGACCTGTCAACCTTTGGGCCGATTCGCCACCGTTCGAGCTAGGCACGCTTAAAAATCTGCATACCTTGAAAATCAGCAGCAGACAGTCATTCGGCCTGGGTACTTTCGCCCTCCTTCCACCCATCAACGTTCTCGACAAGATCACATCCGTTCCACCCAATCTTCGTCGCGTATCCCTTCGGGCCAGATCAGACACGCGGATTGGAGATCCAATGAACTTTAATTGGCAGCCATTGGAAACATTAGTCACTCAACCGCGATTCAACAGGATTCCCGAACGCAACTTGTCCCTTGCATACTGCACGTGGGTAAACCCGTCCAGTGATGACCGTTCTGAATTTCACGAAAAACTGAAGGCCATCGCCAAAGCCGGACTACCCTCCTTCACATCCATCCAATCAATCGAGTGCACATGTGCATTCGATTAGAAACATGTAGGAATAAAAGGAGGTCTAGTATGAGATACAATCTATCATGTGTAGACTATCATATAGGATTCAATGAAGAGAGAGCCGAATGAATAGAAAGCATAGATATCTGCTACGTTAAGTCTGGTAATCCGTGACGGTCGTGTGTGCGTGATGGAATATTGGAGGCGTAAGTTGGTAGAGTTCGCGATACATCGTTGCACCCCAAGCCTATCTACCACTCTCCGCCTTCATCCCAGCCACCCTTGTCTCGAATGCCCGAACTGGCGAGCTTGGTTTTCCCCCTAGACTTGCGACCCCCGAGCTCCTTGTACATCTCGCGCATTTCAACCTTTCCAGGCTTAGTAGTTCCGTCAGCTTCTGCGCGCCACTGTTCTTCTTTCATCTCTCGGGGAGTTTGATAGCCAG
>Ga0247741_1001850_pt1 | contig 11787 bp, 11 predicted proteins | sample UWRJL213509R2_FD_180945 | JGI IMG/M metagenome (GOLD analysis project Ga0247741, IMG submission 180945) | Plant litter microbial communities from Arlington Agricultural Research Station in Wisconsin, United States - UWRJ-L213-509R-2 | ecosystem: Environmental > Terrestrial > Plant litter >...
TTCCACCACGATGTATTAGCAGATGATTCAATTTTTTTAATACCGGCGTGGTCAGTGTCCATTTAATGATCGTACCCCATGCCGGGTTTAATTTTTCCGCGAAAAACATAATACGCCCAAAAAGTGTAAACCAATATTATTGGAATTATGAACAACGCGCCGACTAACACAAATCCCTGGCTTTGCGGCGGCGAGGCAGCATCCCAAATAGAAATTGCAGGCGGAATAATATTGGGCCATACACTAATGCCCAAACCGCTGTAGCCTAAAAAAATTAATCCCAATGTGAACATAAATGGTTTCACGTGATCACGCTTTTCCACCGAACGAATTAATAAAAATGTAAATAATCCAACCAATAGAGGCACTGGCGAAAACCAGAAAATATTTGGAAAGGTAAACCAACGTGCTGCAATTTTTGCATCAGACAATGGAGTCCAAACACTAATAATGATAATAGTTGCGAGTAACAACCAGGCGAGGTAGCGCGTTATGGTGTGAGCCCGCTCTTGCAATGCACCTTCGGTTTTTATAATCAACCATGTGCTTCCCAACAGTGCGAAAGCAACCACCAAACCAATACCCGTGAACACAGAGAACCATGAGAGCCAATCGAGCGGACCGCCCGCATAGGCGCGCTCAACAACAGGAATTCCCTGAATGTATGCGCCTAGAGTTACACCTTGAAAAAATGTCGCGGCAATTGAACCTCCGATAAATGCTTTGTCCCAAAAATGACGTTCGTGGTCCAGCGCTTTAAAGCGAAATTCAAATGCGACGCCGCGAAAAATTAATCCGATTAACATAAAAATAATTGGCAGATACAACGCGCTCAAAATGACGGAATATGCGAGTGGAAACGCAGCGAATAATCCTGCTCCTCCTAATACCAACCAGGTTTCGTTGCCATCCCAAACGGGCGCGACTGTATGCATCATAATATCGCGATCTTCTTTTTCTTTAAAAAACGGAAATAAAATTCCGAGGCCGAGATCAAAGCCATCCATGACGATGTACATCATGATCGCAAACAAAATAATAACTGCCCAAATCACCGAAAGCTCAATACCCATAACTATGCTCCCCGATCATTGTTGCTTGAATTGTTGTTGGTTCTATTAGGAGTATCGCCGGATGTCGCATCGTCACGATCAGATTTTTTCGCCGCCGATATAGGCCGCATGGGAGTACGAACTTCGCCAACGCCACCCTCTATTTTTTCTTTACCTTCACTAAGGACCGGCCCTTTTTGTATGAGACGGAATAAATAGGCTATCCCCGTACCGAAGACCGCGAAATAGACCAAAATAAAAATAATTAACGTAAGACCAACTTGGGTGGCATCTAAACGCGAGACTGAATCAGCAGTGCGAAATACGCCGTAAACCGTCCACGGCTGGCGACCAATTTCAGTAGTAAACCAGCCGGCTAAAATAGCAATGAGCCCCGCAGGCCCCATCAATAAAGAAAACCGCAGAAAAACTTTTTGAGCATACAGATTTTTTCGGTAACGTAACCAGGCGCTCCATAATCCAAGAAATATCATTAAAAACCCGAGCCCAACCATAATTCGGAATGACCAAAAAACAATGGTTGAATTAGGCCGGTCCGCTCGCGGGAAATCTTTGAGCGCTGGAATTTTTCCGTCCCAACTGTGGGTGAGTATTAAACTACCGAGGCGCGGTACTTCAACTTTGTAGTGAACAGTTTCGGCTTCCATATCGGGCCAGCCAAATAAAATAAGTGATGTGCCCTCTTCGCCTTCGTTTTCCCAATGGCCTTCAATTGCGGCGAGTTTTGCGGGTTGATGCTCCAATGTGTTTAAACCGTGGAAATCACCGATTACGGCTTGCACCGGCGCTACTAATAAAAGCATCCACATACTCATGGAAAACATTTTTCGTATTGCGCGATTGTCATTACCGCGCAACAAATGCCAAGCCGCTGAACCGCCAACAAATAACGCGGTGGCGAGAAACGCGGCTACGCTCATGTGCATTAATCTATAAGGAAATGACGGATTAAAAATTACCTTCAACCAATCAGTCGGTACCGCCCTGCCATCAATTATTTCGTAGCCTTGCGGTGTTTGCATCCAACTGTTTGATGCAAGAATCCAGGTTGCGGAAATTAAAGTACCTAATGCAACCATGGCGGTGGACATAAAATGTAGACCAGGCCCTACTCTGTTCCAACCAAATAACATGACACCCAGAAAACCTGCTTCAAGGAAAAAAGCGGTTAAGACTTCGTACGTTAACAGTGGGCCAGTAATGCTGCCTGCAAAGTCGGAAAAAAAACTCCAGTTTGTGCCGAACTGATACGCCATAACAATTCCGGAGACCACGCCCATTCCAAAATTTACGGCAAATATTTTCAACCAGAAGTGGTAAAGGTCGCGATAAACTTCGCGCTTAGTTTGCAGCCAGCATGCCTCCAATACTACGAGGTAACTCGCAAGGCCAATAGTTATAGCGGGGAAAATAATATGAAAGGAAATTGTGAAAGCAAATTGAATTCTCGCCAATTCCAGTACAGAAAATCCAAACATACTTACCTCGACAGTTTTGTTATTACGATGATTTGTAATTACAAATAAAAATGATCTCCTGCTTTAGAGGCAGGAGATCAGTTCAACTTTTTTACATTAGCCACATATTTTTAAACCGGAGCCTCTGTAAATAGAGATTTAACAAACAACGTCTAAACAAGCGGCGGATCTGTTTCTCTTGCAAAAGAACGGTGGCCAGCCAACGCTGCCTTAAATGCAGTTAGTGAATCATCGAGTGTTGCCACATCTGCAAATATAATCGCCGGGTCGCCGGAACCATCAGGCAATGTGGTAGGTACATCTGCTTTGGTAAATAAATCTACACCAGCACCTACGACAAGAATGGGTTTGCAATGACGGTACTGTTGACGAATAAAATCCACTGCATGCGCATCGCGCCATAAGTCTTGTACCGTTGATTTACCGTCAGCAATTACCACTGCGTCGTATAAAACTGAAGGGCCAGCTTCAAGCGAAATTTCAACATCCAAGGTTTTACCTTCGCTGGTGCTGACTTTACCGAGTTGTGAACCCACTAAACGTGGCACCGCGCCTTCACTTAATAAATCTGCATAAATTGCTGAAACGGATGTTGCATTAACATTGTGGCCTACCAGGATGGCAACGCGGCGAGTGCGAATTCCGGTGCTGCCAGGACGAGACAACAATGATAATGCTGTTGAGGGTTCATACACTGGCATCGGCAATGAAGATGCGATTGGCGCAGCGGGTGGTAAGTCCAGACCTAAACCACTTGCAACGCTAGTGGCTAACACTGAATCCACATTCACCAGTAATGATAAAACGCGGTTGCGAATTGCAAGAATTTGCACACGTGTTAATTCAAAGCGAAATGCAGCAATAATGTGTTGTTTCTCTACAGGTGTTTGGCTTTGCCAAAACAAACGCGCTTGCGAATAATGGTCTGCAAATAATTCCGGTTTGCCACGAACTTTGTCTTCCGAAATGGGTTGTGGAAAACTCGTGAAGCCTGAGATACCCGCTTGGAACGGACATCCACCTGCTAAAGAATTAGGCTCGTAACTTACGCGGCCGCGGTGAATCGCTTGGCGATGCATACCATCGCGCTGATTGTTAAAAACCGGGGCTACCGATGAATTAATTGGAATTTCGTGAAAATTCGGCCCCCCTAAACGCGTCAATTGCGTATCGAGATACGAATGTATACGGCCTTGCAATAAAGGATCGTTTGAAAAATCGATACCAGGAACAATGTGTGCAGTACAGAAAGCAACTTGTTCTGTTTCTGCAAAAAAATTATCCGGGTTGCGATTCAATACTAATTTACCAACACGAGTTACCGGCACCAATTCTTCGGGCACGATTTTAGTTGGATCTAGAATATCGAACTCAAAATTATTTGCCTGCTCTTCGGTGAAAATTTGCAGTCCTAATTCCCACTCTGGAAATTCGCCTGCTTCAATCGCTTCCCATAAATCACGACGGTGGAAATCTGGATCAGCACCAGTAATTTTTGCAGCTTCATCCCACACAAGCGAGTGAGTTCCTGCCAAGGGAGTCCAATGGAATTTACAAAATACTGAACGGCCTTCTGCATTAACCAGGCGGAACGTATGCACACCAAAACCTTGCATAGTGCGATAACTGCGCGGAATAGCGCGATCAGACATTTGCCACAACAACATGTGTGTTGATTCAGGTGTTAATGAAACAAAATCCCAAAAAGTATCATGCGCACTAGATGCTTGCGGCATACCATGATGAGGTTCTGTTTTAACTGCATGCACAAGGTCAGGAAATTTCATGGCATCTTGAATGAAAAATACAGGAATATTATTCCCTACCAAATCCCAATTACCTTCATCGGTGTAAAACTTTACTGCAAACCCTCGTACGTCGCGCACCGAATCAGCAGAGCCGCGTTCGCCTGCGACTGTAGAAAAGCGAACAAAAACAGGGGTGCGCTTACCAGCTTCAGAAAATAAATTTGCACGCGTGATATCACTTAGCGATTCGTAGGTTTCAAAATAACCGTGCGCGGCTGAACCACGTGCGTGTACAACACGCTCAGGAATTCTCTCGTGATCAAAATGAGTTAGCTTTTCGCGCAGAATAAAATCTTCCATCGCGGTTGGGCCACGCAATCCTATTTTTAACGAGTGCTGGTTGTCAGCAACTGGAACACCTTGGTTAGTAGTGAGTACTTGATTACTAGCATCAACACGCACTCGATCCAAAGGGCCTACCGTTGGATTCTCACCAATAGGAGGTTCACCCTCCCCAACTTTTTCAGATGCGTTAATTTCGGATGATGTGCTTCCCGCTGCAGCAGATGAAGTGGGCTCACTTGTAGCGCCAGTGTAAGGACAACGTGAGGCCTCACCGTATTCATCTTTTTTATTTTGATTAGCAGGTATGGCAGCTGCCAAATCTTTTCCTGCAACTGTTTTTTCCAACAAACGATCACCTACCGGGCTTTTCGCACCGAGACTGTCTGGCGATTCAGATGTGGAAGGTCCTGAAACTGTACTTAAAACAGAACCGGATCCATTTATGTTCTCTGTAGTTGTCTTTTGGTTTGGCATACTAACTCTCCAAAAATAGTGAAGGCAACGACAAGAGAATTATTTCTTTTATCGTCTCATTAATTTAGGCAAATGTTTAAGAAGATGAAGATAATTTTCCAACTAAAAAATTTTAAATATAGCTGCACATCGGTGCGAAACTGTCGTTAAAATTAATATTTAGCCGTTAAAATTATTTATTCAACGCGGTGTTAAGCCTTTAATATAATGCGCAGCAGCTGTACTACCTTCCGTGCGCTGCCGAACGATGAAGATTACATCAATTTATATATGTAAATACTGGGTTCATTAATTTTTTAAGAAGATATGCAGAGAAATAATATAAGTAGAGCACCATCGATTAAGAGCACCTATAAAGTACCCTTTTAAATTTTAATTACACATGGATTAATTTTTCAATCCAGTTTTATTTTTATGTAGTTTCGTAAATAGTAATCAGTATAACGAAGCCATTACATCCTGACGTGTTAAAATACCGAGCGCACCTTAAAGGAGCAACACCATTTTAATCTGTAAGATATAATGTAGATTAATAAAAAACTCTTTACACGCGACACCATTAATTCTCTCAGAGCAAATAATTTTAATAATAAACTTTCTAATTTCGTGTGATAGCGAACCAAGATTATCCCTGCAAAGACTTAGAGTCACTTGGCGAATTTTCGTTAATTTATTTCTGCGGAGAAATATCATGGCTACTACCACCACTAAAAGCACCACCAAGAAAGTTGAACGGACCCCTCTAAAGAAAATACCCGATGCCACAGCTTTACTACGCGCTGACCATAAAGAAGTAGATACTTTATTTAAGGAGTATGAAGCAACTAAATCCGTTGCTAAGAAAAAAGCTCTCGTTGCACAAATATGCACAGCATTAACTGTGCATGCGCAAATTGAAGAAGAAATATTTTATCCAGCCGTGAAATTAGCGCTTAAAGATAAAGAATTAATTCCGGAGGCCTCAGTAGAACATGCCACACTTAAAAGTCTTATTGCACAAATAGAGGGCGTCGAACCTGACGGTGAAATGTATGATGCTAAAGTAAAAGTGCTTTCAGAATATGTTAAGCATCATGTTAAAGAAGAACAGAACGAAATATTCCCTAAAGCAAAAGAGGCGACCAAATTAGACCTGGTTGATTTGGGAATAAAATTACAGGATAGAAAAGAAGAGTTATTGGCAGAGCTAGCCAGTTAGACATGCTTTTAAGTTAGTAACGTAAGTATAGGCAGTGGATTAAAGCGCACTGCCTTTATTTTTATCATCAAGATATTCACTGAGTTATCAATAGCTATAATCCGTCAATGCGCGTCTCTTGGCTCCTGCTGCTTAAGCATGGCCTTAGCTACTGCACTGTCCGGCGTAATATTACTCACGGCAACCTGCGCTTTGTTTTTAAAGCCGGACACAACCATATCATCACCAGACATAAGTGCATTGAACCCATCTGCAGCAACTTTAGCGGGGTCGGCCAATTCATGGTCTAAAACTTTCGAATCCTGCATATCTGCCTTGTTAAAAAAATCTGTATCTGTAGCGCCGGGAAGTAATGAAGTAATGGTAACGCCAGTGTCTGCTATTTCGGCGCGAACGGCTTCCGTGAATGAATGTACAAAAGCTTTAGTGCCGTGATAAACAGACTGAAATGGCCCAGGAACTTTGCCTGCAATTGACGCGACATTCAAAATTTTTCCAGATTGGTTACTAACCATATCCTGCAAGAATAGTTTTGTGAGCACCACGTATGCATTAATGTTTAACTGAATAATATCCAGCTCGCGGTAGATATCCGTATCTATAAAGCGGCCATACAAACCCTGACCAGCGTCGTTAACGAGAATATCAACCTGCAAGCCTCTTGCTTTAATTTCTTCGTACAATTGAAACGGACTTTGCTTATTAAATAGATCTTTAGCGATAGGTATAACGTCAACGCCGTACTCTGTGGAAAGCTCTTCTGCAACCTCTTCAAGACGAAGAGAAGTGCGCGCCACAATAATCAAATTGTAATCATTAGCAGCAAAAACTTTCGCTAACTCATAACCTATACCACTGGTGGCGCCGGTAATTAATACATAACTTTCATTTTGAAGTGTCATAAAATACTCCGGTAAATTTAAAGGTTTGGACGCAATATAACCTTACGGCAATCCTGCTCTTTCTCATTAAAAATTCGGTATCCTTCAGCAGCATCTTTCAAAGGAAGACGATGAGAAATGATTATCTCCGGGTTTAATTTCCCTGCGATAATTTGCTCAAGTAAATGCGGTAATAGCGGATGAACATGGGTCTGTCCCATTTTGAAGGTAAGGCCTTTATCAAATGCATCACCAAATAAAAACCCGTGGATAAAACCTGCATATACACCTGGCACACTTACCACACCTCCACGCCTCACCGCAGCGATACATTGGCGCAATGCCTTTCCACTACTCGCTTCTATTTTTAAGGTTGTTAATACCGTTTCAACGGTACTGCCTTTAGCTTCAAAACCAACCGCATCAATCGCTGCGTCTACACCGCGGTACCCGTCCGTCTGTTCAATAATTGCTTCCGCAGGATCATCAATTTCATCAAAGTTAATGGGGATAACACCATAATTTTCCTGCGCGAAGTTCAATCGATATTGATTATGATCGACCATAAATATTTTTTCAGCGCCCAAAAATCTCGCGCTCGCCGCTGTCATAAGGCCTACCGGGCCAGCGCCGTAAATTGCTACGCTGCTGCCGTGCGTAATTCCTGCGTTAACTGCCGCTTGGTATCCTGTTGGCAAAATGTCGGTGAGAAAAAGAACTTTTTCGTCATCCAATCCATCTGGAATCTTAAAGGGGCCGATGTTGCCTTTTGGAACGCGGACGTATTCAGCTTGTCCTCCCGGTAATCCGCCGTATAAATGGCTGTACCCAAATAATGCTGCACCAGGTGGAATTTGCTTTTTATTTAAAATCGCACCGCGCCCGGTATTCGTTGTTTCACAGGCAGCATGCAAATTCATTGCACAATAAAAACAACTTCCGCAAGCAATCACAAAAGGAATAATCACGCGGTCGCCTTTGCTAACGGCGGTAACCGCACTCCCTACTTCTTCAACAACCCCCATAAATTCGTGGCCAAAAATATCACCATCTTTTACTTGCGGAATTTTGCCACGGTAAAGATGTAAATCAGATCCACAAATTGCAGTTGCGGTAACTCTTAAAATTATGTCATCAGATTCTTGAATGACTGGATCTGGAACATTTTCAACTCTTACATCTTTACTGCCGTGATATGTCAGTGCTTGCATAAATTATCTCCAATTTCATAAATGAAATAACTCAATGGAATTTCATCTAGTCGCTGCGAAAGTACTGAAAACTACCAACCTTACGCGGAAGTTATCGTTCGCCAACGAACAGAAAAATGATCGTCATGGCATGCAATCTTTCCATTCGCAAAATTTCAACTAAACGAAAAACTATGCGTCATTTATTAAATGGTATTTAAAATAATTGGAAGACAGACGTGGATTCTTTAGAAAACATTATCGATTTTTTATGCAAGAGAAAATTAACCTTAGTAACAGCTGAGTCCTGTACGGCTGGTATGGTTACTTCTTTACTTGCAGATGTACCGGGTTGTGGCGCCATATTAGACATGGGGTATGTGGTTTATACCGAGCATGCAAAACATTATTGCTTAGGCGTTAATCTGCAAACCATGAATATTTTTGGCTTAACAAGTGAAGAAGTTGCGTGTGAAATGGCTGTAGGGGCGCTGACGCGCAGCAGTGCAGATTTATCTATTGCAATCACTGGTACAGCTGAATCTAATGATGAATTAAATGGCGTTGTTTGTTTCGCTTACGCTTATGTTGATAATATTCACAAAGATCGAGTTGAAAATCATTACAAGGTTGCAAGCGAAACATTGAAATTTACGGGTGAGCGAAATCAAGTTCGGCATTTGGCAGCAATGCATGCAATCACATCGATTCCAAAATTGTATGAAAAATTTTCTAACGGCGACGGAGATATAGTTTCTAAATAGAATTCCAGAATTTAAAAGAATTGAGTCATTAATTTACGAACTGCTAACGTAAGTTTCACCTTCAAATTTAATCAAACAAAATCCGTTTCCGAACGGGTCCGCAAAGGTAATACATCTTGATCCATTCCATTCGCCACATTCACGCTCAAGTTTAGCACCCGCTTTTATAGCCTTTTCCTTGGCTTCATCAAGATTTTCAACCACGAAATCAATATGTACGGGAGTCCAGTGCCGCGAATAGTAGCGATCAATTGAGGAGTTTTTTGAAGTAACTGATCCCGTAGGCTTTTGTAAAAGATAAATAACACTGGATGCTCCAACTAGTTCGGCCACGTCTTTATCGAGAATTCTACTGAGTTTTAGCCCGATGGCATTGATGTAGAACTCAATAGCTGTCGCTAAATCTGGCACATCTATATTAATAATAATTTTCATGGCGCCGCACCTTTACTGCAAAACCAATGTTTATTTTTCGTTTCAAGATTTTTAAAAACTTAATTGTCGCTTGGGCATTAATAAAAGAGTTTTCAGTTATTCATAATATATTGCCAACCAGATAGTTACTTGATCTGGATCAGTCCATTTAACTTTATGTTTGCAATGCGCTGGAATATTTAAGTAATCGCCTTTTTTCAAGGCCACGTCTTTTTCATTCTCAAATCCCAAAATTGCGTGTCCCTCCAATACCATTACCCATTCACCCTCTTCCTGATCATACCAGTCACCTTGAGGTGTTGATTGTCCCTTGGAAATAATTCTCTCTATTCGTAAATTTGGCAACTTAAGGATATCTTCAAACACTTCTGCATGTAGATTTGAAGGAATGGAATCAAATATATTTATGGTTTGCATATTCTTATACTCAATTAAAGCTTTGTATTTGACAAATTGAATGCCATCAAGCGAACCCCAATACCGGCTGTTATTTAACGCACGGAATTATTTTCTTCGTTGAATTAGATTTATTACAACTTAGTAATTTATGAACATTTGGGCATTAAGATGAAAATTGCAACCTACAACGTTAATGGAATCAACGCACGCCTACCAGTATTGTTGCGTTGGCTTGAAGAATCCCAACCTGATGTTGCTTGTTTGCAAGAGTTAAAAGCACCGCAGGAAAAATTTCCGCTCCATGCAATTCAGGATCTTGGTTACGACGCTATTTGGCACGGACAAAAAAGTTGGAATGGCGTCGCTATTCTTTCACGCATCGGAACACCGCTAGAAATTCGTCGTGCATTGCCGGGTGACCCAAACGATTTACACAGCAGATATATCGAGGCTGCTGTTAATGGAATTGTTATCGCCTGTCTCTATTTGCCAAACGGGAATCCCGCACCCGGCCCCAAATTTGATTATAAATTGTTGTGGTTTGAACGCCTGAAAATCCACGCGACTGAATTATTAGCGTCAGGTGTTTCTGTTGTGCTCGCTGGTGACTTCAATGTTATTCCCACCGAACTCGATGTTTATAAACCGGAACGTTGGGTAGACGATGCGCTTTTTCGTCCTGAAGTTCGCACGGCATTTGAAGAATTAATTGCCCAAGGCTGGACTGATTCACTTAGAAAATTTCACCCCGATAAAAAAATTTACACCTTTTGGGATTACTTTCGAAATGCTTATCCACGCGATGCTGGTTTACGCATAGACCATTTTTTGGTGAGCCCATCAGTTAAAAAACGATTACAGAACTGCGAAGTAGATAAACACGTTCGCGGGTGGGAGAAAAGTAGTGATCACGCACCTGTGTGGATTTCCTTAAAATAAAATATCTGGCAAGCCTGGAATTGCGGATTACTTTTACCCAGCTTTGCCTTCTTATTTATCGTATGGCAAATATTCCAATCATCCAAATTACTAAAAAATAGTGTTTAATTTTACAAAAAAAAGAACCCATAAATAGGCTCTTTTTTTGTGGGAAATATTAAGTTTGATCTGGCTGTTCCGGTTCCGTTTCGCCCGTTTTTTCGGACGGGTCAACAGACCTCTTTGCATGTGGATGCAAACCGCTTTCGTCAGCCTCTAACAATCGAGCCGCTAATTTCCAATGCTTATCCGATTGCCCCTCAGGTCGCCCCTCAGATTCCCAGAGTTGATGCGCCAAATTACGGATATCTTCATTAGTAGCCATAAAACACCTCATCAATAAAACGTCTTTATAGGCAAGGGGTTAATCGTTGTCGGTGTGGCAGGCCTCATAAAAGCGCGGATAGATTAGTGCGCGCAATATTTGAAACGGCTGCCGCTTATTTTCTTCAAAAAAATAAACTGATTGATAGGTTAGAACTACACTTTCTAGGTATTCACGAATGTGCTGTTTATTTTGATAATGGGTCGGGTGCACTCCTATAAATATGTTGAATAAAAAAAGCGGATATCTGCGTGTTGTAGGGATTGGCGCCTCTGCGGGTGGGCTTGATGCCTTAGCTCACCTTTTGCCCAAACTTAAACCCAATGCACATAGTGTCTATATTATTGCTCTGCATATGGCCAGGGATAACCACATTGGCCTGATCCTCAAATTACTAAAACGCCTGTCAGCTCTCCCTGTCGTAGAAGCAACCCACAATTCCGCATTGGTTGCAGATCATGTTTTTTTAATACCGCCCGGTGTGACTGGTGTTGTTGAG
>Ga0247741_1001852_pt1 | contig 11758 bp, 12 predicted proteins | sample UWRJL213509R2_FD_180945 | JGI IMG/M metagenome (GOLD analysis project Ga0247741, IMG submission 180945) | Plant litter microbial communities from Arlington Agricultural Research Station in Wisconsin, United States - UWRJ-L213-509R-2 | ecosystem: Environmental > Terrestrial > Plant litter >...
CTAACAGCAATTTAATGAGTGGGTTGACATACTTCGATGCAGCTGCCCATATATATTTACCTGCTAACAATGTCTACAAAGATCATTACCGCTCCCATCTGAAATGGGACGCTTTCCTCTGTCGGCGGCGTTGCGGAGCATCTTTCCGCACGGCAGCCACACTCAAGAGTCATCTTAAAAAAGCGACCCATTGTCTTCAAAGCCAAGAATCGGTCAACCAGACGGGACGGCAGAACTTCAGCTCTCTCAAATCGGAAAATTCGAGAAGCGAGAACGAGAGCGAGTAAAAAGCCCTGCTACAATCATGACAACATCTTGCAGTGCTGAGCCAACTGAAGGAACAGATGAATTACTACTCTAAAGAGGCTAGCAGAACTCTGTCTCGTTCGTATGTAACTGCTTCATAGGTCATTTACTTTGTTAATTCAGATATAAGTTTTAACACACCTGCGACTGATTTTCTCATGACGCGTGCGTTGCGTCTATGTGGAGGTAACGGTATTGGACTGTAGTCTCCTCACACACCGACCAAAATATTTGCTGTTCAAAAGAAAATGTCGAAGGGGAGGCTCCCAGTCTTTTCCAGTGCGCTCATGCCACCTATACCACTGATACCTCCAGGTCGAATTCCGGCGAGGTGAACTACGTTTCAGATGATGGCGACCAGGCAGAACAGTTCTCTGCAGCTCGTTCAAGGTCTTGTTTAACGTATCTTTAGTGATAGTTGCGCCTATCATAGTCTTCTTGAGTTGAGGAGTCGCCTCGTCTAGTCGTTGAGCCACATCTGCATGTGCACCTGAGAGTCATGTGCGAGATAACTTTAATTTCATTCGAGTCGTTAGAAAGGCCAGGAACGACGTGTCCAAAGAACTTACAGAGGTTAAGCTTAGCAAGACATATATCGAGCTGTGAACGGGCCGAATTATGAGGACCAACAAGCATTTGAAGAGACGGGGAGATACGCAGTCTTCCGTGTATTGATTCCGTGTTTCGAGACCGTCATCCACATTGTGCTGCCAAGGACCCATCTGCAAAGTTTGTATCAAGGCAGCCTCGATACCAGTCTCCTCGTAGAGACTCGGAAGCAGAGCTACGGGTGGTTTTGAATGAGATGAGGCTTCGTCCATGTAGTAGAATTCAACGAAGATAGGGCAAGCCTGCGAACAACCTGAGAGAAGATGAGCCACGGACGTGATGCACCAGAATGAAGGGATACCGTACCAAGTGTTCATCGACCTGAGAGAGAGGAAGTCAACAAGGAGAGGAGAGAGCAGCTCGTCGTAAGACTGTGACCTATTGGTAAAGGTGTAATGGATGGCCAAGACAACATTCGTGCGTTTATCTGCGATGCACAAACTGCAAATTCGGGTTGGCGTACGGATGGATGGCAGACAGCGTAGACGTTGGCTATAATCGAATGGTCAGCGATCGAACTTGAATGAGAAGGAGGAACTACTCACCCGACCTATAAGACTCAAAATATGTCCAGTCGCACTATTACTCAAATAATAACTCGGGCACGTACTCCTCCCTACCCTCACTTCTTCCCCATCCTTATTTACGGTCGGCGACTGACAAGTCCCGTCCCGTGCAGCTGCCCCCAAAAAGGCGTACAAGGTGTAACAGGCGACTTTATCGATGCGGTCAATGTTGGCCAGGCCGGTTGATAGTGATAGTAATATGGGGTTGACCCGTCTGAGATAGTGTCTCGTTGGCACTGGTATCTTCTTGGTCCGTTTCCTCTCCTTTGGCTTTGACTGGCCCGTACCATGGAGTTTGGAAGGGTGGATTTGACTGTCCGTCGAGTCTCGCGTGTTTCAGCATAGATTTGAGGCCAGTCTTCGGCATGAGCAATAGCAACTTGAATTTGGGCTTGAGTTGGCGCAACTAGCGTTTGCCCACCCAACTGAGCAACTCCAGCAACAGCCGAATAATTCGGAACGGGCCTCCGTGTGGGTGGTTTGAAATTCGTGGACCGAGAGCGAGTCTTGATTTGCCTGGGTTGGAGTTGGAGTTGGATGTAACCGAAGTAGAGGGGTGGATATGGAAACTGGGCCAGACGCAGAGAGAGGCGGTTTTTGATCCTTAGACCCTGAACGCGAGCCCAAATGTAAGAAATGGTGTTTTACAGGTCAAGGAAGTGAAAAATGAACTTACTTACTCAAATCCTCCTTCGAACCCACCCTCGAGTTAACCCTCGAACCGGAACTCGACCTCGAACCACCACTGTTGCGATACGATCAACTTGAAGCCGGATCCAGATAGAGAAGAGACAAAACTCCCCTTCCCCTCTCCTCCTTCTCCAGCATCGGCACTGTTCCGTAAATCCATGAAAAACGACGCTAGAGCCGATATACGACACCGTACTGGTGCTGATAGAGCCGTCCTCACTCGTCCTCGATGGGATTGTAAAAGCAGACACAGACGCAGGGCGTACTATCGCATGAACGATCTGATGCTTCCACATTCTCTGGAGAGCTGGAGTGTGGGTGAGCTGAACGTGAGCACCCCCGCGAGAGGAAGCAGGGGAAGGGCGCGACAGAAGGCGCCGTTTGACGTGTTTACGATGGTTCTTCGTCGTTTATGGCCATGTGGATGTGCACCTCCAGTACATGCAAAATCCGTCGAGAAGGCGCAGTTGGAGCGAAACATGGCATGTCGGGTATGCTCATGCTCGTAGTTCGGAGGGTGTTCTCGAAACTGTCCATTGGTATCTCGTCCGCTACTCGCAGATCCAGGTACAGGAGGAATGCGAAACGTCGTCCTCGACAGGCTTGGAGAGTGTTAAAAACACCACTGGTGCTTCGGGACCGTAGGCAGCAGAAGGCGAAGACGAGACAAAGTTCCCATTATTGGGTGGTACACAGGTCCTCGTGATGATGGTCAGCGCGAAAAGGCAGTCAAAATCAATCTTCCTTTCTCAACCTAAATTAAGGCGATGTCATCCATATGGGGGAAGAATTCGGAGTGCTCGGGACTCGGGACTCGGGACCGACATGATATTCTTTACCTGTGCTTGAAGTGAGCTTGACCTCTGCTGGAACACTCTTCCGCGTCCACCAAGCTCATCTGCTTACCCTCGTCACTTGCAGGTGGTGGGTATCTTTAAATAGTTCAAGCCGTTTAATTGAACCTATCGTACACGAGATGTCTAACTCATGGGTGCGACCCCGCTTTGCCTTCAATGCAAGCTCTTCACTGACCGACATGCTCCTTGAACTCGTTACCCCAGGTTGGTTCCTCTTGATATCCTCTACGAGGAAGTTAAATTTGGAGTTAACGCCAGTACTGATCTTGCTGAGCGCAGCGACGCATGTAGGGCACATCTCTGCGGCTCATTCAAGGCCTTGTTTAACCATATCGTTAGTGACCATGGCGCCCTCTATAGTTTTCTGGAGTTGGGGAGTCGCCTCGTCCAGTCGTTGAGACACAGCTGCAGGTGCAACCTGACACAGCCGGAAGAGCATTATGTACGAGATGACTTTAATTTCATCTGAGTCGCAAGACAGACCAGGGATGACACGTCCAAGAAATTTGTGCAGATTGAGCTTAGCGAGACATGCGTCGAGCTGTGAATGGGCCGAACCATGAGAAACAGCAAGCATTTGAAGGCTCGGGGAGACGTACTGGGGTATACATGATCTCATACACAGTCTTCCGCGTTTCGAGACCGTCGTCCACCTTGTGCGTCCAAAGAGCCATCTGCATAGCTCGTATCAAGCTAGGATCGATGACACTCTCCTTGCAGAGATTCGGAAGCAGAGCTACGAGGTGGCGTCGAACGAGATGGGCTTTTTTCGTGCAGCAGAATTCAACGAAGACAGGACAAGCCTGCGAACAACCTGAGAGAAGATGAGACACGGAAGCGAATCACCAGAATAAAGAGGTACGTACCAAGTTCTCATCAAACATGGAAGAGAAAGTCAACAAGAGGAGAGAGCAGCCCGTCGTAAGACTGTGACGAATAGCAGAGACCACAGTCGCGCGTGTGTCTGGGTTGGGATCCTTGACGCGATCCTTGAAAAGAAGGATTAGAACAGAACGCAGCGACACGAACAAAGGTCACTTACGTGCAGTTGGGGCAGATATCGTGATGGATGGGCAGTGGCCAACTTTCCAAGACACGCTGCGGCAACATTTCTTGTGGTCTCTTTGGCGTTCTGAGATTTCTCGAAAAGCGGGCTTCACAGGACTCGACAGGAGATTGGCAACACCTTCCAATTGGGCATGGGAGACGACCTAGCCGCCATTTGTTAACATGACATGAAGAGAATTCTGGGTTCGAAAAAAGATTCGCCTTTTTGGCCGCATGCAATGCGAGCAATCTCTTCTTAGGATCTGTTTCCACCATATTGACAATCACGGGCAGGAGTTCGTGGGATTCGTTCCCAATCGCAATGTTGCCCACTGCGAAAGCGGCGGTAGCACGAATTTCTTGTTCAGATGCAAAGTGGTCAACGACATCGGAAAACATCTTCTGAGGTGCCATATCACTGGTGGCGAAATATCAGGAATGAACACAAAAGCCTCAGAGTAGAGACTTACATGAAGCACCCCAAGTTCATCAACAAACTGAGAATGACGAGTAATGGTTTGGCTTTTGTTCCCTTCTGTAAGATGTGGTTGCCGTCAGTGAGTTCCAGTAGGTGAGAATCAGATGTATTAACCTTCAAGTGTCTGCAATTATCCCAGCCGCAACATCGCGATCACTCTTCACGACTCAAGTAACACATTTCGCGACATAAGCGGGATTTGTCTCCGCCTTTGAACTTTCTCGGAAGAGATGACGAGGTTCGGGGTCGTTGAGAAGATCGTACTTGACCTCCAGGAAGTCCTCACAGATGGTGCAAGTTCGAGGGGTAGAGATAAAGTGAGGAGTGCCTGGGAGAGAAGAGAGATGTCGGAAGTAGAGATGTCGGTCTTGACTCGGGGACTGGGAGACCAGTAGGGATTCCAGATTGGTAACTGGAAAGCAAATCTCAGAGCCTGATGCAGAAACTTTGAAAATGGACTCTACCTCTTCTGTAAGTAACGAATGGTTCTTGAGGAGGATGGTGTATAGTGTTCCTTCATTATCCATCGGGTCTTCATTGTTGCGCTTCCTCTTTCCGCGAGATGAAGACGCGTCCTTGCAGTCCGGAAAGCGGCCATAGAGACTAGACGGTTTCTTCACGGTCGCCAAAGCACGAGATCGGGACGGGTGAAATTTATTTGTAAGTACGCTTCAGATGATCTGGACGAGTACCAATCACAGCGGCGAGTAGCTTAGTCGCTGAACGACGACGAATCTTGTAAGAGGTGTCCTCGTCGTCAGAATATCTGAAAGAAAATGTGAGAACATGAGAGATACGCAAAGGCAATGCTCACTCCTCGTCATCCTCCCATCATCTGCTCATTTTCATCGACCTTGAAAGGGGGGCGGCGGCAAGGGTCATCGTAACCAACTCACCAACCCAGAGATGAGGGTTGTAAATTCGACCGTCGACATTGTCAATATCTCCTCCGGCCATTCGTTGAAGGGGTCTTTTGCAAGCCAGTAGCAGTGACCATGGCGGTTGAACTAGGGTGTCGGCATCAAACATCCGGGAGCAACTTACATTATGAAATCTTATCTAAATGGGGGAAGATTTTGGACGGGACCGACTGTTCTTTTTCTGGATCGAGCTTCGTCAACGTCGGTTCGCTAGCATCTCCCTCTAACCCGATCTTGATCGAGCTTGGTCTCTTTGAAATTGCCTGTGATTGCTATCTCGTCTCGACTCGAGCCAACTGTGAACGAACGAACGCCAATGGTTTTTTCTGTGTACATTGTCGCCCGCTACCAGCCCTGCGCACCTCGGTGTCCGTATCCCATGTCCAACGTTCTTCCTACCTGAGCTTCCAGGCTCTTTTACTTCAGTTTCGCTTTTAGGCACCACCGTGCAGGCCGGGTCCTCTAGACGCCAATTAGCTGACGCATTCACCATCCGTCATCTCGGATTATCCTCATGCACGTTGAAATCTAGCTACTCGAGAATCTTTGCGATAGCAAGCCACCGTATCAAGGTATGTTCCACGTGCCATACTTCTTTACTCTTCACACTCTGAAAGCCAGCCCCTTTGTTAGACATCCTGTACACCGCATCGCCAGACATACCTCAAGTTAACACCCTCGGGCTCGTCCACCTTTTTGCTCGCCTCAGCCTTCGTTAAATGGTGGCTGTGACATACTGCAGGTTACGCATTTATGCTAATCTCTCGGTCCTTGCGTGTCACCAATAAGTCCTTGAAGGCATGACTGCTAAGAGCGACGGTCACCCACACCCAGGGGACATTTGGTCTCCTGACTTGATCTTATGCAGTCGGATGCATCAGTTGGAGAGGTGTGTAGCATTATTTATTTACTTGACATTTCTTATTCTTACCCATCTACGACTGGGTATATCCAGACTCAGCCTGCCGTTCACCTGCTTCGATTCAATTCCAATATCTGCGGAGCTATCGATATCCTTTCGAGTCTTGACTATGAGTGGACGAGGTGGAAAAGCAGCGTTGATGCATGCGAGAATCTTCAGTTCTCTCTTCCTCTGGACGATTCTCGTTTGGCGGTGCGCAGGTACTCTCCTCGGATGGTGTCCTATGCTAATCGGGCGACAAGAGATCGACATGAACATCTTCATTTATAGAAACTCTTTGGAGCCGTCTGGGAGGTCGTTAACAATATATCTTCGGTAAGCTTGGTTATATATGTGTCTTCGCCTAAACATAATGCTTATTCCTTAACTTTAGATATCGTAGGGCTCCTGTCGCAGAACTGAAGCACTTGGTAATTCGTGATTGGCACCTACAGAAGTCGCATGTTATTCTGGTACTTAGTCATCCTTGTCAATTTGATCAGCAAGCTCTGCCCTCTGCGTCGAGATGATCAAACAATGCAACCATCATCTCTTTAGTTGGGTTCACAACATACAATATACATACAATTGACTTTTGCCTTACTACTACAATGTACATTCTCTATTTGAACACAAAGGTACAGACTCCCTTGACGAACGAAACTCACAGTAGAACCACCAAGTCTTAAGCTTACAAACCGAAATGTACGTATGGAACCCAGGTCAAGAGAGTGTTCTCCGTGTCACCGATCTTCTTTCGAAGGCACTGTGTGGCATGATGAAGTGCATATGCAGCTTCAGCGCTTTCGAGGTGCAGACTTCCTGTGTCCTTCCCTTTCTCCACAAGATGTTCATAGAACGATCCAGCGACGTCGGGCGCATACTTATCCTTGATCGACCACATCGTCGCTACGACGCCTTGATACCCAGCAGCCAGCATCCCCGCCGCCAGGTGGACTACTTCTTCGGAAAGCTTTTCATCCCCGGTGCTTGTCTGACACGCCGATAAGAAAGCCAGTTCGCACCGGGGAATGTTTCGTGTCATGATCTCCGAGAGCTCCAGTCGTCCATCATCGAGAAAGAACCCACTCCGTAGAGGCTCATGGGTGTTCTGTATAGCGTGGCAGGCCAAGTGCACCCATCTGTACGCTTCCATTTCCTGCTTCACCCGACTGACTGTTGCGACAGCTCCGTCCAGGCGTAGAAAGTCACAGTTGCCCGTGCCAATTTTTGCGCACACAGCATCTATTTCTCGTGTGGTCCCTGGGATCGGACGTTGGCCTGGTGTATTTGGCTGGCTCACCAGGAGGATTTTCGAAGATTGCGATGTCCGAATGGCAGAGGCCTTGACCTTCTCGAGAAGTGCGCTGACAGTGGGAGTGTACGACGAGACCACATATTCAGAAATGCAGGATCCAGGTGGCGCATCGTGTAAGTAGATACCAGCTGCGTGGATCGGAAGGAATGCGAGGGGACCAGTGGGGCACCACCAGATGCGAGTTGGATTCGATGAATTCGGCTATAATTTTGCAAATGAATGAATGAGATTGTATATTACGAGTCAAGATGGGACGTACGAAATAAGAAAGAGCATCCAAGATTGGCTTCACGACACGCAGCCAAAGCTCTTGGAGGATCTCATGGAGGTCGCCCTTTTCATCGGGATCACGAAACTCGCGGGGACCCCGATCAGCGTTCCGCACAATATACTTGCCTGATAAAAGATATCTGCGTAAACGATCCTTGAGCTTGGAGGCATCTTTATAAGTGAGGTGCTCAAGGGGGATTTGTATTGGTTCGCCGCAACCCTTTATGAGAGCTAGAGCATCACAGCGGTCTTTATGGATATTAAAAAGTATCGTTGGACCATCTCGTGGGAGGTCCTTCATGATGCTTGAAGCACGACGAGGTCGCAAGAAATTGGAAAATCGAGGAATACTGCGAATTTCCTTGAGTAGTTGGTCCCAATCGTGGGCAAGCAAGATGTGGGTGCGTGCTTCGTCTTCCAAGGCAATCTTCTGCGGCATGGTGCCATCAATGGCTAGAGGAGTAAATTCCCGACAAGAACCAGATGATTCCAGTGCTCGTGAAACATCCAAGAAGCGATCCGCTAGGAGGTGGTTATGTGTCCTCAAATCGTCTACCGGAGTGCGGAGCTGGTTGAGTTGGCTCCAAACAAGGCAGCGACCCTGTTCAAGCCATTCAAGAGCTTTTTCGACCTCTTGTTGAGCGAATGCGGCTGAAGCAGCAGTTGCAGTTACCTTTGAAATTTCAACAAGACTGGAATGACGTTGTTGAATGGTTCTATCCATGCCTGCAATCAGAGAGAGAAGATTGACCACAGTATCATAGGCTTCCAAAGAATCCGATGGATTGTGTGATGCAGAGAGGCGGGCCCAGTGCTGGGCAGCAGCCAAACGGACTGAGGGATGTCCAGACTTGTGCGTGGCAGATTGTCGATAATTGGATGTTGCTGCAATAGCGTCAGAGAAATCACCTGTGCGTTCGAAGCGACCCAAAAGGGAACTTCCAAGGTTGTTCAACCGACTCGGCATGTGAGCATGGCCATCGGGAGTGAGCTGGACTGCCCTTTGGTGGGCTGAGATGGCATTGGCAATGTCGGCGAAATCACCTGTGCGTTCGAAGCGACGCAAAAGTGAATTTCCAAGGCTGCTCAACCAACTCGGCATGTCAGCATGGTCATCAGGAGTGAGCTGGACTGCCCTTTGGAGGGCTGAAATTGCATTGGCAATGTCGGCGAGATCACCTGTGCGTTCGAAGCGACCCAAAAGGGAACTTCCAAGGTTGTTCAACCGACTCGGCATGTCAGCATGGCCATCGGGAGTGAGCTGGACTGCCCTTTGGTGGGCTGAAATTGCATTGGTAACGTCGGTGAGATCACCTATGCGTTCAAAGCGACGCGAAAGGGAACTTCCAAGGTTGTTCAACAAACTCGGCATGTGAGCATGGCCATCGGGAGTGAGCTGGACTGCCCTTTGGTGGGCTGAAATTGCATTGGCAATGTCGGCGAGATCACCTGTGCGTTCGAAGCGACCCAAAAGGGAACCTCCAAGGTTGTTCAACCAACTCGGTATGTGAGCATGGCCATCGGGAGTGAGCTGGACTGCCCTTTGGTGGGCTGAAATGGCATTGGCAATATCGGCGAGATCACTTGTGTGTTCAAAGCGACGCGAAAGGCAATTTCCAAGGTTGCTCAACCGATTCGGCATGTTAGCATGGCCATCGGGAGTGAGCTGGACTGCCCTTTGGTGCGCTGAAATGGCATTGGCAATATCGGTGAGATCACCTGTGCATTCGAAGCGACGCATAAGGGAACCTCCAAGGTTGTTCAACCGACTCGGCATGTCAACATGGCCATCGGGGGTGAGCTGTACCCCCCTCTGATGGGCTGAAATGGCATTGGAAATCTCATCAATGGCACCAGTCTTTTCAAATCGTTTCCGCAGAATTGTTCCACAGACATCCACCATGCCGGCTTGATTCCAAACGTCGGAGTGCCTCGTGGCCATATAGAGGTCAGAAGATGAGATATGGGCGGATCCCTCGAGAAGGAATTCGCGAGATGCATCTGAAATTCAAAATTCATATCCTTTTTCGACTTGCAATGCAATGTAGGAACCTACATGTTTCCGAGTGGCCACGACCGCCAATTTCTGCACTATTTTCGTCCAGAGGAATGTGAGTGATTTGAAACGACACCTTCAGGGATGGCGCTCCCTCCTGAGATATCATAGCCATTGTGGTCTCTGCTTTCCACGTCAAAATTCGAGCTATCAAGTCTTTAATTCAGATACTGACGATTATGGGCGTGTGTTTCCAGGACCAATTGCTCTTTGGCGAAAGATGCGTATGCAAAGTCGGTGAATCTTTTCGATGTAGCTATAATAACAAGCTCGTTGAGATCCTTGGGTCTTATGAGACGTAACTTGCTTTAGAATTGGTATAAATTGAGTTTGTAGCATACTCACAATTTCAGAACACTATTTTGCTTCCATATGTTGGGAGGCTGCCTTGACAAAGCCAATACTTTTCTGTCCTCGTCTCCTAGTCCCAAAGCGATGAGTTCAAAGGTGGCGAACACTCGGTGGTTGACGTCGGTAGCCGCACATTCGATTACAAGCTCTGACTTAAGTCAGAAAAACTCGTATATACGTGCCATAAGAGAAATCTTCTCCTCACCTGTTATGTAGCGCTCAAAGTTCTCAGTTGCGTCGAGACGGTGAACATCCATCTCAGCCGCTACAGGGACTCGTCTTCCGGAACCCTCATATGGTGTTACATCAAGCGGTGGAACATTAGCGTTATCTAATAACATAATATTAGTTGAGGAACGATTCCAAATCTATCATGCTTACCAGTTGTCAAACCCAGGCCCTGAACACTCATACTTGGGTCAAATGGAAAAGAGTTGACAATCATGTCGCTTATGTCGACACCAGCAGCAAGTGTAGACCAGTTTGACATCAATTCCAAGCCCATGTCATTGTCGTACTCAGGGAGCGTGTTTCCAGGCCAGGGCTTCGACAGACTCAAGCCTGGCCGCAGAAAATGTCAGAGGTAAAAGAAGTTTTGGAAAAAAAATATATAAACACACCCTCCAACGGGTCGTCAGATAAGCCCACATCCTGATGGCTGTGTCCATATGGGGCGTCGCCCGAAACGCCGAAGCCGGACTGGAATTGGCTTGCAAAGGGGTATATGTTCGACGGGCTACCTTGCATGTCTATAGAATGATACGCATCATCCAGGCGGTTTGTGTGGGCAGGCTGATGCCTCAAAAAACTCTGACCTAGTGGGAGATATCAGAGGTAAGAGGAGTTCTAAAAAGATAAATTAAAAACATACCCGCCAACAGGTCATCAGTTGAGTCCATATCCTGGTGGGTGAATGTGGGACCCGGATCATACGGAGACACTAAAAACTGATATTCAGGAGAGGAAGCCTCGCTGTACAGCAAAGAGCCTCTGCGGTCACCGGGGGAACTAGTGGGCGACGTACGAGATGGACTAAGCTTGTGACCTGAATCAGAATCCTCATCTTTGGGGCTCCTTGATGTGTTGTGGAACCCGGGAAAATACGATATATCGTGGGATTGATCTGGATCCGTTTCTAGTTAATGTAAGATTATTCAGAGCAATATAAGATTGATGCTATTCAGAGCTATCCAGGCGGAGACAGGAGACTCACCCTCAAATTCAAAGATTAGGGAAGCTGGATCAGATTTCTCTTCTTCAGGGCTTCTTGCTGGGATGTGCAACTTAGAGAGACGCCGCAGATTATGGCTTAGACCCGGATTCGTGCCTGGGTTTGGGGTCAAAGGTTGGTTTTGTGAGAGCTAGAAAGAAACAATGGACGAACAAAAG
>Ga0247741_1001853_pt1 | contig 11748 bp, 23 predicted proteins | sample UWRJL213509R2_FD_180945 | JGI IMG/M metagenome (GOLD analysis project Ga0247741, IMG submission 180945) | Plant litter microbial communities from Arlington Agricultural Research Station in Wisconsin, United States - UWRJ-L213-509R-2 | ecosystem: Environmental > Terrestrial > Plant litter >...
TTCTCGCGTTATAAACGGCTAATAATATTCGTTATAGACACTATTCAACAATCCCAGAAGACGAGAGGTACGCGCGCTCGCGTTCCCGAGCTATTTCGTGTTTCCGGTTCAGGGGGGTAGGAGGAGGGCATGCTTTATTTCGGTGCGTTCTCCACCATTTCTCGCGTTCTAAACGGCTAATAATATTCATTCTAGACACTATTCGACAATCCCCGAAGACGACAGACGCGCGCGCTCGCGTTCTAGAGCTATTTCGTGTTTTCGGTTCAGGGGGGGTAGGAGGAGGGCATGCTTTATTTCGGTGCATTCTCCACCATTTCTCACGTTTTAACTGGCTAATAACATCTAATATAGGTCCTATTTAATGATACCAGAAAGTGAGATGCATGCGCGACCGCGTTCCCAAGCTATTTAGTACTTATAGTCCAGGAGGGGTAGGAGGACAGCATGATCCATTTCGGTGTGTTCTCCACCGTTTCTCGCGTTATAAACGGCCATTAATATTTACTATAGACACTATTCAACAATCCCAGAAGACGAGAGGCGCGCGCGCTCGCGTTCCCGAGCTATTTCGTGTTTTCGGCTCAGGGGGGGCAGGAGGACAGCACACTCTATTTCGGTGCGTTCTCCGCCTTTTCTCGCTTTCTAAATGGCCAATAATATCCATTTCAGACACTATTCAATAATACCAGAAGACGAGAGGCATGCACACCCGCGTTCCCGAGCTATCTTGTATTTTTGGTCCAGGGGGAGTAGGAGGACAGCATACTCTATATTGGTGTGTTCTCCATCGTTTCTCATGTTCTGAAGCACTATTAATATCTATTCTAGATGCTATTTGGCAATTACAAAAGATCAGAGACTAGCATGCTCGCATTCCCAAGCTATCCAGTGATTTTGGTCCAGGGGGATATTTGGGACCCTGAGTCGACTCGAGTCGGCTCCCAAGCCGAAGTCGGCATATGGTACCGGTTCGGTCCGACTCGGCTCGGAGCTGGCATTGACTATGGCTCCGAGTCGGTTCCGAGTCGGAGTTGCGGCAACACTAGTGACTAAGTGAAGGCAACAACAGAGGGCCGGTAGCTTGCGCCTCAGGTCCTGAGTGATACATCAGCAAGAGAGGGTATAAAGATTGTTAGAATTCTCACTAGGTGCCCCATCACCAATAACCGCGCACCCCTCATCCGTCTCCTTGAACGTGAATTGGGCCTGGTTAGGGTTTCCCTCCATCGGTTCGTCTGCCAAGATCGCTTCAGAGTGCTTTCCACTCGTCTTTGATGCAGTTTTCTTGTCGTTTCTAGGCGCACTGTTCTTCTTGCCCTTAGAGGGTTCAGGGTTCGCCCTCGCCTCCATTCTGGCATTGGTTATGGTGGCATCGGAAATGGAAAAGGGAGTATTAAGAGTCGAGGTCGATTTTTCGGCATGTTGAGTGGAGTAGAGGGCTCTGGCATCTTGAGTTGAGATTGCTATGAATACGAAAGTACGTCAGAACAAAGTCCGAGAAAACATAGAGGTAAACACTTACGATAAACAGAGTCAACAAACTCCGCAAAAGGTATCATGACCGATTTCTCAAATGTCGCGTGTGCTTGCGCAAACCTTGAACCTAGCGGATTGGTGCCGACATGAAGACTTGGAGATTGAAGTCAGTACCTTTCTTATCTTCTCTTGTGTAAAGACATCGCTCACCTGGCAACCGCAATGGCACCGGCATCCTTTGGACAAGGTCCACCCATGAGCACACTGAATGTCCATCCGGTTTCGGAGGCCAGACGTGTCAAGACTTCGTCCAATATTGCGGGACATCCATCAATCGCACTGACGGTGAGGTATTCATAAATGTCAGGGGTGACCAGCACTGAGGTAACGACTTACTGCTGATACTGTTCTGGTGATCGCATATTGTCGCCGTCGTCGCCGTCGTCGTCCATCAATTCCGCGAGTTCCACAAGCTTCTCCTCGATCTCGTCCTTGATGGTCTGGTCCTGCTCCTCGAACACTTCCTGGGAGATCGTCTTGACCAAATTCAACTTTTCCCCCTTTGAGAGACCTGTCTTCTCCATGAGCGCCTTCTCGACGGCAGGTCGAATCCTCTTCTGGTAGTAAAGCTTAGAGAACATCTCCCATGGCTTCAGTTGTCGTTTTTGACTATTCGGCGTAAAGACCTTTAGACCGCGAGGGCGTCGTCGACCGGATGTGTGGGTACTAGGATTGGCCCTCCAATGGTACCAATTCTTGAGGCGCTAATAAAATATGGGTAAGTTTTGGCGATATAAACATATTGGACAATGTCATACTGCTAATGTCTTGTCCATTGCACTAGTCACATTTTGCCGTTCTTCGACCGTTAACTCCTTCACAAGTCGATCTGGATAGAGCTCCGTGTGAGTAGAGTACTTGCTGAACCAAACTTCCTTAAGGTTTGACCAAAAGTCGGTGTAATGGCGATCTGCAGAGCCAATGGCTGAGTATTCCGGAAGATACGACTGGAGGAGCTCGGTCTGCTCCTGAGTTGCCCAAGAAGGTGGACCAGGATTACGTCCCATGACTGAGTAGGATATGACTGAGTAGGATAATATCTAGCAGCACGTCGAGCAGATTCGATGTGTTTCTTCGGGGACAGAGGGGACACTAGGGAAGAGGAATCCGATTTTTTCCCTCCTTCGACCTTAACTACGTGCCTACGCACTCACTCTTGCCCTAGAGAATTTTAGCGTTCATAATTTTATGAAAATCCAGGTAAAAAAAAGTTGGGCGCATCCTCTCCCCTCTCTGCGTACTCTGTTTTGAGTGTGAGCGCAACGCAAGCGCACGACACCATTGTCATGTCTCAATTTGGCAATGCCCATACTGCTTTCGACTACGTCTAGCCCATGCCCACCTGAGAAGAAGCTCAGTAGCCTTCTTTCCCCCTTCATAGAATCACAATGGTAGATATGCAGAGACCACGGGCATCGTCTCAAACACGAAATATACCATCCGAATTTGGTATGCTAAGAATCAAGGCTCAAAATCTCCTCGGTCATGAACTGACAGTGACACCGAGCTTCATCAAAGACGCACAGGAGAATCAAGAAAGGAACCAGCTTAATTTATTGAACTGGAAGAATTCTATTGCACCACTGAACGACGAGTATGGGTTACTGCTTATCAAATGACAGGGATTTGGAGAGCCCCTGAGAATCTGAAAGTTCTTCGATGGTCCATCCTTGGTATTTGGGACCTGATGTAGACGGCCAATGATGCATCTGATACACTTCTCTGTCGTCGCAGGCTGTCGCTTGCACATCATGATTGTGAATCCCATTCTTAAACCAATCACAATTAACCCTCCATTCTTTGCATCTTCTTACGGGGTAATCCATGGAGGTAGTGGACTTAAAAAGTACTTGCGAATCCCATTTGTGGCATCTCAGACAGTTTGGCAATCTCAGAAGATAAGTGCAACTATTAGAGACACGATTTCACTGTCAGCGAAGACAAGGCCGAGCCTCGACTCTCGACTCAGAAGCTGCCTGGAAAGATATAAAAAATGCGCTTAGAATCTATATCCCCCCAAGTTACTTTCGCTCCTTGCTCAAGTTCATATCACCTCGTATTACCATGACTGAAAAGGGAAAGCAACCTGCCTCCAACTCTTCCACCTCCAACTCCTCAGTCTCTGCTGATGATGCGGCTTCCCCCCTCACTATGGCTGACCTCCTCGCCGTACTTACAATCATCACTGGAGGGGGTAAGTATTCTGGTCTCCTCTTCGTATATTGTTACTCATATCTCAATGTCTAGACATCCCTTCCCAGGTTATCATCGATCGCCTTCGTGGCCGAACTGGCAATGGAGCCACTGGCACCTATGCTCCCGACACTGGCACCGATGCCACTGACACCAGCACGGATGCTGATTGTGGTAAGCCTTTTAGACTTCTTCTTCAAGCTGTGCCTGAGTTATTTATATTTAGATGATTTTGAAGCGGTCTCAGCCGGCTCTTCTGATGGAAATGACAGTGCCTCGGTCACTGCCGTTGCGTCCACTCTGGCCTTGGCTCCAGTGCCTATCACCTCGGCTGCACCTGTTACTCCAGCTCCAGCTCCGATCGCCGGCCCGTCTAGCTTCATGGACCCTTCCACCCGCTTCTACGTCGTTTTTGTTGGAAGGCGTGTAGGTGTTTACACAGCATGGTAAGTTGAGTTTGTTGTAATCTGCAGATCAGTACTTATGTTTTTTAGGGCAACCGTTTTGCCTCTCGTTGTTGGTGTGCCAGGAGCCTGTTATTGCAAATTCAATAGTCGTGCATTGGCGGAAGCAGCATTTGAGGATGCCCAGGTCACTGGTGGTGTACGCATCGTTTAGCTTATACCCAGACTCACGGACTATCCAAGTGGGGGAATTAACGGCCACACTGTTGCTTCCCCCACACCTCCCTTTTACATAGCCGTATTTACATCTTGTACCTGATCTCTTGACAATCATATTGCGTGCATCTTACTCTCTTGGCCCTAGCCCGAATCAGTGCGTCCCGCATTTGCTACAATATTGTCCCCAGACCGTATCCGGACCCAGTGTCTTGCATTTCAAGGTGGAATTAGGGTTTTCAACCGGGTCCTCCGTTTCAAAGGTATTCTCTTAGACCTTCTTTAATATCCATGTAATTTATCGAACTGGTCTATGAATATAAGTTGGTATTGTCTACTAGTACCCTGACCTTCCAGAGGCTGTGTCTAAGATTTGAGCGCTGGGCAGCGCTGGGCACTGAACTCTTAGACAATAGGCGCAAGTTGGCGCGATAATTTTCAATCTTTCATGGGTCATGTGTGGTGAAAATCTGTTTTCTGAGCTGGGCACTGAACTCTTAGACAATAGGCGCAAGTCGGCGCAATGATTTTCAATCTTCCATGGGTCATGTGTGAAATCTCGGACAAGTCGGGCCGCCTATGTCACAAGTGATAAAATGATTGGATTCGGCGAGCAATTCAAACGTGAGATCATGATAAATACTATGGAGAAACCATACACTATGTTTTGACCGCTTGAGCGTAAATTTTGAGAGTTTTTCTCAAGGAGGTTGCAAGACGGCAGGTGGAAACGAGCCACCTTACATGTAGAACTCATGGCCTGCTAGCTGATTCAATGTTCGTCGATTCATTCAAAAAACTGAACGATTACCAGTGTTTTAATCACTCAAAGACACTGAGTAGACTTCAAGAATATATATACATCAGCAAATTGGCAAATTTTCAGGGTGCATATCAATAATATATGTGTGTAATCTCAAGTTTTGTGTTTTCTTGAACATTTCTCAGCGTTATTCTAATTGCAGATCTGATTGGCTCATAGAGCGTAGACCACAAGATTTACGCACTCCAGTGGATTTAAGGGCTTGGAAAGCACTTGTAGAATGAGGAGATACTCTAAATAAAATATGGCAGCCTTATGTGGCTCTTTGGACGCCATGAGTGGCCAGTAATACATATTTCAGCGGTTTTCAGCGGTACTATGCCGTCTCTTGCCGAACCATCCATCAGGTAAACATGTTTGCCGAACTGTCCCGAGACTCAAATACAGGGTTTGCCAGAGCAGCATCACTTTCCTAAACCACAACCCTGAAAAGCCAAGATGGTACGCTTATTGTTTCCGTTGTCCTTGCAAGTACTAATATTTTTCAGATGCGCTTCACCTGCGAAGAGATGGTTGTCCTGCGTGCCCTAGTTCCAGGCCTCCGCGCTGCAAAAACAAAAACCAAACGAGCGGATTGTCTTGCGCGTGCGTACATTGTCTTTTTCAGCGACTTTCCAATTCAAGGCGCTGTAGACATGGACGAAGGCGAGATATTGTGGCTGATGGATCAGAAGAAGAAAGTATGCATACTCTTTTATAATTTTACTTCGTTGGCTCACCTTAGGTTTTTTCCAGCGCATTTGTAATGCACTCAGCTGGCTTGCCTGGAGCTTTGTGTAACCCATGGACTTGTACTTGCCACTTGTTATCTATATATTTTTATCTTACTGTGTCGCATAAAACTGTATATATGACTATTGCCTAGAGTGTACCATAGATCTACCATCTATGTTTGAAAACCTCTATGAATTCGCCTTGGCCGTGTCTCAGCGCCTTCAAATCTTCTACAAGACAAAATATATATCGTGACTTCCACTGGAGAAGGTGCATACCCATAATATGGTCGGTCTCCCCCTCATCGAACTTCTTCAACAACTTGCTCAATCCCTTCCACTCCCTAATAATGCGTACAAGGTCAGCGTACACCTCTTGTGCAAAAGTAATCACTGGTGTGACGTGGAAGCGAGTCAAGCGTTCGTGCTCGAACTCCTGGTGAATGCGGAGGCGACGCCCATGAAGTCCTTCGCAGATACGCTTCATCCCGATGCGAACAAGACAAGAAGATGTTGCATACGGAGGAAATAAATCCCAGTTAGCCATTTCTTCGCTCTCTGTGAGTGCGTAGGTGGCTTTAAAGTGACTACCGAAGGCGGCTGTGGTTTTGGGTAGGCGTATGCTGGCAAGGTCGAACACTCCAACAGGGATAGTCGGCATCCGAATCGAGGCCTTGGGTGGCCCCCGTCGCTTCTCATAAGCCCGACGGTTCTGCGCTGAGCGAAGAGCTTTTGCTCTGAGAAGGAAGGATCAGATGCTATATAGTCCTATACAGTGATAAATACCTCACCTCTCGGTCTGTTCATATTTCTTCCGATTTCTTTTCTTAGCCTCCTTCTTGGCTTCCACAGAGAGATGTTTTGCACTCCGACCCATGAGAAGATGACCTTGCTGTTGAAGGCGTACTGCTGGAATTGATGTCTGAGACGGTGAACAAAGTTGTGACTGGGGATAAAGCAAAATTGCACGAAGCCTACAAACCAGTAGTAATGCACTACCCGAAGCGAATTCGTGTACTTACCAGTAATGCATTACACTGGCGATTAGCCACTGGTGCATTATAAAGAATGTTCTAAATCATGAAACGTGAGTATTGCAAAAGAGAACACCAGAAGCGAAGTCGGGTGCTGACCAGTGATGCATTACACCCATGGCTGGCCACTGGTGAAGCGTGTATGGTGCATCCGAAAACAGTGGGCATACGTACCCTTGTGCCCAAGCAATTCACTTTTGGGTCTTTTCCATCCTACAGAATGCCGGCGTCACGAAGTGGCTTCCAAAGCGGACTCAAGTACTACGGCGCTAGGCAGGACACTTTGCGACAGGATGCTCCAATTATACATCGTTATGTTGAGTACAGTTCCACCTCTTTGGGCGAAATGGTTGCTACATCCTCAAATATCAAAACTAAGCGCCATGAAGAAGTCGTCGAGAACACAATAGACGAGATGGAAATCGATTCCAATGACACGATAGCATCTGGGGCCATCCATCAGCCTACCGACGACCAGGGTGACGAGTGTTCAGATGACCCACCAATTGACCAAGCATATATCCTGCATATACAAGAAGAAGGCGAGCCAGATGAGGAAGTCTTGAAGCGAATCCGACCAAAAGGAGTACGTGGTCTTGTTTTTGTTAAGATAGTCGCTAACTGAGATCACCAGGATGAGTCTTTGAGGCAATGGGAGCCATATTGCGACCTCTTTATGGAGGAGATGATCAGACATGAAGGACGGGGCTTTTGGAGTTCCCAAAAATGTGTCGACTGCAATAGTGCAGATAGCGAGTACGAATGTGTTAGCTGCGGAGATCGACAAATGCGTTGTAGCGGATGTTTGCTCACCAGGCACAGCATCCTCTACTTGCATAGAATCAGGGTGCGTCAGAACTGTTCAAACGTTTGATCATGTTAATTTATGCTATCTTCGCCAGCGATGGAACGGCACATACTTTGAATGGGCAACATTAAAAGATCTAGGCCTCAGAAAGCAGTTAGGACATCCACCTGGCGAGATCTGCTTGAGACCCGAGACGTTGCGCGACGACTTCTGGATTACAGACATATATGGGATGCACAATGTCGCGGTCGACTTCTGTGGATGTGGAAAGGGCAACCAAAAGCACATTGTCCAGCTTCTTCGCTCACGGCTGTATCCTGCGACAGTTGTCAATCCCAAATCGGCTGCAACATTTGAGGCGTTGGAAATGTTTGAGATGTTGTCGTACGAGTCGAAGGTGTCAGCGTTTGAGTTCTACCACACCCAGAGCAGGCTGACCGACAACACTGGAATGAATACACCAAATGTCAGTCAGATCCTCCAAATGCGTCCCATAGACAACTAACTGACCTAATGCAATACAGGATCGCTACCTTCCCTTCCTTCGGATGATCCATGAATGGCGCCACCTGAATATGTTGAGACGAGCAGGTCGTGGGCACGATCCAGCTGGGGTTGACGCTACAGCAGAAGGAGAATGCGCGGTCGTGTGCCCAGCCTGCCCACATCCTGGTATTAATATGCCTGATGGTTGGGAAAATGTTCCTGAAGATAAACAGTGGGTTTGATTTGGGAGCGTGGATTGACGACCAGACCTGACGCACCACTGTTATAAGGTTTCTTCATGCCAAGTTTGTTGCATTAGATGCCAATTTCCGTCTTAAGCGAAAGAATGTGTCCAGTCAGAAGGCCGATCCGGGTTTGAGTAAGGGCTGGGCATATTTCGTGGAGGAGTCTGCGTACAAGAACCACATTGCAAACCACAAGAACGAAACAGAACCAGTAAGTCTTATCAATCATTTTTCTCGTGTGAAAACTGGAAACTGATTCAACGTCAAACATAGAAGAGTACCTGCTCACAACATGGGGCGATTAATCTTGCGAATGTATCCAGAGGTCAAGGAAATGCAGCCTCAGGTATCGGAAACGTTGTGTGCTCAAGACACGACATGAAGCTTCCTAGCTCTGTCGGTGATCTTCAGGTTGGCGAACGGTAAATAAATCTTGACACGCCTCCTACTTGGAATCGCTGACATCGATCTCTCAGATATTGTAACATGGATTACATGTTCTACAAGAGCATAATAGGCTCAAAGCTTAAGTCATATGTGGTCTCGTATGACATCGCGTGTCAGTGGTCGATCCATCTTCGAGAGCGTATGTTTGCTCTGGATAGTGTTGCCACGGCTCGAGCTGTTGAAAGTCAATTATCTGGCCGCTGTGCTCTCAATAAATTAGGTAAAATTATGAAAATATTAATGGAGCTAGAATAGCTAAAAAGCCGGGGGGTCTTCTGCCAACTCTAAGGGATTAAGTGTATATTTCCCACGCTGTGGAGCGGCTTTGACAATGGCTCTGATATTGAAGCTGTTGTCAAAGCCGCTCCACAGCGTGGGAAATATACACTTAATCCCTTAGAGTTGGCAGAAGACCCCCCGGCTTTTTAGCTATTCTAGCTCCATTAATATTTTCATAATTTTACCTAATTTATTGAGAGCACAGCGGCCAGATAATTGACTTTCAACAGCTCGAGCCGTGGCAACACTAGCTCTGGACCACGAATTCTTCCTCTTCAACGACGGTGTTTTTTGTCAAATTCCTAGTTCCAAAGTTTCATCTCCCTGCCCATATTGCCGCATGTCGTACAAGATATTCCTTCAACTTCTCTCCTGGCTGTGCACGTACGGATGGAGAGGCACCTGAGCGCGGGTGGTCAGACATTAATCCACTGGCCACAAGCACGCGTGAGATGGGACCTGGAAGTCGGCGAGATACGTTGGACTTTCACTTTGGGGATTTTAACTGGCGAAAAATTATGAAGATCGGTACGTGACCTGAGTGTACCTATCTATACCTACTCAGACTGACGAATTGATTCAGGTACAAGTATGGCCAAAAAAGCGACCCTTGCAGGCCTTGACATGGCGGAACACGTTATAGCTCACGATGAGCTAGCATCCACCTTTAGTGAAGATGTCGTGGAGTCATGGACTGTCGAAATCAAGGCCTGGGAGAAGGACCCCACCAAGCCCAATCCGTTCGAAGAGAAGATTGAAGGTGATATTACTTCAGGTTTTGAAAATTCCACTAGCTAATTGGCGAATCGCAGGGCCATCCCAGGCGGCCATTCGCCGAGAACTTGCTGAAGAGGAAGCTCGCAATATTGCAAACGGGAATGACCTCTCCCTTCACGAACAAGTCACTCCGAGTGTTCTTATCTCTGCAGGCATAGATATTGAGGCTGAGCAGTGTGTTGTATTACATTACACCATTCACAGTACTAATGCATTATTGTCACAGGAGAGCCCTTCGCCTTGAGGCAGGAAAGCTCTGGGATCATGCCAAGGACCGACAGAAGACAAAGTTACTGTTACAAAGTAATGCATTACAGCGGAAGATTGATGCCTGGTACACTTACCAGCTACTCTACTGCCCAGCGGTTGGACGGTTACGGGCAATGTGTACTTCCAACACTGCCGAACCAACGGAGCGTAAACCATACGAAATTCCGCTCTGGCTCCCATCTCAGATTAAGGGCCAAGTGCCCGTCAATCCCCATCTCCAAGAAGTTGAATGGAAGCTCCGACATTCACAAGTGTACAAAGCTCTTGAGCGCCTCCGATCCCAGCTCCAAGTCCAGGCGCATCTCTATAGCTTCAAGGATTGTTTCGTGCGTGGACAAGGCGCCAATACTAGAGCTCGCAATTGTATCAGCGTATTGCAAGCCAAGATTGACACAACCGCTGACGAGTACCGTGTGGCCCACGAAGCACTCGTTTTGTTAGGGACGGTCCTTTTGCGCTTTGGGTGGAAGAATGAACTTTTGCCACTTGAGGAGGAGGATGTCCGGGACATCTCTGATGGGCTTCCTGGAGAGAGTGAGGGGAAAAGAACAATGTCATGGATCTGGAGGAAATGTCCTCACCAGGACTCAACAGATAGCAATGTCCTCCGTGACAGTAAGTCAAAAATTCTTTTTTTTGTAAAATATTCACAAGTAACATGTTATTTATTTCAGAATTGCGAGTTGAGTGGTGTAAATCTTGGGTGCGGGCGTATCGATTCTCCGAAGAGGTCGAACTGGTGACTGAGGAGATGATGCGCGTGTTGCGTTACTTTTCCTGGAGATCAGAATTCTGGAGAAAGAGGGCAAGTACAAGCGCCTGGGCATCGATGTCCGAGGCCAGAGCCGATGGTCATCGTGCGTATGCTGAACGCCAAGCGGCGATGTATCGAAAGCTTTGTGAACATTGCAAAGAGCTGTGGAAGGACTTCCCCTCCCATGTTTTACGAATGCAGGAGGTCATCGCTGATCCTTCACTAGCCAAACCAGGGGAGTTTGATGGGTCATCTGCCTCTAAAGCTCGTGCAAAGAACTCATCAAGGACAGCTGCTACTACTGGCTCTATTCTGTAATATAGATATTCGACTTGTCTCTATTGCATTCACCAAGGTGTATCGTGTGGATGAGTTCGTATGAATAACTTTAGTTGCATCACAAAGTTATGATAGTCTCGACTTCATAGACACCGTATGAATGAAGTCCAGTATTGCATTACTTATAAAAAACAGCTTGATGGACGTTGGAGGACAGCTAAGAGGTTGACGGAGGGAACTAGGACTATTGTACTATTAATACTACTGAGTGAACCATAATGCATTACCCGCTTTAAGAACTACTCGAAAAAAGAAACTATTGCACTACTCAACTTTCCGACTCTCGCGGTTTCGATAGTATTGCAACAGAGACTGTATCTAATACATTACACAATATGGATATTAGTAGTGCACTACTCGACTTTCTGACTCTAATAGTGCATTACTATTCTCGCGGCTTCGATTAGTATTATATTAGAGA
>Ga0247741_1001854_pt1 | contig 11747 bp, 12 predicted proteins | sample UWRJL213509R2_FD_180945 | JGI IMG/M metagenome (GOLD analysis project Ga0247741, IMG submission 180945) | Plant litter microbial communities from Arlington Agricultural Research Station in Wisconsin, United States - UWRJ-L213-509R-2 | ecosystem: Environmental > Terrestrial > Plant litter >...
AAAGGCAGAGCAACCACCATCGCTATATAGCAGGGGAAGATGGCTGACAATTTCGAAATTGGATCAGCCCGTGGTTCCGAGATGAACGTTTCAACATGATGGAAGCAAATCCTAGTGCCCCAAAGGGGGCCTGAGCGTTGGATGCCGTCTAACAAAGTAGCTGCGTTCACTGTCGGAATTGGGGTGATATGCAAAAAGCACAGAGACTTTGGGTGCACACCTTCTGTTCTCGTGTCTGCAGCCCGTGTCCAGGCAAGACCGCATGTATGGGGTGCGATCTGTGATGGCGGCACGGGAAAAGGAGGAGGTTCATTTCATCGAATCAGATTTAGCCGGCATATACGGTCCGTCGGATACCAGTTACCGGTAGCCGGTTCCTGCGTCATGACCCCTATGTATAGCCCAGCCAGTACCTTGCTCGACGTCTTTACGCACTAAGCTTACTATCAACATGGCTTCGCGAGACATTGTCATCATCGGAGGGGGTATAATTGGATGCACAACTGCCTACTACCTGACCCGACATCCATCTGCTTCATCGGCAAAAATAACCCTTATCGAGGCTTCAAAGAATGGACCAGCTCAAGGGGCGTCAGGCAAAGCTGGAGGTCTCGTCGCACGATGGGCTTATCCAAAGGAGATAGTGGATGTGTCATTTGATGAGCACGTCAAGCTTGCGGAGGAGCATAACGGAACGGGTCGCTGGGGTTGGAGATATGTTGGTTGTGGAAGTTGGGAAGGCTGAGGAGAGATTGTCACCTCAGAGCAGGACGTTTCAGGGAACAGGAGCTTGGAGAAGACTCTCGGTCTTCCTGGTGGCCAAAAACCTCTTCGGTCACAGAAATCAAAGGGTTTACCTGGCGATCTCCTGTGGGTCAAGGAGGAATTAACTGATGGGTACACGGCAATGGCGAAGCAAGGCGCAACGGCACAAGTTCATCCATATCAATTCACTACAAGCATGTTTGAACTGGCGAAAGAAGGGGGCTTGAATTACGTGAAGGGAAGGGCAACCTCGATAATTAAAGAGAACGGCCGGGTCACCGGGGTCGAATTTATCGACACGGACTCGCAGTCGAAAAACATTCAGGCGACGCAAGTTATCCTTGCAGCGGGGGCATGGTCATCTACTCTTGTGGAAGAACTCCCTATTAGCGCTACACGTGCCCACAGCATCACGATCCAGCCCCAGGAAGGAACCGACATTGCTCCATACGTCCTCTTCACCGAAATTAGCGATCCAGTGTCCGGTACAAACTCTTCACCAGAGATCTACGCTCGACCCGATAACGAAGTGTACGCTTGTGGACCAGGGGATGATTGTCCGCTTCCCGAGACTGTCGATGACGTTGTTGTCGACCTGTCATCGTGCGATCTCATTCACCACCATGTGGCCAGTATATCCCAGGAACTTCGGGAGGGAAAGGTTGACAGGCGGCAGGCGTGCTTCTTACCGACGGTAAGCACTGGCGGTGGACCCATAGTTGGAGAGGCAGCCAATGTGGCCAAAGGTCTCTTCATAGGGACTGGGCATACCTGCTGGGTGAGTGAAATCTTGCTAGCTTAATCTAAAATCACATAGAGAGTCAAATTTCAGGGAATCTCGAATGGACCGGGTACAGCGAAGGCACTCACGGAGCTGGTAATGGATGGAAAAATCAAGTGCGCAAACCTGAAGAAGCTCCACCCGTCAGTTATCTTGTAAAAAAAATAGAACGGTTTTACTTCGCGCTTCACTCCACGACCACCTCGCTGAGTTTCAAACTTCTAACGCTCAGGGCGTATATCTATGCAGACGTGGTGCGGTTCACCAGATGTGTCTTGGAGGGGGCAAATGGGGCTAGCATCTCCGTCTGTCTTGTTGGGAAACTGAGATCTTCACAGTTTCAGGATGGCTCCGCCGAGGGGACAGCGGTGGTATCGGAAATGAACGAGTTGACAATGACAGATGCAGAGGCGCTCCCCCTGGGGTTGTGATATTAGTCGTAGATCGCATGAAAAAGGCGACAAGAGTCGGTCGCTCTGGCTCCAATACCCAGACGATACCTGTGCAGGAATGGGCTTAGTGAACGAAGCTGATAGGCTGAATTGGATATATTGATAGCCTAGCACTAGGAGGATGTTTGCACAGCCGGAGACTTTACTGCGAGACCACATGGATTTGATGCCCTAGAAGTTTTCCTGAAGTGACGAGGTTTTGGATGTTATGGCTTGAGAACAGACTTGCCCAAGCGGGGTGTACTCATCAAATGCCACCAACTGGTCAGAGAAATTTTGAGCGTTTCAGAGCATCCAGTGGGTGCAAGGCGGTAGAAGGGACGCACACGTTGTTGCCTAGTAAGACATTTTATCCAATTTCAGTTAGATATGTTGACGGGCGGTCTGTGCTTTGAATAGAATGTGACGAAATAGAGGCGCACCCAAAACCCTGCTTGAACGGTCAAGAAAGTATCAAGGGGTTAAAAATGTTCCGGCTTGAGGCCATTGACGCCTATGGGCGCTATTCTTCTGGTTATATGAACAATCAGTGGTGCGTCTAGAGGCAGACAAAGGGTGGGGTACCCCCAATCGGGCACGATGACAACCCCAGGTAGTAGTTCTCGCCCAGAGAATTTTGGAGTATAAAGTTGGTATGCAAACACCAACTCGTGGAGCATCGCGGCTCCCTACAAACGACAGAGTGTGAGATAGAGACAGGAATTCGGGAAACGACCGACACCAAGAAAGTATGAGACTCCCCAGACGTCGGAAGGTTAGAAAGAATTTCTTTCCACATGTCAAAGTTCTTGACTTCTGTCAAGAAAGATGGTAAGTTTCTAGCGGTTGGCGGGTTGCAAATGCTTTGCTGGCAAGGTTCGGTGTGTGCAGAGACAATGCATGACATATACGCTCCAGTTGTCAACCCATTCAAACAAAAAAGGGACCTGATGGCCTCCAGTGGCAGGGTTCGAGGATTTAGTGGAATGGTATGGCGATCGAGCTGTCATGGCGACGACTAGGGGACATGAGGCATAAATTTTCGTGAAAAGAAGACACTCAGCTTGCAGAGGACAATTTGCCACCAATGGCGGCAAGAAAGAGAATTCCAAGGCGCGCTGGCGCTTCCGAATAAGTGCGCTAGTGGTGGCTCACGTTGATCTTCAACGTTCAACGACCACCACCACATCTCAGCGACAGATGTAAGGCAAAATCAGGCGTCAACGAACGTCACTTCGCAAATGTCCTGATCAGTTCTTGCAACGTTGAGAGGTCCAGAGCAACTTGTTGTTTCATGGTCGCCTCCGAAGTGATCCCGCGCCCCGGCCTTGAAATTGGGCGGCAAACTTTATCGGGACCAGAATCGGTACCTCACTAGACCAATCTGATTGCCGTCCCCCCGCCCGACCCACGTCCTCACCGCCATGGCTGTGGTACAGTGTCAATTGCAAAAAGGAAAGAGAGGGTCACTTTACGCGTCGAGAATCGACTATTTTCAACGAACCCCTGTGTCGATGGCCACAGTAGTACCTCGACACGCAAGAGACAGCGGACGCGCTCTTTGTATGTCCGAATTCAAGACATATCGCCTCGTGTTGATTTAGATCCATTCGTTAGGGCAAAAATATGATGCCTTTCGGAGAACGCCATGAAGACAAGAGCGGGACGGAATAGACTTTGACGTGTCTTTTCGTGTCAACCTGTGGTTCTCAAGAGGAGGCTCGTAATGCTCTATCGCCATCCCTGTAAGGGCTAGAAATTGTCTTCAACCTTCTTCCGTCGTCGCGCTCCGATTACCTTGCCGAGAAGCGGACTTATAAGTACGTACACCCGACGTTTTTTCTTTCGTCCCATTGATTCTCATTCCCTCCCCACACTCTCCTTTTTCCCCTTCTTCAGGTCGTCTCTAATTCTCCCCTACGCTTCGAAACTTGTACACCACCATCTAATTGACGCGACACGTCGAACAACCCTTCACTCCTTATACTCACTCGACCTTCTGTCGTAACGAAACGACATGCAGCAGCCTTCATATTTGCAGCGGGAATCCCCTCTTGAGTGAGTCTCCACCATTGGCTCTACCATAGCTGGTCTAATACTCGAAATCAGTGCACTGTGTCACCATTTTAATGTTCGACCAACCGCGAATGAGAGGATGACTGTCGATGCTACATTTGACATGCAAGTCCTTCGGGATGGAAATTTGCCCTCCCATCTCCTCGCAGTCGTGCAAACGGACCAAGCTCCATCAACTCCCCCTCTGATGCTTCCCATTGACGCGACACTCTTTGCTCGAGGTTTTCGTGCCGAGCTGAATATTCCAGTGACGGCTCCTGGCATTGCGGCTCCCATACCGTGGAGACTGGAGAACTCTCAAGTCCTCGTAGTGACACTGCCAGTCATCCAAATCACCGTCCCTCACGTCCGCTCCCTCCCTCTGCTCCTTCTCTATGGCATGGGTCTCGAAACAGAACAAAATCTACTCGCTTTCAGTCTCCTACCAGTCAATGTGGTGGAAGAATTCCCTAACGCTGCCGCTATGTCCTTGATTCTCTCTCGGTATCGAGATGACAGCTTCGAACGTACCTACCGCCACAATCAGGGCATCTGGAAGAATATCCTCGCCCTAGGCCTCAACGACACCCGCAACCTCGAGCTCGTCCAGAACGCCTGGAACGTCACTGCCGAAGCACGACGCATTCGCCAACGCTCTTCACGACAACCTTAATTTCCTGCCCCTTCCCGACGACTAAATCCCTTCTTTTGTTTGTACTTGAAATCACTAACTAATGTGCCTACCTTCTACCATCATCGCCTGATCCCTATTTCTTGTTCTTACTGACACTTTACGCTACAACATTAATATCTGAACGACGCCACAACTCTTACGACGCTACTGCATTTCTTCACGTAATCTACCTCATTCTCACATCTTTAGTCTGTGTATGTTGAGTTTGGACAATCACCTATAATACCACTCCGTAGTATACCAAATAATACACTTGCTATTTTTTGCTCCTGCTCTTCTGTCTGAACGGTTAGAGAATATTTGTTCAGACACAATTCAAGTTCCCAGTGTACAGTGGATATTTCGTGTACGTAATATCGGAGTCTCTAACCCTCGGTTTTGAAGAAGTAATACTTACCTTCACAATTTCCGATCTGGTACCATGACGTGACGGAGCCGTTTGGGAAATGGGCGCCTAATTGGGGCGTCGCTGCCGGTCGTCAGACTGCCCACACAGACTCCAGCTTCTCCTGGACGCTCCCATAGACGAGGCGGGGTGGGCCGCACTCTTGCGTAGGAGAGCTTCTTATGTTCCCAATGTCAGTAACACGGTCTTCAACGGGACCTGCGACAGTTATCACCTTGAACGAAATGGAGGTAAGCTCGTTTGGAATCATGATCGTGACATCGCCACATAACATTGATCACTACTGACGGCGATCGCGGCCAGGATCCAGGGCGTTGCATCAGGCCTCAGCCACTCTGCTGCCCTTCATGATTCTGACGCTCGATATGATGCCAGATGCTGCCCAGGGACTCGGGTAGTCACTGATCAGGATATTCCTGATATGCTGGGTTAGAACGTCGGAACGCTGCTGCCGTATATACTATATATTACCTCTGCAGGAGCTGGAAGTCAGCTGGAGCACAGATTATAGCACTTTGGAGCTACTGTACTCCCCACAAGTTTCCCTTTTCCGCTACACAATGGATGAAATATCGGAAAAGGCTTCTTTTCTTTATCTGCGTATCAAATCCGCTTATATCCTTGCCGTATCCGCTGTTATCGGGAAATGGACCTAATATTTCAGAAATAAAGAAAAGTAGCAACTTGCGCACTGTGTTTTGCAGCCGGAACGGCACAATCATAGGCTCGAAACCAACCGTTACGGATAACTTGTCTGAGGTTCAAACTCACGGTCAAGAATTTCCCCCCAAGGAGACGGCTTCGAGTCGGAGTCCAGCACAATCAAGGCATGGGAATCAATTCCTGACCCGTACTGAACGCGTGGTCGCAACGCGATCAACAACGCGATCACGTGCATGGGACAAGTTCAACATGGCAATGGCGACAGGGTCCCTTTCCTCTCCTTCCCGACCTTCCACTTATGCTCGCGTTGCCTTGCTGTGTCTTTGACGCCAACACTCATTTATAACTTAACACAATACAGCAGAGGCAATGTCGACCACTACGCAGATCTTGTTCAACTCACCAGCTTTGCATTCCCTGAAGCGGGATCAACTGGTCAAACTATGCAAGATACATTCGATCAAGGCGAATGGGAAGAACGTTGAACTCATCCAACGCCTAAGGCTGCACGCCCAATCCTTGCCCAAGGATTCGCCTTTGAGCATTGCGGCACGCAGCGAACCAAGCGGTCCTATACCTATTCAGCCCATGCAGACCTCAGACTCTACTTCAACGGAAGAAGTACCAACAGAAGAAGAGTCAGCGGAAGAAGAATCAAACACAGCCTCATATATCAATGCTAGGCCAAGGCCTAGTGAACAATGGGAGGTCGTCATGGACAGTATCGAGGAGGTGGAAGAGAATTCATCGCAAAGCACTCTTTCTTCCCAAAGAACGATCAACAATGGAGGTACAGGAGAGTTTGGCACGGCAAACTCACGCTGTAAGCATTCGTCTCATCGGTGGCATAACCTCCTGCTTACTTCCTTCTCGTAGCTACCACCGTCGGTTCCTCCATCAAGGCCTTCGCCAACTCTCTTGGTCTCCGCGCCATGGCCAAGTCGACCCCGGCCTCCACCAGCTCATCCAAGGCCAGTTTCACTGCCCCTCAACCCCAAACCCAAGCAACCGACGACGATCTTGGCCAAAATTCCAAACCTTATGACTCCTTGCCGCCCCCGACTTCGTTGCCTCAGACGGATCATTTTATCCTCGACTCTGGGCGACCCTCACTTGGTGGCACCACAGACACAGAAGGATCACCGCTCCCAGGTCACTCTCTCAAAGCTGGAGTTCCAGCACCACCTAATGCACGCTTGAGTCTTGGGTTGGGCCTCAGTATCCCCGCAACACCAACGCGTAGAGCTCAACCTACAACAACCATTCGCCTAGTATCGAATCCTCTCGCGGACCAACCTCCTGCCACTAGCTATGCTCCTGGCGAGAATGGCACACCACAACTCAAGCCCTTCCAGACGGCGTTTGACATAACTTTTGGGAGTCCAGTCCCCAGCGCTGGGTTTGGATTTGGATTCAGCAGTCTAAGTTCTTGGCCACCAAGATCCGAGGGCGAAGATGTCGAGATGGGTGGAATCTATCCTAAATTGACCTTTGACGACCTACCTCCTTCTGTGGCTATATCACCATCGAAGCCATCTGCGCTGGAAGACAGGGAAGTGAATATGGCGACTCCAGCATCCCCTACAAACCAGGTCGTGAATACTCAAACTCCTACGAAGGCCGCATCGACCACACCATTTGTGTTTGGCTCTCCTCTGCCACAGCACAATATCTCCAACACCCAGTTCAAATCGGTAGCCGCCTCCGTCCTCGACGAGATGAATGCTCGTCTTCGAGCAGAAGGGGTTGAAGAGATCGACCTTAATATCGTCAGCAAGTTGCACCCAGACAAGAAAGTTTCCAGTAATGAACCAAGAGCCATGAAACCCATTCCAACGTCGAAACGCGGTGAGATCAGCAACAAGTTCGAGATAGCACACCAGAAGGAGTTTGAGAAGATGGAAGGGATTGACGGCGTTTTAAAGAGGCGGATGGAAAGGGAGAAAGCATCACCCTCCAAGAGAGTCAGTGAGGAGAGAGAGGAGAAGGTGGTTGTTGGCAGGAAGCGTAAATCGAGTGTACTCGAGATTGACGCGCCCGGTCGACCTTCTGGACCAAGAAGACCTAGCGCGTTAGCCAACCGACCTAACGCGAGTGCTACGAGGGTCATTAGCCACGGCCGGCGCCCCAAGGTCATTCCAGGTGCTTTCGGGATGGATGACGACGATGAAGAGGAAGATGGTGCCGAGGGAGACGCTAGGGCAGGCAAACGCGTTCGTATGGACCCCGACGCCGTTCCCGAGATTTTAAGCCCAGAAGAGGAGGCGAAGAGAGTTGCAGAGGTGGAGAGGCAGGCGCTTGAGCTTGAGAAGGAGAAGGAGGCAATCAAGAAGAAGCTCGAAGCCAATAGGGCAAGAAGGAGGAGTAGTGCTGCTCACCCAGGCGTCGGCGGTCGCAAGAGTGTTGGAGGCGCTGCTGGCCGGAAGAGCATTGGTAGGAATGGCCCCCGACAGAGTCTTCTGAGTAGGTCTTTTTTCGTCTGCTGCCCTTTCCATTTACTCAAGATCGCGTTCCTCTTTTCAGCCAAACAGAAGCCGAAGCCTTCGAAATTCGGATTCCTTTCGTCTGCGAAGTCGCTAGTCCAGAGCGTTTGGAATCGTGGCAAAGCACCTGCCACTACAGTCCAAAGTGGTATACCCAAACCTACTGCTGCCCCAGCACCCAAGCCGGAGCCAGAGGTAGTAACAAAAGGGAAGGAAAAGATAGGCCCTCCATCCCTGGTGACCACAAAGAAATCTTCTGTCGCTCCAGCCAAATCGACAAATGCTAGTGCCAGTGGCAGTGGTGGACGTGTCCCTCCTGTTCGGGTTGTGAAACAAAATGCCCCCGCAGTGTCCTCGACAACCCAGGCGGGTTCCATCGCTTCTTCCACACGCTCGCGTTCAAGGTCGCCGCTACCCTCCTTTGGCACCATGTCTACTCTCGCGTCGTCCTCGAGCATTGGAACTGGCTCAGGACGGAACAGCTTGCAAAGCAACGCGAGTCGCTTGAGCTCTGTCGCTGGGACGGGCAGGTCTAGAATTTCGGCCACCAACGTGTCCTCTGTGGGTACCAGGCTCTCTGCCGCCCGGGTGTCTGCAACTGGCACCGGTGGGAGCGGTGTTGGCAGTCTTGGACTGAAGAAAGCTGTAGGCAGTGCCTCCAGGACATCGAGCGTTGGTACAGCAGCTTCCTCCTCGTCACGACTCTCGGCTCGACCTTCAACTTCGTCAAGATTGCTCGCTCCAACCGCTAGTTCTCTGGCTAAAGGTGCTCGTCGAGCCTCTGCAGCCCCACCTGCCTTTGGGCTGAAACCAGTCACAGAGAACACTGCGAAGGTGAAGGAACAGGAAAAGCCAGCCTTGGGTATGATCACCAACAGTCCCGCTATCAATGGCACAACGCAGTCACCTCGCCCCGGGCCCATTTTCAGTAAACCTCTTCTCTTACCCGCCCAATCCGGTATACCTACCCCAATCAAGAAACGTTCGACTGAGTCCATTGCCAATGGTATGACTGAAGATGGATCTTCAATCACAAGTGCGAATATCACCGCGAAACCTCGATCTCTGAACGGTCGCAAACCACGCATCTCCCGCTCAAAGGTCATTGCTCGTCTTGCCTGGCAAAGAGCCGCGTCGGGGAGTAGCACTTCCAGTCGGAAGTCTTCTGGTGGGGTGAAACCCCGCGGGTCAGGGGCCACCAATGGCGGCCGCACACGCTCAAGTCTTGGCGCAAAGGTGTCGAGAGCGAGTTATAGCGGTGCTGGTGGTGCCATTAAAGGCCGTGCAAGTGGAGGTGCTGCTGGAGTTGCGTTGAGTGCGAAGAGGCGGGCGAGACAGAGTGAATACCTGAGGAGGAAGAGTCGTGGTGGGGCAGAGGCTCCTAGGCAGAGCGATGAATCCTCCATGGATGTTGACTCGAGCCGGTAGCCTAAATTCCTAGCTTCGCAATCTTTGCTGGTCGAGGAGCTGTGATGTCGTCTTCATATTTTGGACAACCATGCTTGATAGGATGATTTCTATCCTTTCTTTCCGTTTTCGTTATTGTTTTGATCTATCTCCTTTCTTGTGCCCCTCGTACCTCATATCAAGCTCGCACCACCTGATGTCGTTAACACCGTATATATGTATGTTATGATAGACTGTATTATTACGATCTTTCGAGTTATTGATGCACGTTCCTGCTCGATAAACACCTCACGAGCGCCCTTCATGGGCGGTCTTCAAGATTGCATTGCATCCGACCCCGCGCTGCGGAGATGGGGTGAACGAGGCGTGGATAATTCCCTATGACTATAACCAAGACGGGGCTCAGGATTTATATACGAAATATTCGAGTAGGCATGCACGCAAACTAACCAATGTGCTAGACCATTTGTCGGCCAACGCACGGGGCCATCCAGTCACCCCCTTAGATGATCTTGTAATAGGTAAGGAAGGGTATAGGTATCTGGATCGGAGGTATCGATGTGTGCCTGCTCCATGGACGAGGCGAGCAGAGGTGAAGTTCCATGGGAGGTTGGTCACTGGAAGCACCCTTGTTATCAATATTCGTGTTTTCTTCAAGTTGATCTTGTATCTTTATTCTCGAAATCAGCCAAGCGGCCAAAACAGTACAATAACATGCAGTGGTTTAGTGAGTGCTATTGCCCCTATATAAGCTACTTTATAAAATCTAGCGGTACGAATTATTACTTTTCTCTCCTAATCGGTCAAATTATCTATGTACACTACGAGTATATAATACGATGATACCTACGTTTATTTGTTGAGGTCCAAAGGTTAAAGGTTGATGTAAGATATCATGATATGGGATGTCCATCCTAGGAAGAACAACAAAGGGTGACGCGATGGTGGTTGGAGACCAAAAATGAAGGTGTCCAAAATCTGAAGGTGGGTTTCGGTTATGCGAGAGGCACAGGTGGGCTCACGAGTGGGTGGTGACGCGATAAAGTAAGAGGTGAGATAATGACCCCAACCTCCCCTCTATGAACGTCAATACCGATATCCCCCCCGTAGTTGCACCGATCGGGGCATTGAGAGGAAGCTCGATTCTGAGGCATCTCTTCTCCAATCCTACATAGATGAAAGGCAAAATAAATCAGTACACTGCGCCAATAGAGGACAGAAGCCGATGATAGAAACATATGCATACCTTGATATACCTAAACAGCTTCTTGACGCCCTGTAACCTCGAGTTTGGTACAGTGGTAACGTTATATACCGTGTTGCGATCGCGCATGAACATTTCCTGGAGGATGTCCTCTGTACTATTCATTGGCTGCGGAGAAATTAGCAAGATGAGGTGATGAAAAGAGGTGGAGACATACAGGTAGCTCGGATGTCCAATGAGGATCGCGTCCGGTGAAGTAGGTCGAGTGTCGATACGGATATTGCGTCATTGCAGGTGCAAGTGTGGGTTTCGTGAATGTGGGATTGGGGAACACGGAGGAGTAGGAGTAGGAGTTAAACGGCGTCCTTGAAAACGCAGAACTGACAAGTGGCGGGTGGCGTTGATGATGTTCGACTTTAAAGGTGTAAAATCCACGAGACAAACGAGTGGCACCTCGCACAACGTCGTGAGTCCTTTAAGTAGGCTGCACCACAGGCTATACAATTTATTCGTTCTGTTATGGTGTTTCTTCTGTCCTTTGTCTTCGTATTCCGTGTGCTTTGTGCAGAGGCAGAGTCAGGGGAGAAGACGACGATAAGACTTTGGCCGCGGAGCTGTAGTGGGACGGCTTGACTTGGATGAATGATTTTATTCCTTTGTCTTGCTTTCTTTGCAGGGTGCTTGATGTTCAGCGTTCCAGATGTTCTCGGAAAGGCTGGGAGTAGAGACAAACAGGAAAGACAGTGTTGGTGACCGAGACTTGGATCTGGAAGAGAATGAGTGTGAAGGTCCTTGGACGCAGAGAGACACCAAAGCCTAGGAATACTATGGGTAGATTATCGAAGGGCGAGCCCAGGT
>Ga0247741_1001856_pt1 | contig 11740 bp, 11 predicted proteins | sample UWRJL213509R2_FD_180945 | JGI IMG/M metagenome (GOLD analysis project Ga0247741, IMG submission 180945) | Plant litter microbial communities from Arlington Agricultural Research Station in Wisconsin, United States - UWRJ-L213-509R-2 | ecosystem: Environmental > Terrestrial > Plant litter >...
TCCCACACCCCCCTTCCAGACGTAAACCCAGTTTCTAAACGTCGTTGGCAGGTGCCGTTGGTCTGCCGAGGCCATCCCGCCCCTAGGCCCCCCAAATTTGGGTTCCATCCCGCCCATCGGGTGATGATATCTCATGGTTGAGTCTCCGACGCTGGCACCGCGTCAGGGATGTTTAGAAAATAATCTAAGTCTCTAAATGCTACGGAAAGTCATCCAGTTACGAGTTCAGCGGGGTCTGCGTATATGTTCAGAAGAACGGTCTAGAATTCTACAGTTAGACAAAGCTATCAACACTCCAAGATGCTTGACTCGTTAGAGATATCGTTAGGGAGAAACAAAGATGAGAGCAGTTCTTTTTGTAAAAGTGATGCAAGCTTTATTTCTCATTCGGAGTTGCCCTTGAGGGTGTTTGTCAACTGTTTGATCAAATTTGGAACATATGGCCAACTTCGGGTTTTCGGACCGATAAACATTTTCCTGCCGAATGCTGCAGTGCGGTGACCATGAGTCTACCGACTTCACCGTCGGGTCTTTTCTGTGGTCTCTACCTCGATGTCGTCGAGGAATACATACACCGCGCTGACTCCCCAGCATTCTGTGTTCCCCATTACTCACTCGTCTGCTGTATCTTCTTCAGGCCATGATGTTGGGTTGATCGATCAGGAAGAAAGCACTGCATGCTCGAGAATCGATCGTCTACGCTCCCAAGTACAGGATATAATCAAGGAAAACACTGGTCTTCTCCTTGTCATTGGCTCACAAGCATTTCTTTCAATGGTCAATGTGGCCGTGAAGAAGCTTAATGACATTGATCCGCCTGTTCCCACTCTAGAGGTGAGCAACCCTTCATGGTAATCGTCTGGACGTCTATTCATTGAATTCGCAGCTCGTCGCTGTGCGAATGGTGGGCTTATAACCTTCTTTTCTCCGCTTTGTGTGTTGATCACTCCCAGAGTATCACATATGTGTGCGCAATTTCGTATATGTAAAGCACCTCGATTCTTCCTTTCCTCAGTTCTTTGCTAATATCAAAAGGCTTGCTGCTGGGGTTTCAGATCCATTTTTGGGTCCGAAGGAGGTCAGGCTGCTCTTAGTATGTCGAGGATTTGTTGGGTAACTACACCGTTCTGACCGTTCTATCGCCACTAATTCACCGAGTTCGACCTTGCAGGTTCTTTGGGCTATTCGGGATCTACTATTCTCTTCAATATCTCTCGCTTTCTGATGCCACCGTCTTGACATTTCTGGCGCCCATATGCACGGCGGTCGCTGGGTCTCTATTACTTGGGGAGAACTTCACACGTCGCGAGGCCCTTGCGGGAAGTGAGTGCCTCATTTTCCTAATTTCCGTATATAATTATACACCTGACTGTCGTCCTCTCAGTTGTGAGTCTGATCGGGGTTATTCTCATTGCAAGACCGACTGCTCTCTTTGGTTCATCTTCCCATGCTTCAATATCGATGCCTAATCATGGCATTGATGGAACTACTGATGTCACTCCTGGCGCAGAGAAGGGCACTGCTACAGATCGTTTGATTGCCGTTGGGTGAGTTTTGGAAAGTCTCCTTCCCTGCCATGTAGCTAAAGTCCTGAACATTTGGCAGTGTGGCAATGATTGGCGTTTTGGGAGCAACAGGAGCTTGTACGTGAACATGTCTCCCGAAGCAAATTAGCGCCAACTTTACTCCTTGTAGACACTTCCATTCGAGCCATTGGGAAGCGTGCACATCCCCTTCATTCGCTAACCTTCTTTTCGCTATTGTCTGTTATCGTCTCGACGGCAGGGTGAGACATTCATGGGAAAAGTAACTTCCGTGTAATCAGAACTGAATTGATGTCATTGCCATCAGGTTAACAATGACGAAAACAGCCTTCATCGTCCCGACTCGCCTGGATTGGCTAGCTCTATTGGCTATGATCGGCGTCTTTGGTTTTATTGCGCAGGTAAGACGCAGCGCAGCTCATCGACGCTATCCATACTCATCGGCGTTAGGTCCTACTCGCGATGGGCTTGCAACGGGAAACCGCTGGTAGAGGTGCGATGGCCGTATATACGCAGGTATGTGTATTCAACTTTCGCTCCCAAGAAAGTTGCTCAAAGTCTTATGGAGATAATTTTCGCCACGATACTGGAGCGGATATTCTTTAACGCAGTTCCGACGACATTATCGGTCATCGGGACATTCTTCATCCTTGCTTCTGCATTTTATGTTGCGGTCCTCGCCCTTCATTTCTGGGTGCCTCGAATTTCTCACTCATAATACATTATATATATAGCTCACCAAAGAGAAAGAAGCCTCTTCGTTGTCAAAGTCCGTGCATCGTCGGAACTTATCAACTGACCTTGAAATGGAGGAAGGCCTGCTTTCTGATCGTGTGGAGGTCCCACGGCTTTCAACCGATAAATCAGACCGTCATGTACGGTTTGCGGACGATGAAAGGGTTAATTAGCTGACCATGGATCAACATGCGGAATTGGATATACCACCATATAGACAACATTACGAACCATTGGTTTCAAACACTCCATCATGCGCTATATAAAGCTTAGATATCTCTACCAAATATACTGTTTTCTTTATTGCTGGAAGAACCAGATGATTCTGGTGCAGAGGAGATGAAATCCTCTGCCAATACGGCACTGAAGGTCTCTGGTTGTAAATGCCTTCGAAAGCAGCGTATAGACGACAGAGGAGAGAAACCATAGGCAGTGCATGTGTACCTCTCTAAGATCACATTAAACTCCTTGTTGACTTGCGCCGAATATCCAAGCAACATCACAGAAATACACGAGGTTTCCGACATAAAATTTAGACTTGTGTTTTTGATCAGCCCCGCAAGATTTCGCGTTGTCGTGAGCACAAGCACAGTTGCTGTTCGCCAATTCTAATGATGGACATGAAGCCGTCAATAATATGAGCAGATGAAAATGAAGCACAAGAACTGAAGACTTAAAATTATATGCTAGTAACGGTGTCTCTCTGGAGGATCGTACATTGCAGGAACGCTGACCTTAGCTTGGTGAAGTACCCAGTATCCGACCTCCCCACAGTAGCACAGCTGACCCACCCGCATTTTTATTGATATACCGAGTGCCGAGACTCATCAAAAGAAAGCTGAAGTCGGCGACGAAGGTCGCTGGTCAATTATCCCATTTGTCGATTAGTCGAAGCGGGTCCTAAACCACTTCTCTGGTCAAGGGTTAAGGTAATCACAAAACCTGGTGTGACCATATCAGCGTCGTAAGCGGTCATGGAGCCATACTTGTGAAAGAGTATATACCAATAAACCTGATCAGCGTCATTGACAAAGACCGTCGAGTAGCTTTCTATAGCGTTGTTTAATGTGCTGAGCTAAGTCCAACTCAAGGAATTATCGTGTAGGTGTGTATGTCGACTTAGACTTGCGTTTACGGGAACGACACGGAGTGCCCAAATTAACATGCCCAACAGATCAGCTGATACCACGAAGGTTTTGAACGAAAACAGAAGCCGGATCTTTTTGAGGCGAAGCGAACATAAAGGGGAGCTGGACGTGCCAATAGAGCAGGTAGCACAATGAAACTAGATTATTACACCGTTAGTCGGCATGCAGATTTTAATAATTAGGGCCTACCAACGCTTATGATGTACGCTGAGCCACTGGTAAGAAGATGGCTCGCCGTCATTACCGTATATAGACACTGGATGGCTTTCAGCATTTGATACATTCAGAGAGTGAAGCTCTAGTTGAATTGACACCAGAACCCAAACCAAAAGAGGACCAAGATTATGACAATGACTGCCGCGATTCAGCTTTCGCACCAATCTGACATTCAAGAGTCCTTCGGGGCTCTTTCCCCAAAACCTCAAAATCTAATAGATTTTGAACCATAACCCGAAGGCTCCGGGCAAGAATGGTTTAAAACCGGAAATGCTACTACTATATATGTAGGCGTGCGCCGACAGATCCCGGGCCTTACCCGGCCGTTGATGGCCATAAGCACCTGCAGTGACTTAAACTGCGTGACTGTGCAGGTATGGAGTCTTACAACTAAGTATGCAATAAGTATCATAAATACTCAAACTGCGATCGCAGGTAGATCTTGTCGCCAAGAGAGTCCTATCACCAATATCGAGTTCGCCTGTTACCCTACAGACGCGCTCGTAGCTCCTAAATTCCAGTAGGTGCTATAATCCCAAGTTGTCCATGTTCTGCTTTCCGGAGAGGTCCATGTCTTCATCGCCCCACTCTTCATTGGTCCACTTTAAAGACAGACTGATGCCTGGCCGGCATTAGAATTTCGTTCAAAAAATACGTCTAAAATAGGCTTATAGTGATGTAAAATACCCATTGAAAGCTTAATCGTCAGAATTGTGGTTGTATCGTCAAAAAATTTCGAGAACGGAACACACCTTTTTCATGATTTCCTCTTTTAAGTAAATAGAGCCTCTATTTCTCGGTTCAAGGGCCTGAGAGGTGCGGCGACTTGGCCTGGTGGTACTGCACTGGCTACTACAAGTGGCCAAACCTTTACTTTGGCGGAAATCTGGAGGTCTGCCACCTTGAGTGTGGACAGGGGATACCTCCAGATTTCAGCCTGTCCCCTGTCCCCACCCTGGCCGAATTGAACTTGAACGGAGCGGTACTAAGTACTCAGAATCAGTTCATCAGTTGCCGGCCTGGTATTCCTAAGGACAGGTGCCAGATTGGAAATACTTCTAGCTCTTGTCTAGTTCAGCCAGATCTGGGTGAAAAATTTGGGTGATATGGATGACAACCAAGGTAGATATTGCGTCGATTTTGGGCCATGGATCTATGGAGCAAGATAGTAAGCATAGATTTTTCGAGGCGTATCTTTGAGTTGTCATTCTGCTTCGGCACTTTGCGTTATTGGTCAGTGGTTCACAGTAGCTAGCTAGCATGTGGGCAAAAGCACGGTAATGCTCTCCAGCCCATGGCCGCTCTGGACGAGCTGCAAGAATATCGCCGCTGTCGGTTGCAATTGACTTTTTATTATTAAGGTTTCTAATGTGTTAGTCTCGCAATTGGTCCGTCTCACAAACAGGACTAGAAAATGTGCATGATCTGATTGATAGCGGTGCTGAATAGCAACAGATATCCAGTCTTGTAAACAGGGAGCAGTTGGTGAGCAAAACTGAGAAGCCCGCGGCCGCCTTTGCGAGCCCGAGTGGCGAGGGGTGGTCATGATGGTGGTGCGAAGCAGAGAGCTTCACGTGCCAGCCATCACTTGAAGGCTACATTCTATCTCATCGACCTTCCTTTCTTAGGACTAGAATTCCTAAAAATCTCAAGCTCGGGAAGCAATACTAGTGAACGCCCATCAAAGCCAGGTGAAGGCACATACACGGAACTCCCATAGCGACGGAAAGATAGACACGGGGTTGATTGGATGAATGTCTAGCTGGAAAGCAGAACTTACGTGTAAGGTGAAAGAGGATGCCACTGTTGCGCTTGAATTGATATGGAGAAGCTCGCAAGACCAGTGCCAGAGGAGGGGCAGACGATATGCTGAATCCTCGAGCAGCAAGTTGGGAATGAGCATGAATTCGGCCCCAAGTCTCCTGTCAGTGGGCGAGCGGTTCTTCTCTGATCTGGCATATCTAAACTTTGAATGAATTGGTGGCTCCAGATCGTCTATGGAGAGAATGCTCCTCCGAACTGTGATTACCGGAGAGGCTAGTAGAGGGCCCTTGGTTTACTTAGGATTAAGATTTCAGGCTTCAGGCCTTAAGCGCTTAAGCATTTGTCTCTTCTCCCCGATTGATGAGTTTAAGCGACTCTTCAGGACGAGGATCGTAACTGACGAGGGCCGGCCAATTTGGGAAGCTGCTTCTTTCGTGTCTCGTCCAATGTTTGACCAATATCATTTTCATTACGTGGACCGAAACTCTTTCCTTTCGAACTACCATGAATATTCTTCAGAGCGTCCCGTCTCAGGCCAGCTCAGCCCCAATTCTTACGACCATACGAATAGATTCATTCAATCAATGGTGAATGATTGCAGGAGCTTTTACTTACCCCATGCGGTGGAGGAGCGACAAAATCTACGATCCTCGTGCAGCTGACTGCAGCCGACGAATCGGTCATTTTTGCATCAATAGCCGTTCTAGCGTGCAGCAACTCAGGCAATTGTAACGCTGGCCGCATTATTGACTGCAATCTCATGTGCTTTGTGAGCACGTTGCCAGTTCAACCAATGGATTCGAAACAGTAAGCATCAAATACTTGCCGCTTTGGATAATGGCCGGCTCACATCGATGATCTTCCAGATCCAAACTCTCAAGTCCGGCTCAAAAGAACGTGTTTCAACTTGAAATAAAATGCTTCGGCATATCATAATAAGCCACGCTAGCATTGATAAACCGAGTTTACCCATCCTCAAACAGCCTTAAGAAGGCAACACAAGTTGAACGCTTGAAGTCCTTAGACTCTGCTTATCATGACCTGAGTCGCTATATCAATGATTTCCAGGTAACCTCACTAGCGACGAGGTATGTGCTTCCGCCGTCTGACATCTGATTTCCACATGAGCCCAAGCGCCTTGTTTCAATAACAGTCCCCGCGTATCTTTCTTCAGGAAATATCTTTCCCCAGCATCATTCTGATCTTCTTTAGTGATTGATCGGTTCACAATGCCGTTCAATATTTATATCGCAACACATACCGACTATCCTCGTCTTGCACCCAGGGAAAGAAGATGCAATTTACTAAGAACCTCTTGTTCCTCCTCGCGGTCCTCGCCTCTTCTTCACTGTCCCTGCCAACCGCGCCTGTTGGCACTGTAGACCTAGGCTACGCCACATATCAGGGTGTGCCTTTCGCAGACACCATCTCTAGTACGAACAACACCCAGTTTCTTGGTATTCGGTATGCGGCACCACCTACTGGCCAGCTGCGATTCGCTGCCCCGCAAGAGCCTGCCACCACCACTGGCGTACAGGTGGCGGCCAACCAGCCGAACAGGTGTTATATGGGCGCCATGGGTTTGGCACCACAGACACCATACCGCCAGGTAAATTTGACTGCTAGCCGCAGGAGTCTGGATTCTATCGTTCAATTGGAGTCTCGGGACGATTTGCCCCCGTTCGACGAGGATTGTCTGTTCTTGAAGTATGTCGAATTCCGGACTGTCGTTTCTGATCAATGCGCTGATAATTTAAATATTCAAGCGTTTACGTTCCAGGAAACGTTGGCGATAAAGAAAATTTGCCTGTTGTCTTCTGGATTCATGGGTAAGTCTCAGTAACTTCCCTATCAACACTCGGTGAACAACTTACATTTATCGTGTAGAGGAGGCTACGTGGCTGGAAGCGCCGTCGGACTCGCTGGCTCAGACGCTTACAATGGAAACGACCTAATCCGCGAGGCTGGTGGAAATGTCGTTGTCGTCGTTATCCAATACCGTCTCGGTGCTTTTGGGTTCCTGGCCGGCCAGAAAGTCAAGGATGGAGCGGTGCTCAACGCTGGCTTGTGTAAGTACCACAAACTTTTTGATGTCGACCCTTCTTCTGAAAAGGAATGTCCACTTTCTTAGTGGATCAACAATTCGCATTGAAATGGGTCCAAAGTCATGTTGGTGGCCCTCCAAATGTTTACGTTGTACAAAACTCATGCTACCCAGATTTCTAAGTTCGGCGGCGACCCCACGAAAGTAACCATCTGGGGCCAGTCTGCTGGAGCGGGCTCCGTCGTGCAGCATATAGTTGCCAATGAAGGTGCCACGAATCCTCCTCTGTTCCGAGCTGCCATGACTAGCTCTGTCTTCTTACCGTCCGAGTATGGGTATAATGACCCGATACCCGAGGTTAGTGGAATTTCCCTCGGATATTGAAGTTCTTTGACGAGATTTGACAGATGATATACAATCAAACTGTAACGAAATCTGGGTATGTCGTTCTCCTTCGCAAGGACTGTTTATCTATTAATGCTCTTACCCCAGATGCGCTTCTGCAGCTGATACTCTGGAGTGCCTGCGTACCGTCGACGTCAATGCTCTTGAATCTGCCAATGTAGCCATTTGTACTGAAAGCTTTTTCGGAACGTTCATTTACGGGCCTGTGGTGGACGGCACGCTAATTGCGCAACGACCTTCCCAGCTACTGAAGAAGGGAAAATTGAACGGGGTAAGATTAGACCATGTAACAGTTCGGCCTTCGGTTGACTAACTTCTTGATCAGGAAATTCTCTACAGCGTCACCAACACTGCTGAAGGAGATCATCTCATTGATCCATCCACTGAAGGAACAGTTACCGCAGCCAGCTATCTTGCACAACTCTATCCTACTTTCGGTCCAGCCGAAGTTGAAGCCGGAGCCAGGGCCTATGCGGACGTTGGTTCTCCTATAGACCAGGCGAGAGCAATCATGAGTGACTGTATGACAACTTCAAATCTACTGTGCAAAATATCTAACCGCGTCTTACAGCAATCTTTCTTTGCCCCACATATACTTTGATGCGAGCCTTTGGTCCAAAGGCATATAAGGTGAGAGAATAGTCTTTCATTTGCTTCACAAGAAACTTACCTGAGTGTCCGAAGGGTTTCTTTGGTATCCCCCCAGCTATTCACGGAGATGACCTCCCATATTATTTCCCTAACGGTGCTCAACCAGCGTTTGCCAACGCCGACTTCCAAGCAGCATTCTCTGGAACGTTCCTTAATTTTGCTATTTCTCTCGATCCTAGTGTCAAATGGAATATCTTGGATATTACTCCGCCGTTCCCAAAGTGGTCCGGGTCTGTTGAAATGCTGTTTAATAAGACAGAAACCAACACTCCGGATTTGCGAACCACAACCACTTCTGAGGCCCTCTTGAAGCGATGCGAGTGAGTACACTTTCTTTGATCATTTGGTTGTCGTCTTATCGTCCATGTTAGATTCTGGGACAGTGTTTCAGCCGTTGCTGCGCAATAAATACAGAACCTCGGGGCATGACACATACCGAGCCATTAATCTTATATATGGCTCAACCACCATATAATATTAGCTCTTCTCTATTTTGTGGTTTTTTGTACGACTGGTTCCTAAGTATCAAGTATTTACGATTGCACGACCAGCACTTAGTGATGTAACTAATTTACTGTGGTGTGATCAAAAAAATAAAGATAATACAATGTCCCAAATTCTCAAATGGAAAGCCTCTACTTGAATTTCTGCATATGCGAATGATTAGATACCTTCTGATATCAATTTAAAAAAAATTCTCTTCATCCCTCGGATTCACAAAGCACATGTTTGGTAGTATTTGGTGCTACAACGGTACCGAACTTTGCGAACCTAAATTTGGTAGAATAGACTGCATTCAGCCGTGAACCACTACGACCAAACTACGACATTCAGTTGCAGGAAGATCGTCTGCTCGTGTTATGATCAAAATTTGGCTGTGACTTCCAAATATGCCCATTTCACGGTCGGGCACCATGCGGTCCAAGTCACCGCGTTCTGCTGTTCCACCGCGAACGCCTAACACGAGTAGTACAAGTTCCACACCACAATTCATGCCACCATCCTACTACGCAGCAGCCGCTGATGATTATTTCCAGCGAAAGGACACCAAATACGCGACTCATGGAATTGGCGGGCAGGTCATAGAAAACGAAAAATCTTTCAACTCGAAAACATTGAACACGAAAGGATCCACAAGGTATTCGCATGCGCCAGGACCTTCCAGCTCGGAAACTTCAATAGTGGAGCACCTTCCGGACTTAAACGACCTCACGAAACGTCAAAGCACTAGAACCGGATTCACAGACCTGGAGGCTCAGCTGTTACCTTCGCTTCGGGATACGATCGATCGCATGACTGGTGCACCGTCAAGACTTTCGACGTACATGCCTGGATTGGAGCATGCCGAGGACACTTGGCGGGGGACAGCAAGGAAAGACTCAGGAGCGTCTGGCAGTCCATGGAAAGACCCAACACCAACGATGAAGAATCGCTCGTGGCAGTCTTCACAACGCCGCGATCAGTATGCGGACGAAGAAACTGACATACATCCGCCCCACATCCAAGCGACACCTACCATTGGTACACCCTTATCTTCTCTCAAGGCGCCTGTGAAATCCGTCCTTAAGTCATCCCTGAAGAGTCCAGTACCAAGCACTGCGACCATAAACACTCCAACTAGCTCCTCGAAGTCACCATCTACATCTGGCACATCTCTGAAGACAATGAAGAGTCTCTTGACTCGTAAATGCTCAGGACCACTACGCTCTCCTCTTAATGGTACAAAGGTTCGAGAATCTTCTCAGAAGGTGTGCGAAGACTTCTCCGTCGATTGCTGCTATTGGGCTTACAACTGTTTAGGCTGACACAGGCCAACCTACGGAACAAGAGAAGCTTCTATCAACACAAAACGATGTATCAAGACCATCGACCCGTGTGCATCGGGTGGATCCAAAGCTCCAGTCGAGCATCCCTCGGCTATATTCTAGACGACATGGCAATGAGTATGGCACCTTGAATGATGATTCCGACCTCGAACGGCGATTTGAACTTGAAACCAAGGCCAGGCGAAAGTTAACCGTGGCAAACGCTGAGGTCGTTCCGGGTACCAGCTCTGAGAGTGATGCAGACTCTCATCGCCAGATCTCGTCTAACAGAACCTACGGCTCGAAAGTAGGGCCTGTTGGGCTGGGGCTGTCGCTGGGTTCGTCACCTGCGAACTTCTGTCGACTAGCTTCGGGGCAATTATCAACGAGGAGGGATGATAGCCGATCTAGACCTGTTGAGAAGAACTTGCGATTTTCTCTACCACATTCAGAGTCTGCAGGCTCCTCATACTCAGATGAACTCAATAACAACCACGCCAGCGTTACACGTCCCCTAGGGCTAGACACCAATCACGGTCAGAGAGTCAAATCGGACGGCCAAGGCCTGGCCAACAGGCCCTTCGCCAACCCTCATTCCCCACATTCGCCCGTTTCCACGGTGCAAGGTTTTTCTGAGGAAGAGACTGAATCTGAACGAGAGGGTTATTCGTTACGTCGCTCAAGACCTCGACGGCGGAGCTCAAGCTGCACACCTTCTTTTCAGGCATCTCCCAAGGACGAAGACGACATATACAATGACCCCCCTCGGTCTCAATCAGTTTGTCAGCGATATCCGGAGCCATCTCGCACAGATCGGATGTTTCCTTTAAGCCTTCGAGATTTAATCAAGAACCGCAACTCTTTCATTAAACCAAACACAACGGACGACGCGGCCCAAACCCCGCTGATATTGACACCAAAGCCGTCCGAATGGGACAGTCGACGTCCGCCGACAAGTGGACGTCTAGGTCGACAAACACGTCGTAGGAGCTTTCGTGAACAGCAGAGCGAAGCTTCAGCTATCGTGGAAGACTATCGGTCTGCTGCAACCCGTGAGCGCCAGGCTTTTGGAATACCCCCATCACCCTCGGATGAAGTGCTCAGTGGAGGCGATCCTAACCAGGATGATCTGCCTCATACCGACAGCGACATGTCTTCGATCAATGAATCGATACGACAGGCCGATGATGATGTCTTAGGCCTTGATGCAGATAGCATGCTCAAGAGCCTGGGTGCAAGCGAGAGAGAGAGGGAACGCCGCTACTCAGTGAGGCACATTGGTAGGGTGATATTGATATTACTTTCTGACGAAATTTTCAGCAATGCCACGATGCCACTCCACACTTCAGTTTTGTCTCACCAACTCAAAGTGCGTCATCAATAAACGTCAATTCTTCGTTGGCATATGGTCATCAGCGTCTTCGATCG
>Ga0247741_1001857_pt1 | contig 11740 bp, 5 predicted proteins | sample UWRJL213509R2_FD_180945 | JGI IMG/M metagenome (GOLD analysis project Ga0247741, IMG submission 180945) | Plant litter microbial communities from Arlington Agricultural Research Station in Wisconsin, United States - UWRJ-L213-509R-2 | ecosystem: Environmental > Terrestrial > Plant litter >...
TATGCACCAAATTCGTGTAACCATCCATTAGGCTGTGAAGCGTCCTTCCGTACAATAGCAACGGAGAGACCAGATGAGCCCCATTTCTGCAGAAGAGTGTGAATGTGCTGTTCGGTTTCCCTCGAAATGAGCCTGCTATGTTTCGTTGTCGGTTCGTTAAAAGGGATTTGGGACGACAGTACGTGACAAATGGGAAGACAGAAAAGGGACAAGGATGTCCTCATTGTGAAGGGAAGAAACTTCCACTTTCGGGATATCCCGCACCCTGTGCCTGAACAACGACCGCGCTGCGTCTACTACGCGTCACCTCGGCAGGATGTAAAGCCCTTCTTATTTAAACATTCTTCGCGTCGATAGCTGTGATTTGTTTAGAACTGCGATGCCTTCACTCTCGGTAGCCCGAAACTCCAACGCTTCCTTCACTCCTTCCTATGTGCCGACAATACTCATTACGGGAGCCACCCTTGGCATAGGACAAAGCATGTCCGAAATCTTCGCGCGGAATCTTCACGGCAGAGCCCACATCATCCTTGTAGGACGAAACCGAGCTGCAGCTGAGAGGATCATTGCTTCATTCCCTACCCCACCCTCGTCCGGCAATACTGGAGCCAAATACACTTACGAATTCATCCAATGCGACGTCACCTTGATGAAGAACATTCACGCCATGGCCAAGGACCTCCTCAATCGGCTTACGAAGATCAATTTTCTGATCCACTGTGCTGGCATTAATGGCTTTCGCGGGAGAGTTGACACGGAGGAGGGCATCGACAGGAAGATGGCTGTTCGCTACTATGTGAAATTTGCCTTGAGCTACGATCTCTTGCCTCTTCTTCGCAAGGCACAGAAGATGGGTGAACCAGCAGCAGTAGAATTCGTCTGTGGCTCTGGTGTGCCTCTAGGGATTGACCTAGACGACCTAGGCCTTAGGAAAACCTACACTGGCTTCAAGGCCATGGCCCAAACCCCCGTATATGCTGATATCATACTTGCGGCGAGTAGTGCGCATTTCTGAGCCACATTAGCGTATTGACTTGCATTTCTAGGAGTTCGCCAAGCGAGAACCTGATATTGCCTGGGTGCACACCCGCCCTGGTTTTGTCTATACATGGACCTCAACCAATCTTCTCCTTCAGCTCATCCTGTGGCTCCTCCATCCTATTTTCCTGCTTACCACGACGACGAGGCAAGATTGCGCGGAGTGGATGATATTTTCCTTGCTCGACGCCAACAAGGGACTGAGGAGGTACAACACTACAGGAGACGATATCGGAATGAAGAACTTTCCACAAGCGAAGGATGCTGGTCAACTCCTCTGGGAGCACTCGATGGCCGTGACCGGGGTCGACGTTCAGGCCTCTTAAATACCATTCCAGGCGCAACACCAAGTACGTACCGACATCAAAGCATTATCCTGCGTAGACTAACAACGCACCTCCATCAGATTCTTTTGACAAGCTTAGGTCGTCACTGACATCAGGATGGTCAGATATACTCCTTCAATCACCGCAATATCCTTATTACGATTCTTATACCAACCTGACCCTCAGTTCTACGTGATGAATTGGATTTGTCTCCATTTCAGCGTGTTCGCTACTGTGCGCTAAAAGTACACCCAGACATGAGGAGCTATTTGCTGGAGCTTACGAGATCGGTGCAAGCCACTCGACAATCGTGACGAGGCAGCTACTATGACCTACTATACATCCGGTGCCGTCATATGTGCATGTGCTGGCATGCGCCACAGGGCAGTTACAACATGGCGCCCTAATAGTCAGATTTGGGACCGCTTCGAAGGAAGTCGCACTTGTCGCACAAGTTCTACTAAACCGCGTCGTCCGCCGCCTAGCGTTTCGAGTAAGTTCTTTTTCACTTGTAAGGCCTACATAGGCTTAATCTTGACTTTCTAGCTTGCCGCTGGAGCTGGTGAGATGCGAGTTACGACAATTAGCCATCGTCGATTGCGCGTCATTATTCAAATGTGGTCCATATCGATGTTTCACAGGTATAGAGATCCAGAACAGATGTTATCCTAATGTTAGGACCTTGGAGAGATCGATTCAGCGTCTCTGTGTTAACGGTAACTCTTAAACTAGATTTCGAATTGAATACCTACATGCTCAGTATCATATGTGTAAGCCCTGTGCGCCTGACCTTACCTAAACATGATGCTAAGTAGCAACATAGCAGCTTCGACGAACTTTGAATTGTAATACCTGCAACAAATGCTATCAACTGTCACGGTCCGCCACATATCCGAGCTGGCACCTTGTGCATAAAGAGTAAGTTTACCCCTAACGACCAGGCGGCAGACACTGGAGCTGGCCCGACATGTGGACCTGGCCTGTCAAGAACCTCGTGCTTATCGACAGAGGTCCATGAAAATCTCCCTAGAAAGTTAGATAAGGAGTGAGGAATGGATGACCGGTCTTGATATCATGCGCCAGTCGACCAAGAAACACACACTCCACTTTTCAGTCTCGGGCTCAAAGATCCGTCGAAGAAGACCACCTCAGGCTGCTTTCACCTTCGAGAATGCGGGGGTTATCTGACGGCCTGTTGGACCGCTGTCAATATGTCAGTGTCTGAAATGTGGTCTCTAGCGGATCGAATACATCCCTTCGTTGATCTACCATTGCGCATATGCTATTAAAATCTATCCAATTACACGTATGTACACCGTTCCGCTTACGTATCTGATATTAGCAACCGTGCAAGCAAGCGCGCGGGCACCTTTTTAGGGATCCCTATCCAATTTGGGTTCCATACCGAGACGTATACCCTGCTATCTGTCTACAACAAGTGTTAAATATCGATGGATACAAATAATTGCGTATACAGAGCACAGGGCCTCGAAATTACTCTGACATCTTGAATTAGGTGAACGTACCCTAATTCAGCCCCATTTTCGATTGTAATGGTTGCCGTTGGAAACCCCTCAGAGTCAAACCTCGAGCGCATTAGGCCTGTGCCTCCGAGTCATCTAAATCGCCCAGTATTGAATCAGATTTGTTAGCTCAAATCTTTGAAAAAATATGTCTGGTTTTATTCCTTTTTTAGGTGTGTGATATTTATGGTTACTATGGGTCAAGAAATGGAAGTTCTTTGTTGCCAAATGCGTCACTATTTCATAGATGAATTACCGTCGCCGCCTGTGCATACCGGACTTAACATGTTTCTGCTGCGATTAAGCTGGTAGCGAGCAATAAAAACATTCTCTTCTGAAAGTTGGAGATCTTAGATATCTGCGAGAGATAAAGGTTAAACTGGATTATATTCAAATAAACCTTAAGCTTTGGCTTGGGAAACACTCTAATGATAGACTGAATCATACGTGTGATTGAGAATCGTTGAATTGGCTCATTACTAATTCAAATACCTATGGACCAAGCATCAAGAGGGGGAGGTGAAAGTATTTAGACTATTCTGGGGAAATCCCCCATTTGGTAGACCACAATTGTAGCGACTGGAGGGAGTACGTTAAGTACCTTGAATAACGAAGCACACTTTTTATCAAGACGAAGCGATGATTCAGAAAGCAGCTGGGCCATTGACGGCTTGGAACATGAATGCAGCTGAATCTACGTGTGGTCTCGGATGCTCAGTATCATTATGGTCTGTTGCCGTCCACCTCCCCCTAGTCGTATGTGTGCTGTCGCTCAGTGGCTATTCTCAGCATTATTGGCCAATCCGGAGCAATGTCATCCACATAGAATTCCGATTAGACGTGTCGAGGAACAAGGTCCAAAGTTCAACGTCCCGGTTCGAACTTACCAATAGCCTTCATATTACCGCTCATGACTTACGACCCCCATTTTCACCTGTAATAGTGACGTGAGATAAGGTAAGGTAACTCTGAGGAGCTCCATCACCGAGATTACAAGTACCATTTAAATTTGCAAAATTTATGTACGACTTCGAGGCTCGAAAACTCCAAGGTACCATTTATTCGGTAGGACATGCTTATCCTCGAGGTAGGCTAAGCTCCTTCACATTCTACAGGTTCAGAATCCTTAACCAAAACTTGTCATGAATCCTCCATAGTAACTCAAGAAATTTGAAGAAAAGCCTTTTCGAAGATTCTTGCATGTATATATTGCGGAGAGAACTATTAAGTTAAACATATGTGCGATTTTTGGTGTTGATGCTGAGCGCTGAGTTATCCATGGACAATTCGGTCAACATCGGACAAGCTCAAGGTAGAGCCCCATCGGGTCAAGCCTCGTGGAACGGATCACATCTGTGTCCGTTCCACTAAACCTTTCTAAGCGAACAAAGGCAAAACGTGATTGAAGATTCTAGCCTCGTGGGGGGGGGACGCCACCGAGGCGATATGTTGATGTATGCCATGGGGAATCCATAATTGCCAAACGACAATATTCTCCTCTTATATATTCCGTCCGATTGACCTCCCAGTCAGTCGTAAACCTACGCTTTGTGCCATGGTTATTGAGCTCTGTTCTCGCAATTAACTGGGATAGAGATTTTCTTCGGGTTCAGCGCGCCTGCCAGATTCCGTAAAGCTCGAACTGCAATGTTCTGAGTGGATACCGAGGTCCCGAGATTGCACCCTAAACCACCTACTATAGGGTCATTTTGGCCTATCGGAGTACCGCGAATTCGAATTCAACTAGGATTGCCCCACAAAGAAATTTATGAGCGTCTTGTCGGCGCAAGTAGCTGCTGCAATTTCACGCTACAAACACGCCGTTTTACGCGTGCCCTTTTCGCTTTTCTTCAAAGAAATTTTTGATGTGCGTGAGGGAGACATTTGCTCATCTCCAACTTTGGAGGAGAGTAGAAAATGCATAGTTATCGTAGAATACTATTCTTGGTTGTAGGACGATATGTAGACTTTCGAAGGAGACCTTGAGACAAATGGCAACAAATTGGACTACCACCTACAACCTTTCGCCATTCTACTTTTATATACCAACAGCTTCTAAGTAAGTATGTGGTAAAATCCGTCATGGGTTGTCAACCAAATCAGTAATCACATCTATGTCAAAGGCCTTCTTATCACGGAGTTCCAAGACCAATTTAGGTTTTATCCCGTGATGCAAGTGATCAAAAGACACGAATTACACCCGGCTGTGGTTCTTCCCTGATGGGGATGTTGTATTATAAGTATGCCGGTAAATCAAGTCAAGTAAAACTAAAAGTAATTGATTAGTATGTACGAATTGAATATTTTGTATGATACTTAGCAACTGCTTACTCGTTAAATAATTACCCACTTCAGTAAGACTTGAGGTCACTGTTCTACCCATCCTAATCACCCCGCTTAGCTCACCGCCCAAAGGGAGGATTTCCGACTGGGCACTCGAGTACGGTTGTGTCAGTTGATCACTGCAGAGGTTGATCAAATATATTCATGATATCAATGTGACCAATTACATTCAGAGAGATTGAATTACAATGGCCCTGGGACGAAAGCTTTTGAAGATCCGTCACGATGCAACCGTCTTTACTTACCTAGGAGGCCTCGTCTTCCCGCATATAAAGAGAGCCCTCGGGGCTCCGTCCATACTATAAGTTAGCCTTGCACCAGCTCGTCCGAGTAAGGCCTTGAATAGACATGACCCCAAGATGAAAGTTAGCCGACGCTTCGGAGTAGACCAAGCCACAGAGAGAAGTGCCTGATCCTCATTTCTGATGGCCGAAGGATGTTTTCCAGTGGTAGAGTAGGTGCCAGGTCGGTTAGCGCGTTAGACCCGGAATGACCAGCATCAAGCATAACTGTTCGTGTCAGAACCAATACAGTCACGAGTTTACTATACTCATGAGATTGCACGGAAAGCGGTGTCAGATTCTACAGCTTGAGAAAGTAATGGCTCAAACGCAAAGCGAACATTTCCGGACGATGGATCGCCATTCCGGGTGTTCACACAAATAAAGCGTGAACTTCAATGTGGCGCCTCCGTCTTTGAGAGGCAGCTGCTTAGAGATAACAGAGCACAGTCTTTCACTCATGAATTTAAACTGGTCTATCAGATATGATTTTATCCTGGAGGCTTGACGCTAGGATATCAAACGAGGAGATGTGGAAACGTGGTTTTATCCAGTAGGCACCTACTAGGTGCCCGAATTAAATGACTTAAAAAGGTACCTAGTTGCCTAGCGCTCTGCCTGCCCTGTCTAGTCTGCGATTTGGCTCTCATTATGTGTTTACCATGTAACGCGTATGCAGGTTTCGTAAACCAGGCCTTGTTTCAGCACTTCCTGCCCTCGGAAAATCGTTCCCAAACACATCATCCTCTCCCTCTATTTTGCTGTGGTGTAGCTACCTGCACTCTTCATCCAGGACAGTGAGCTACCTATTAAATGCTCACAGTGGTTTCATACTAAGATGATTTTATTCGGCGCTTGGCGGTTGCATCGCTGGGTACTATTGCGACCTAGTTTCACTTCTCCATTCGATAATTCAATGCATCCGGAAACCATGAATGAACATGAGGTCGAGAATCAAATACCAAGGAATTGAGAGCAACAAACTTGATCACGATACCTTACATCTTGATTCTCGCGCAAATCCAGCTCTCCATTTTCCGGCAACATAATTGAGTATCGGTAGGCTATAGCCGTGCTCATCATAACGGTCGTGCATCACCACACACAGCCTCACCGTTTTTGCGTTGAAAATGACCGCTGCTGGATATTTCCCCCCTGTTACAGCAGAGTTTATTTTACTGCTGATGTGAATTGAGGCTTGCATTGCCACATTTACCACCACGACCGTTGGATCTCAACCTGAACCATTCTAGGCAATCTGGATGCCCAAAACAGCCCACCTACCATACCGACCGACAATCTATGTGATTGCCGAAAATTGAACCCGCCTAAGAAGAGATGTAAGGAAGTGCGTTAGCCGTGATGAAAGATAGCAAACACAATAAAATTTTGATTATTGTAACAAATATTACTCTGTACAAAAAGGAACGCATATCGTTTGATTTATTATAAAACGGCTAGAAAACTTGCCAAAGACTCTGGAGATGGGCTGAAAAGCATGGGTGCGATCATTTCAAGTTACTTACTGCGTAACACCCAACTCCGACCCTGACTCGAAAGATGTGATGCGCCACAAGCTTCTCGATTTGGATATCGCGGACTAATTCTGGCACACAATATGCTTATCAGACGCGTAGGTGGGGTTCGAGAAAAGTGATGCTGATGAGAATTGGTAGGTAGCGAAGTTCTTATAACCATTGTATGTCAGCTGTACTAGAATTCGTGTATGTCCTGACCTGCCCGTTAGTGTGTAGTGTTGTGTTAAGTAGTTACTCGGGTTAAATAAACATCTCACCAAACGGTACCAGTACTTACGCTTACTTACGGCGAGCCCATCCCCACTCAGCGCCCATGACCGATTCCCCCAGCTATCTCCAACTGGGTGCAGCTGCGATATCGGCAATGCCGGCAACTCGAAGTCGCTTCGCGAGTATTTCAATCAGAAAAGAAGCGCTTCCCTCCAAATTCATGAATCACAAATGAATGATTTGAACCATTGTACTCAATTGATGCGTACAAATGTAACGTTACCACATATGTATACCTGACAATCTCCACCTCCTTCAATGTTCGCAGCTGCAGAATTATGACACCTACGACTGGGGCTCGAGAATATTATGCGGATGTTAATCAACAATGAGTGATTGTATCTTTGTCCTTTGGTGTTTCGTTATGCGGGGATTGAAGGAGGAATTATAAAGTATAGGGGGAGAAAGGTGAAAGAGACGATGAAACTCGAGGAGGAGAGACAATCAAGTCTGACGAAATGATGCTCATTCGCCGTTGCAGTTGAGGGCACCTGGGGTGCGCCCCTGTTGCTGATGCGACGAATAGGCTTTCGCTTAAACGTAAACGCGATCCGTTTAGAATCGGGACAAAGGTACTGGAAGTAGCATTAGACTCACCTATAAATCTACCTTGGAAGTTGGGTGGATGAAGCCTAAGCCACGAGTCGGAGCATTAGTATAACATATACAAGGGAGCCTGAGAAGGGAGGAAGGGGGTGGAGAAGCACGCTTGGCGGTAGTGTGATGCACTGTGCTGCGTCGGTAGGGCAGATATATGTGGAATAAGGCTCGAGAAACTCAAGGCTGAGCGCTCGTTATAGTATTTCGGGACATACCGTCGGGCATTCGAGGAGATCGAGAATCCGGGACCCCGTCACGACTGACTGAGCAGCTTGGACAGTTCAAGAGCTTGAAGGGCTATATTCGTCGACTTTGACGCTTCGAATTCTCATCAGCTGGATGCCGACACTAAGTGGGGGCATAAAGAAGGGAACGGTCCCGGTAATCGAGGAAGTCAATGAGCATGCAACTGTATTATCTTGCCTCGAGGTGACCCGACGCCTCATGGCCTGCAGCGGATAACCTGAACGACGAGCGGGTAGCTTTCTGAGGAATGCTAAAGTGGAAAGTGAATCGTGGGGCTAGGGCGGGAGGGTTTGGAAAGCGCTCACTTATGGTAAGCGATGATGCTAGGCACCATATCTTTAACCCATGAGCGATGTGCGATGATCTACTATATACGTGGCCAATACGATCGGATCCGGGGTCAACAGAGATAGTGTTGCTCGTTACTGATAGAGTTGCCTACTTGAATTGGTCGTCCGATCACTTTGGCCTAGGAGTTTTGAATTCACGATCGCCTGACCAGTGGGTAAAACTTCTCGCGATTGCGTACGAGCTCGAGCTCAGAAGATGACGATGGGGGTGTGCTACTTCTTTTATATCGTGCACCTTCCCGGGCGGGACGGGTGTCGTCGTATCATAAAGGGGTAGTCGAGGTGCGCATCCGAGGACGAAGAGAGTTGGCCCTAGATAACGTTTAACCTCTTCGAGGTGTGTTCGACCGTTTAAAAGTGAGTCGGGCGTAGTAGGTCCAGCAAACACGAGATATGACCGCCGGACTAGAACGTGATTCGTGAAGAGCACTCGAAGGCGTAAAACCTCACAAAATATTTTGGTAGGCTTGTCGGATCCGCCTCATATTTCCGATCGAGAGTCGCTGGCAGGGCCAACAGCCTAATCGAAATCAACATTCGGCGGCGAAGCGTACACCTGCATACCCAGGACAGGGAACGCGGGATTGGGAATACGGCGCCAGAGGATGGCCAAAGAAGAAGGTAAGCACAGGCCTCGCGCTCCAGCTACGGAATCCGGGAGAAGACAGTAGCTATAAAACATCCATAGTGTACTGTGATCATGATGTCGAAGGTCCAAGGGTAATACAAATTTCCAGTTTCGACTCCAGCCATTCAACAAGCCCAAGTGATAGAGTTGCCCACTGGCAAGTCGTGTGCAAAAGACCGATCAGTCGTCAGTGTATTCACTGGTAGTTAGTCTGAGTGGGTAGGCGTCATTCCATAGAGGGTAGATTAAGATTTCAGACAGAAATCTACCCCTGAGCGCACATGTCGGATCCTCGATTTGAGAGTTTGAGGTCATCGGCGGCGAGATGTCTCGCGATTTTCAGGACTTTTGAGAACCCATGGCCAAGAATGAGCCAGAGATGACACAAGAATTGAATGAGTTCAGGGTGAGTGTAGTTGCTGAGAGTGGCTTTCCGAGTTTCCACGATGCACGACCTAACTTTAAAGTGAAGAGTCCCAGTTCTCCGATATTCGGCGATACGATGTGACGGGTGTGGGGGATGCTCGAGGCTCGAGCTGAGAGTTGCCAGTATCGGATAGCTATAATTACTGGTGATGGTGGCGGCAGTATTTTATTTTTATTTTTGTTTTGTTCATTGTTTTGGTTTACACAAATATTCCAAATACTCATATATCACGAAGGATCTCATCATCCCATCATCCCGACCAAGGCGTGAGAACGCGCGTTATCTACTTATAGATAACGAGTACAGCGAGCGTCGAGCGATATCGATCAGGCATCGCCCCCCATCGAATATTGAATATTGAGCGGAGCTCCCAGCTCGGAAATTTATCGGTGGATTGATTGTCGTTACGATAATATAGGTGTTACATGTAAGAGTGGGTCGACGTCGTCGCTGCAATATTGTAAATTGATCGTCAGGATTGCGGTGGAGGCGGGAGTAATATTTGTTGTAACTTGATCGTCGGTATCGCTAGTGCTCGGTGGATGTACCTATGCAGCTATGTCATGTCGATGTCGATATCAACGTCGTGAGTGAGCAACCAACCGGGACACACCAGATTCAGGGTAGGAAGGGTAGAGAGCATTCTGACTACTTGATTTAATCCGAGGTCCAGGCGATACGGAGCCTTACTCTCCCTCTCCCTCTGAGCCCTGAGCTCCAAGCTCTGACTATGCGGTTTTGAATCCCGACTCGCGGAGGCTGCGGGGGCATTTTGCTAGTAGTAGTGGGAGCTCGATGCTGACGCGAAGAGCTAGAGCAGAGCAAATTTGGACATGCATTCCGAGTCGTCCATGGTCAAGTTTAGCTGAGTTACCGTCGGGTTATAGGATACAGCTGCTTGAGCGTGGGTATGCTTATGGGTATGGGGTAAATAGATGAACCCTAAACTGAATAGAATTGGATAGGAATAGCAATAGGAAGTAATAGTCCGGGATAGAACTAGAAAAAATTCCATAGCCGCAGTAGGTTCGGGCTCGGAGTCGGAGTCGGGTTCGGAGGTTGCCAGTGAGGGAATGTATGATAGCAGTGGCGCGGCTAAAAGTATAAGTAGGCGCTGCTGTGTGTTGTGGCAGTGGCAGTCATAGACCTTTTTTTTGCCAGTGCGTAGCCATTTGTGGAGGCGGGATGACGGCTACATGGCAGAATTGTAGGCCGATCCGGTTTACTCACTAATCGGTGCCAGGGTAATTTGCTCCAGCCTCCGGATGCCCAGAACGGGACAGCACGCAATACTTCATTCTTCAAGCCGTCTGCGAGTATGCAGCTGGAAGTGTAGTTTACAGCGATATATATATGCAGTCAAGGAGGATCGCCTTGAACTCCACCAAATTTTGTTTACATTTGGAGTGAGATAAACAGATTTCGACAGATACTAAAGGAGGGTCGATACTCTCGTTAGGTACGTCGTAGGTACCTGTATATACGTATGTAGTGGAGAGAAGGAAGGAGTGGGTACGCAATGTCCTCTTATGGTATATGTTGTGCTGGTATGATGTCGCGTCCGAATCGACAGGTGCCTGAGAGTTGTGTATAGGAGGCATGAAATGAAAGAAGCGCCAGCACTAATAATATGAGACGTTATGAAGCTATCTATGTACATCGTAGAAAAACTTCTTGTCCTGCTCTTGGTCAATCACGTTAACGGCGATGGAATGGAATTCGAAATGTTAGTTACAAATGCCGAATGCATTCGTAAAGTCGATTGTTAACGTTGCTACAGTAAGCGCGTATGTATAGACTCTAACAAACGGACAGGGACGGGGATGTTACAAGGAGGTCGAAGGAAGTTGAAAGGCCTTTAGACGGAGAAGCGAGAGCTAAATGGGGAGTGAGAGTCGGTATGTTAACAGTTATGGACAACCCTGACAACGCGCAATCACTTTCTGGCAAAAGGTACCTGGTAGTGCTAACAACCCTCGGGGAGTCGGTGAGGTTGGGGAATTTGGGTATACGTACGGCCCCGAGGTAGCTGGGAGGCGGGGGTGAGGTGCGCTAAGACAAAAGCTGCTCAAAGGAATGCCCGAACAGGGAAGACGTGATGTTGAGGAGTATATGATATGCGATATGCGCTTTCCGTATGTCGGGCGCCGAGGGTCTGTTGGGTTATTTC
>Ga0247741_1001859_pt1 | contig 11736 bp, 14 predicted proteins | sample UWRJL213509R2_FD_180945 | JGI IMG/M metagenome (GOLD analysis project Ga0247741, IMG submission 180945) | Plant litter microbial communities from Arlington Agricultural Research Station in Wisconsin, United States - UWRJ-L213-509R-2 | ecosystem: Environmental > Terrestrial > Plant litter >...
GATTAGCAACCACACCTCGGACAAAGTTGCAAGTAAATCCGAGACGTGCCCTTGCACCGACATAACAATAACAGCCTGAATAAAGGAACAGAGTTGGGATGTCAGAAGTTTCGCGAGCTACCGCAAGTTAGAGAAAGAACATACATTGACGGCAATCTGCAACTGTGGAATGAACAGGGGTTACTACGCGCCGAAAGTATGATTCATGGCTGTCTACCTTCAAGCTCCTACGCGACAGGGGTGAGTAATACCTCGGTCAGCAAAAGCATCGAAACGGACGGACCAGACCACAAATAATTGAGCGCGTGGGTTCATAAAGTTAGTGATCATATAATAGTACATGGCGTGGATCGTCAACCCCAAGTGGAGTGCGTCAAGTATCCTGGGTGAAAAGAGAAGGGCGAAGACCGCTTTAATTAGATGGACGAGCCTCACAATCAAAGAGGTATGCCTTACAAGAGGAATCCGACCTGATAATTCAACATCGGTCATTGGGTTCTACGAGCATTGTGAAGGAAAAGTGATTACCGCGACGCGTTGGTAGACCCAGTCTTTCGAATAGCTGAGGTAGTAGAAGAAACCTTGCAAGATAGTGATTCCAAATAGCCTTCATGTGAAATCATCGAAGAAAGGGATTACAATCAGCCAGGTTAATAAAGCAAGTGCGAGGATAGACTGCTCACAAAGATGTTGCCACCGTTCCCAGGAAGCATATTCCAAGAGTGTTATCCAGTGTTACCAGCATTCTGCGCGCTTTGGTGCTCGTTCAATGTCGGTCCGTGTCTCTAGAGACTAGCAAGGTCCGGTTATAACTACGCCCTTTGGAAAGACCACGAAGGAGGGAGAGGGTAATTGCGGCTGGGTGGTTCCATCCAGAAAACCAAGAGGATGATGATTATATGTGCGGAAGCATTGTAAATATCAAATTGAGAGTGTAGAACCAATTGGGACTTACGTCTCCCGGAGACATTTGGCATTTGTCCTGGGACATACTCGCAAGTACTGGTCACACGTTCAAGTCGCGGATGGATAAAGTAAGTAGGCGGCCATCCATTCTTTCTCGGCATGCGCAAATGCTATCGTGTACATCGGGTATCGCCCGAGACTCTGAGTATTACGCTGAATCAAGGTGCTTCAGTTGTCATTGAATGCCCAAGGAGGCGTTATACTTATGCAATGAAGATACTAGAATTCGAATTAGCAGGCGGCATTCAAGCAGATAACAACATGGAATGTGGGCATCAAAAGTAATTGGCAGTTCTGCCACGTGGGAAAACTAACCCTGAGATAGTCTTGGCAGGGCCTAGCACTTAGATTATTTCAATTTTCGACACCTCCTCGAGCACATAAATTGTTCAAAATCGGTTTAACGCGTACGTATAAATAGGAACTAAATAATGTCTGAAGCTTGTCCAAAATTGTATGCATTCCATTGGATTCGAACTACTTTACTAAAGCAGAGGAAGTACTCAGGAGGAATTAGGGGGGATTTATGTGTTGTTAGGAGATTCGCAGATCTTAGATATTACACTGGAAGGTATATAGAGTGATCGGCATATATATTTCAACCGATTCTCGACGCTCGTGGGTGAAAGGCGCTGGCAGTAATCTCCCATGCCGTAAGGTTGATGCATCCATCCGACTCCATCGTGTTTACTGCTCAAATTTTTAGAAGGATATCCTCAGTCCTATGGCGCGCAAAATTTGAGGACAGTGACAAGCAACCGCGTCACAACTGGTACTCTATCGCCCTATACTTCTTAACTTAGTAAATTTCTTGCACAAATCATTTATTCGTTCTAGTTTTCATCAATCTACCTCTTGAAGGGCTTGAACTGTCGTTTCTTGCCGTACCTCCTATCACCGGCCGAATCACTACCGAACGCCACTACTTCAAGGAGGCTCATGACCGTGGGCCCCACGCGGATCCTAGTTCAAGAATCAAACTTTGACTTCACCAAACGCTACAGTGCTTTCGCTCGTCAGGACGTGTTACCAAATCTATTCCCAGGAAGTCATTTCCCTTTGCATTGGACTGGAACATTAGAATATGCGGCGAAGGAAATGTCTACCTGGTTCTGTAGCGAATCATCTTAGTCTGCTCCATTTGAAGGGGTCATATATCCTGAACTCTCTGCCAGACCGCCAACGTTACTATCACATCTTATGGTTAGGGTTCGACATTGAGATAGGCGAAAAATCAAGGCGAAAGCCAAAGCACATGGTATATCGAATAGTTGTACAGCCGATTATATTCATGTCCCAATCTGCAAGCAAGTAGGATATATATTATTTGGCCTCCATCCAGATTTCGTTACCCAGCTCGCGAGCAGATAATGTTGAATCGGTGCTACTGCCAGCACCAGCGAATCTAATATTTCGCCCTGGAATGGCAGAACACGGGACTTCGAGATTTTATAACATTGACCGTGCGGCTTGATTATAACCCACGGAAATAGTTAGATTGGGACTATGGTATATTGGACGCTCAGGCTCAGGCCTGCGAAAATGTTAGCGAATTTGAGATGACCCTACAACGACCTCATTTACCTGTTAATTTACAGCCCTTACGCTGGACGATATCTGTCAAAGGGCCGTTCCTCGGTCCTCGAGACTGCTATCGATACCTATAGAAATTGTTTAAAACACACCCTGTAAGACGTAGATCGAAGTGATAACTAACCGCGATATGATTTTGTGGAGCCAACTTCGAATCTAAAGCTTGTCGCGACTCTAGGTCTGACCGGAAACGATAATCAGTTGGCGATAGCTGCATGGCCTCCTTTGTGACACAAAATAATTAATACTTCGTTGCTGACGGTAATGGAAGGCTTACGGTCTCCTTGTACTCTCTGTGATCGTGGGATTCTCCTGGCACGTTCCTAACCACACTGGCATTTTCTGTCCGTATGTTAAACACGTCGGTGCTATGAATTAAGGACGATGCATCTTTCATGCGTGTAGCATTCCTGGAATTCAACCTGGAAACATCAGTGTCAGTGTGGGTTCAAATTTTCGGAGGCACACAATGGTAGAGCTTTACATTCCGAGGTAGCTGTTGACGTAGACTGGTTGGAGGTCAGTGAAAAGAATACTGGACGTCAAGATTGAACTCACGCTTTGTCAAGAGGAACTCGACTGCAAGGAAGACTAGGTTGTTGGGCATCGTCCAATACTGAGGAAGAGAGTTCGATTAGTAAAGCAATGTATTCAACAGATGGGCACGCTTACAGTAATGAGGCACGTCAGAGCACAAGCGCTAAAACGAAAGAGAAAAGTAAGTCAAATGCCCAAGGAATAGAGACATAATGAATCGTACCTCGTCAAAAACCCAGAAATGAAAACGTATTTCATGATGGTCATAATTAAACTATTTGTACTGGGGTTTGTTTATCGTGAGCGGTGATGAGGACCTTCCAGATATGAAAGCTAAACACCTCGAGAAAGAGGACGAGCTGGAGTAAAGGCAGTAGCATATCGCGGTAGCGATGACTATGTCGATCATAGTGGAAGACGCAAAAGATGCATAGATGACCCACTAAGGCGATGTCAGGAACTGTACCATCGAGAAAATTCGGCACTTACAGCAAAGTGATTGATATCTTCGAAGGTCTTTGAACCGTATGTTTCAACTACCAAAACTAGCCGCGGGACATGTGTCACTTGACATGTGTGTCAGAACAAGGTAGAATACTCACGAATGCCAATCACTAACGCCACAAAGACCATGTTTTGAGCATTCTGATTCTGACGGAAGCAGCTGTCAAAGCTTACCGTATCCACTAATTACGGCAAGGGCCTGTGGTAAAAGGTCAGTCTAGATCAGTCGCGCTGAGGAACAGACAAAGACTTACAGTAACAATGGGCCAAGCTTTCGAAATATTTCTACTGACTGTTTCCAAACAACGTTGAGTCCACAGACCCTTCGAAACAGTCGTGTCGAAATGGACGCACGTTTCCAAACTCGGTGGGTGTAAAGTCTATTCGTATTTGGGATTAGCAATCCAGCTTGAACCACAAAGAAATCCTAGACGTACCCTTGCACTGTCATAACGATAATGATCTGGATGAAGGAACGGAGTTGGGCATGTCAGGATGCCCATGTGATCGCAACCCAGGGGAAAGCTTACATTGACGGCAATTTGCAACTGGGGAATAGGCAGTGGTTAGCTACGCGCATCCTTTCTCTGACTGCGCCGTTGCTCACCTTCAAGCTCCTACGCAACGGGGGTGAGTAAGCTCTCGATGCCTAATGAAAGCGTAGAAACGGACGAACCAAACGACAAAAAATTGAGCGCGCGGGTCCCCAATGCTGGTTATCAGGTAATGGTACATGGCATGGATGGTTAACGCTAGATGGAGCGCGTCGCATACCCTGTGTGAGGAGGGCGAAGATCGTTCTTTAATTAGATTGATGAACCCCACGGTGGAAGAAATGTGCCTTACATGAGGAAACCAACCTGATAACGCAATATCGGTCAACGAGATCCACAAGGATTGTCAAGAAATTGCAATTACCGCAACGCGTTGGTAGAGCCAGTCTTTCGAATAGTTGACGTAGTAGAGGTATCCTTGTAGGAGTGTGATTCCAAATAGGCTATCGTTAATGAAAGACATCGCGATTAGTCAGGTAATAATGCATGTAGGACGGGTTGCTCACAGGGATGTCGCCACCGTCCCTAGAAAGCATATTCCAAGAGTATTATCCGCTGTGACCTGCATTCTGCAGTCTTTGGTGCTGTTTAAATATCGTCTAGTGCGTCCAGCGAGCTCCAGGTAAAAGATGCGCTTTGTGGAAGTCTTGAGAGAGTGAGCGAAAGCAGTGAGCGAGTGGATTGTCAGAAATGTATCAGATTCAAGGAATCCAAAGGATGATGGAGGTGCATGTAAGAGTTGCAAACTGAGAGCTGAAGCGCTTCACTAGAGTCCGGGGAAATCTGAAATTTGTCCCGGAACATATTCGCAGCGAGGGTGGGTAAAAGTGAACAGCCCTCCATTCTTACTGACATATGCATGTGTGGTGGAATCCGTTCAGGACGCCACTGTAACCGCGTCGTGGGGACTCGTGGGGACTACCATACACTTTGTAATTATGATTGTGAAATTACCGCAAGGAGTATTGTATCCACATGCTGGCGTGTACCGTGAGGATGCAAGGATGATGTTCCATAGCTTCTATAATGGATATCTGGTTGATTCATGCACATCTAGAATAGATTTTACTCACCCTTCAAGACCTGTCCAAAATATTGAGTCTTGGGATGCTGAGGTTCTGTGGTATGAAGTCACCGCTGGGAGGTGCTGTAGACCGCGAAGATACTAGGGCTTGGAGTGACGAGCGTTCATGGAGAAATCACCGACATGGCGCCGGTAACGAGACAAGGAGGCCAAGCGGCATGGTGACGCACAGCATAACCGGTTCCGAACGGCATATCACATGAAACCACAGAGCTTCAGCAGGCTTCAGCAGTCTTGAGAAACCAGGCAATAAAACGATAGTTCTTCGAAATGCGACGCGAAAGGGTACAGTATCAGAATCAGCACTACTGTGAAGATTCGGCTTCAGAACAGAACGATTCCCTTGTGGATGAAGTCGCTAAATCTTGTCTGCTCCAATGTCCGTCAGCGATGAGGAAATATATACACCATTCACGAGTAAGATTACTCTCCATGTTGGACCAGGAGAGTCTTTGGCGTTGGGAAGCCGTGAAGGTCAAAACGGGCTACAAATTGAAATTACAATTGTCCATGAACGTGACCACATGACCGTGGGCGATAATTTCACACTCCGATCTGCATTCAAAGCGCCCTCCCACGCATTTTCTTTCGTCGATTCTTCCACAATCAATACCGCTCATGACGATTACCATGGTGCAGCGCACTGAGCTCGCCGCGCGTCTATCTGCAAAGGTAGATGTGCAGTGCGATCGCTGACAGCGCCCGTTCGGCACCGCCTTACCTTGTTTTATATAAAGGGACGGGCTTGAACTTATCTGATGGCGGTCTTTCCTCTCCTTATTTCCTTTACGTCGTCATTTTATCTCTCTCTGTCCGCCCGCTTTGTACTCTCAGGCGAGATTTTATCTACCTGGTAAGCAACATGGGTTTTTAAAATATACTGTGGCTGAATTTCTCTGTCGCAGTAGGGACTTAGTGATAAGACTTGATGTATACAGTCGTACTCAAATTTGAATCTTTCTCATATGCTATCACCTATTCATGAGACCTCCACCTGTTCTTCGAGCTATTTGACCGAAGACCAAGACTTATCAATATTCGTTTACGCGTCAAGGAGACTCGTGTACAAGTACGCAATGACGGAGGCAATTGGGTTTGACCATCGTTCGCTTTTCATTGTGCCCTGGACCCTTTGTTCAAATAAACGCCATGGAGATGGCCATGGGCCACTGCGCAGAGGATATGAGATCGATATTCATGTCGCCCTTGTCCTCTTACTCTCGCCATCCCTTTCTGCCACACAGCCAGTGGAGCGATTTTTGGTCTCTGGCGCAATGGCTTCGCTGGATGACTTGGATGTTCAAACTTATCAAGATCTTCTGCGAATGTGGACGACCCTCGATGACATGGAATCGAGTGGCAGTCCCTCTCGAAAACTGAATTCTAGCCGCAGCCAGTGAGTTTCATCGAGCTCTGCAACACACTTCGAGTTCATTCTTATAAACTTAATAGCAGCATAGTCCCTGAGGTGTGTACCGGACCGTCTCTTGTTATTCCCATGAAACCAAGGTCATCTCCACGAACATCAGGTGTTATGGACCATCGACCAATCAGTGAACCAACGAAGGTGGATGAATGCAGACCAACCTGTCAATCGGCTGCCTGTAGAGCTACTGCAAACAATCTTCCGCCATATCAAGACGACTTTTGGCAGGCAAACGTTTCCTCTGTCACTCTTCAACGCCGGTCCTGATGATTCATGTATGCGGAATCCATACGCGTGGCTTACAATCACCCACGTCTGCCACCTTTGGCGCCGTTCATGCATCGAGTACACCGATCTGTGGCGCACGATCTACCTACACGAACGCCCTAGGGACACTTTCAGTCTCGCTTTCATGTGTTTTGAGCGGTCTAAAGGACTGCCTTTAGAACTCGAACATGATTGCTTTGTGGCAAACGATTACCAAAAGCAGCGTCTATCCGATTTCTACTGCGCAATAATGCAGGATCCAGGTCGGTTGAAAGGGCTTTATCTGGGAGAATGCGACTTCTACGGATTTTCAAGTGATCTATTCGAGCTTCCGTTGCCCAACATTGTTGATCTAAATCTCTGCTTTCGACACTACGCAGCCGAAACCACTCCATGGCCAGATCAAGTCATACAAGAGAAAGTTGAGCGCTTGCTCGATGGATGCTCGCGGACCGTTCGAAGGCTTTCCCTCGTCGATTTTACCTACCCTGGAATGAGGTTTCCCCACCTGACTCATCTCTGTCTAGCACAAGATTACGGGGCGAACTCCTTCTCTCTGTCGGATTTACTCGTCATTCTCGAGGCCACGTCAAGGACACTACAGTTTTTGTATAACCGGGAACATCTATACCTAGATGGTCTTAACAGTGAAGAACCCTTTGACATTCACCATCCGGACAGGCGGATCACTATGTCCTCGCTAACGCACCTGGAAGTCGAAATTGCCATTAGCGCAAGGGAAGAAGACGAAGACGCATCCCTTATCCTAATGCACCACCTCTTCATACCTTTACCAGTGAAGATCATTTGGGATTCATTCTCCTCCTTGCGACAGGCCAACAACGACTGGGAGCTGCTTCCTCCTCACGACATTATATCCCCAGTCGACATTATCATTGGATTTAATAAGAGGCCTGAAATGATCATGATCGACGGCAACAGATTGTACGTGGACGTCGGCTGTCCCTCGATTTTGGATTTGATTGGGAGATCCATGCCCCAGGTAAAGACGCTTGCACTACCTGTCCACGTTGGAGGAAGGGACAATCAGATGGACCTTCTTCGAGTGTTCCAAGCCATTCAAGTCCTGGCCATTTGCTTGCCCGACATGGATAGCATCGTCGATCTGATGGAATGTTTGGAGAACGGGGACGCTGAATTGGATGAACCCCAGGACGAGAGCGAAGAATCGTCATCGATCCTTTGTCCAGAGCTCAAGCATCTTCTTATTCTGACCGAAGACGTAGATACAGCAGCAGTGGAGTCAATCGAGACGTCCTCCCTCAAGACTAAGTTAGAGGATCACTTGCTAATCTCGTTCCTGCTCTCAACAGATTTCTCGATTGCACGTAATCGGGTCCAAATGGAGACGCCCTACACACTGCAAGTCAAACACGTCCGTTATCAGGATTTGGACGAGACAGTTATTGAAGGTTTTCTTCAAGGTCTATCTGGATAGGTGAGACCAGAGATGTGTACCTATCACGTTCAATGTATCACATTTTCTTGTCAAGAGAACGATGCGAACATATTCAGTTTCATCGCAGAGTTCATCTCGATGTCCTAAACACTTAATTCTAATTTTGTATACAGTAAGATAACGCCCCAGTCTCATTAAATTGCATGTTGTTCAAACCGCCCTCAAGGAGAATATCTTACTAGAAGTTCCAAATGGACGACGATGCTAGCCACAATTTTCGTAAGGAGCGTCGAAGGGGCTTACTATATAATGGCGATATGACTTCCTTCGAACTTCAAGTTATCAGCATTATCCCTTCTTTCCCGCAATGGCTGCTGCGGGTTCCGCAGCGAGCCTAGATAATCGATAGAATGGCACGAGTCCTCTAATGCAACGAGACGGGGTGATTGTCTATCACACATCCACATGTGAGCCAGTTAGACCTGGCGATATCCTCTTTGGGAAGGTATTTCCATTCTTGGATGCCTTGCCACATGGTCATCAGCCTTTATCTCCACATGTATCTATTTAAGAGAAGAACCTATTTATATCGCATCATTCTAATTGCTAGAAGGTAATCACAATCTACCTCACACGCCTTGATCACCGTTGAGTTAACTGGAGAGGTTGATGACCGTTGATGAACAAAGAGTGTGCACAATTATAACTCAGTGTAGTGGCGCCTTGCTGATGTCTCGGGTATCCATGCTAGAAGAGTGGGGTATCTATCTTTGGTGGCGTAGAAGCGGAGTGGTCGATCAAGTCGAACGGGCAAAATACACCGGGTAGCGAAATCGACACAAGAAACAGCCACAGGGTCGGTGACGAACGTCGCCGCTGAGCGCTGGGCAGGCGAAGCAGACATCAATCATTCAACTGCGCTGGTCAAAAGTAGTGCCCCAGCCTCAATCCCACCTCTATCCGAGTCGCAAACCCATCTATAAATTATACTGCCAGACACTCGTACGTACTAGGTATGTTATGGAAACAAAAAATAGCCCATGGGCGTCGTGGAGAGCACGTAAGTTGTTCACTGGTGTGTGGGGTGATAAAGTAGATATATATATGTTATGTTACGCGTATACGTACGTATCAAATCTTTTGCAGGAATTGCCAGTGTGCTGTTCGTCCATGCATGAGCAGTCGGAGAGGGTAAATGGGATGAATAACATCCTGCATGAAGAAAAGAACTGACAAAAGAAGGGTGCAGGTGTGCAAAGTTGTAAAGTGGGGATGTACAGAGAAAATGGGGAGGAACGAGTGGATAGAAATTGAAAGTGTCAAGTTTAAGAAAAGGCGGGTTGGGATTAGTCTAATTCGTCCTTCCGTTCTGCCCACAAAATTCAAGAAAAATACCGCAAAAAAAACCTTCAAAGGAAGCCCCGTCCCATACCGACTCAGTAACGAAACGCCAACACAGCATAAATGCTGCCACTATAGCCCGACTGTCCATAGCGCACCAAATAGGCACCCTAGCATGACCCACACCATCGCTCCTACATGCACACTTCTCAGCCCAAGTTGGCCAAACGCTATGGCGCCATTTGCGATAGCAGCAAATGTCGTTGCAAAAGGCATTGTGGGGTTTGGACCACCGCTGATAGTCACTGTAGGCACACTGTCCGCCGGCGATGGCGGTGAGGAACTGGGTGTCGCATTAGGCGCGAGAACGGTGAAGCGGTTTGATGTAGCATGCATGACGCCGTGTGTGGAGTTGATAAAGATTAGGAAGTAGTCGTCGCCTGGGGGCACATCTTGCAGCATTATGTTCAGTTTGCCTTGTTTTGCTGGGACTGTGAGGGTAAGAGTTGTCCGTCAGCAACGATCCTGACGGGGAACAGAAAGGACATAGAGCCAGGAACAGAGCATGAGCACTTACCATTTCTTGCCACGAGCATTAGTCCATCTGTGCTCATTCTTGCCATCTCCACGTCGAACCCATAGATACCGTCAAGGACGCCCTTCTGCCATGACACGAGGTTGGCAGCGTTATTTGACCATTCACGTTTTAGAGCTGGCTCGTCGATAAGGAAGTATCCTGCTGTGAAGTAGTCGCAGAATATTAGTACAATTTGCAGACTTGGGGATGAGACATGTTCAACGCACCTGATGCCTGTACAGCAAGGAACGCAAGAACTATGCACGCTGAGGAGCATGTTGAGAACAGGTTTGATAGAGGGCGCATAGTGGTATTGTGTGCGGAAAATGGAGGGAAAAGCTGGTCCGTAGGCGGCCTTCTGGTCGTGAAAAGACACCAAAATTTTTAGTTGGAGCAGAGATTCGTATCGACGATTCAGCTGGAGGCCCTTGAATATCCCGAACGATAATTAGACTATAGGAGCAATAAAAGAGGGACGAAAGGGAGAGCGCCGGTGGTGGACGTTGCAGACTGAAGGGCAGACGTTGTTTGGTGGCTGTTGTCGCCGTCGCTGACCCCTTTGGAAACGGACAACTGTCAATTATGCCAAGATGGTCCCAGCGCGTGAAATTTAGGCACGTGCCCAGGAACAAAGTACAGCACTGCGCCTTTTCTTTTCCATTTGTCCTCGACAAGCGCCCAAAAACGCGACTCGCTCCGCAGGAAGTCTTCCATCGAGATGTTTACCTCTCACATTAGGCGCTCTCCTCAATCCTAATAGCCGTTGTACTTGGCAACTAACGAGGCTTCTAGAGTTCCCAGGGCATTCAGAGCGCTCGCACGACTCAATTCTGCCTATCCAAGCCTTATCACCGGAGTTACAGGCGACTGGCTTCTCCTTCTCGAATACAGTATTTGAATTCAGTGTCTGAAACAGAACATAGATTTGTATGTAGAAGCTCTTCGCTATAATTGTCCCTTACCTATTATGTAAAATAGCAGTGTACGAGGGAGTTGAAGCAGATTCGTATGCGCGGCAGCAACTCTCGCTCATTCTTTACCATCGCCACCACCCATGACCGTCGCTGTACTCACAGTGGTGTCAGATGTGTCAGACTCAGAAGGCCGATCTCTCGCGGGGGTGATGATGACTTGGATGATTGGATCTACTATTACGAGTGAAAATCAAGAGCTTCTACTGAATTTTATATACAGATACCTGAGCTGGTCGACTGCAAGTAGTAATCTATGTTTTTTTTAAGCTAGCGGAATGTCTTAAGCTTCTAACGACGACAAAAACAAACTGGCTATCATACAGTGAAAGAATTGGTAACTAGCAATAGGTTAATATCTATCTGTTCCTGTCCACCTAAACGATGGTCGATAAGGAATCTCACGAAGTGTCTGGGCACGGACAACAAGGGTATATGTTAACGCTGGTATTGGGCGCTCTATTTCATACCTTCCTGGTTCACGATACTTCCATCT
>Ga0247741_1001860_pt1 | contig 11733 bp, 11 predicted proteins | sample UWRJL213509R2_FD_180945 | JGI IMG/M metagenome (GOLD analysis project Ga0247741, IMG submission 180945) | Plant litter microbial communities from Arlington Agricultural Research Station in Wisconsin, United States - UWRJ-L213-509R-2 | ecosystem: Environmental > Terrestrial > Plant litter >...
CTTTCTAACTTACGCTCACTTACTGTATATTGTCTATCGCCTGCCCTCCGAGGAATACAACGTGGTCCAAACAAGCTGCGACCGCGCTCAGTGTTGCCCATAGACGACGGGCTTCCACTGGTCTAGTTCTTCCCACGTACTTCTTACTGTTAGGGTGTTAATACCTCTTTACCTTGCGTTCTATTCAGTGGCATTGCATTGCTGTTCTTTAATGCACGTATCCCATGCCAACCCGAGTTCTATCAGGGACCTGGTCTAATCATTTCCTTTGGCAGGAGTTACCGTTGGTAGTGTCGATGTTGTATTACTGCTATTTGTTCATTCGACGCTGAACACTGATGACATGGTCCGCGTCTACTTCGCTGATTCAGGAATTTTATAGCTCATAAAGCAAGATCCGACTCCGCTGCGTCCAACTTCTACTCTTATATCAAACTTTCGCGGCTTCCATAAGCTAATGTGATAACTTGAAAGAAACCCGGGTTGAATCTTAACGCCGACGCTTCACAAACCATCCGACTTCTCTTTTTTGCAACCGTTGTCCAGTGGATCACCTCGTCTCGGTCTGCATCTATCTTTGTGCATGATTAGTCCTTTGATTCGCAAAAATTTTGTGAAACATTTTTCTGCAAGGCTCTGCTCTTTGGCTCCCGAATCCAGTATTATGCGAGGTGATACTACCCGATAGATATCTTATCTGCTCAACCATGTAACAGTTATCGCAGGATTCTTTGAATCTGTCACTATGTACATTCAGCGTTTGTACGAGATCCCACAGTCACGAATCCGACCTAACTTCAGACATATTAATCCACCATGATGAATATATAACAAAGGGATACATATGGCGTTCGTGATAGTCGTGAGATAAGACAGCTTTTTAATGGTACAGTGTACACTATTGACGAAGAATTTGAGTATATCTCGTGAGATCTAATAACTGTGGACGGGAACTTCACGTTTAAAGGACTTGAACCTCTCCGGAGGTTGGAGCCTGCCTTCTTCCGATCCAGCCTCTTGCAGTGTACCTCCTAATCCGTTTCCCAAAGGCCATGAAAAGTAGCACGAACAAATAGTTCCCCAAAAGCAAGGAACCAAGAATACCAGCAATGACCACTGCATAACCCCTCTCCAAAATCCAATCCAGTAAATAGCTACCGATAGCGAAACTAATCGCCTGCTTCCCCAAATTTGTCGCGATCAGCATCTCGCTCATGTTGACGTTGTACGAATCCATAGCATATGCGAGCGTGACTGAAAAGTAGAATAGTTCACTCCAGTTGAACATCGCAACGCCAAAGAAATAACCAATCCAGTGCAAATTGCGCTCGGCCGTGAATCCATACAGGACTAGACCAGCTGGACCAATGATCAGAGCGGGAAGGAGAATAGGGAGACGCATTTCTGCTTCGCGAATGCCGTTATTGCGTTTGGTGAGGTACGCAGCGAAGCGGTCAGAAGCAGATTGCAAAGGGGCGGCTAGGATAAAGCCTAGTGCTTTTCCAATGGCAATGAGGCCTGAGTTCAACTGTCATAATTCAGCACATGATCGAATGTTCGCTGGATAACGAGATTTACCTGGGTCCAATTGTATGGTGCTGCTACAATCTTGAGTGGGAACGTATAGTTGAATGTTAGGCCCCCAAGTCCGATGCATATTCCTGAAGCACAAAGTCAATGGTATCGACTGATATAAGAAATGAGAGTTTCTCCTACCATATGTTGTAATGACCCAAAAGACCGCTGGAACGGGGAAATACGTGAAAGATCGCAACGCGGTCATTAAGAACTCGGCATCTCTGTCAACTCCGTTCCAAGGTTTCAAGGTGCTAAGAAAAGACTTCCGTGGAGGGATGAACGGAATCTCTTCCACATGTTGCAGATAATCCGATTTGACCTCGCTACTCTGAGAACCCAACGGGGCTTCATCTTTAGGAGAGGTGTCTGCGGGTAATCGACGACGATATCTAGACTCTTCCGCAAAGAAGATGGCCAAGATGAATAATGCTCCGGCGAGCGCAGCCTCTACGTAAAAGTAGAGACGCCATGAGTATCCCGCCGATAACATGTATCCTGCAAAAAGTGGCCCTGTTGCTCCCATACCCAGGCACACTGAAATTTATTAGCGCACAGGGAAATAGTGAAGGTGCGGCACGAATGTGACCTTACCTGTATAGTACCCTATCTTCTTTCCGCGCTCATGCAGGAAGAAAATATCGTTGACCATCTGGACTGGGAGAGCTTCACATATGCCAGATGCGAATCCATGAACGACACGAGCAATCATCAAACTATTGAAGGAAGTCGCTTGGGAGGCCCCTGCCAATCCCGCAATGAACTGTTCAAAATATAAGATAATGAAAATTGGTAAAAGGAAGGTTGCGTACGCATAACATGGAGCCCAGTAAGACGGGTCTCCTGCCAATTTTAAGATACAACGGTACGAGTACCAAAGAGCCTATGCAAATACATTAGCTGTATACTAACAAAGAGAGGTATTTAACTCACTGAAACCAAAGGCGAGGTTGGGGTAAGATATCAATCCAGAGGCGTCCGTCGGGCTGATCCCAAATTCTCGAGAATATAGCCCAATGTATACCGACGGTCCAACCAACGACGAGTTTCCGAGAAACGAGTATAGTGAACATATGATCAAGATCATGGTTTTTTTGAAATTGGACCACTTTCATTCGTCAATAAATTATCTGTGTCAGTCTAGACGAATGACCCACATTGAGAGGATCGTTGGGGTCATCGGAAGGTACGGGATATATGGCTTGCCCATAAACCGTGTCATCGCCCTCTGCTCCTTGTTAGATATATTCCACATCGCATAAATATACATATTCTTACCAGCAGCCTGAAGATTCACCGTCCCCGGAATATCCCCCTCATGCGCGTGACTTAATTCATTATTTAGCCAGGTTATTTTGTCTAAACGTAGCAAAGAACATACGTGCGAACCATGAGTTACTTGGGAATGTGTATACCCAGATTATTGCTCTTTGAACGCCAGAGACAACGAAGCAGTGGACTCGGTAGGACTCGGATTTTCGACGGGTATGGGTTCACCTTTCAACTTCATGATGAACCCTCTTATACAGATTGAATAGACAGTAGACACATTGAACGACATGTCGACAAAAGGCCGTCTTAGGAAGGCAACCAAGAATAGGTCTACTCCTTCATGATTCAATTCAAGAAGACTGCGATGGTCGCACTGGTTGGCAGGTGCTGAAATTCCTAGGGTGATCTAGTTCTCTGACCAGTGACTTCGTAGAAGTACAAATTCTCCGCTTCCCTCTATAAAATTTCTTCAAGTTTTGCTAATCACAATCCTTGAAGTTTGAACCGCATTTAAATAATGTGCAAACGGTGGTGGGTCTTTTGAGTTCATATTCTTGGGTTATTTTTTTTTACGATGCATTTCGAAGATATCTGGACTCGGAAGTGGAGGCTTAGATTAGATTGTTCTGGCCTGGAAGACAATGAAAGTGTGGGGATAATTTACCGGTAGAAGGAGGCTCTACAGGAGACAAGGAGAAGGAAGTACAAACCTGCATGCAGCTTTGTGATTGGCCAGTATTTTGGATGAGGTCGGCGCTGGGTCGGCCTAAACGACAAATAGGCAATGCGTCCATGTGTGAGTTCGATCGTCATTGTGGCCCGTCTCCCAGTCCAGTGAGCTACCCACTCACGATCATCTCCACCGAGAAAGTAGAATGATCACATATGTAACGACGCTGCCGCCTCCAGTATACTGACAGTGGGCCTTCAGAACCCTTTCCGATAACTGCCGCGCACTGAATACAACGCGAAACTCCCTCGAACCACCCCAACTCGACGCCCTGAGATGAGTAAGTTACTTAATCATTGGCAGTGCGTAATAAGCAGGATCGAGTCAGACGCTCTGATACCATGGCACTATAGTACTGTTGCAGCTAGAAAATCTGCCATTTCCTACACGCTCGCGGAGACGTGCACGGAACGGGGATGAATTCAACCAAGTTCTTCCTCTGTAAATCAACGACGGAAAGTGCGATATTGCTCGGTCTGTTGCCACAATCGCATCTCAGGCCTCCCTCGCGATTTCAACCGTGCGTCCGTTCACTGAGACAGTGGGTCCCAGATTTGACATCTAGCACGTCCATCTTGTGATGTTTCGTGCAATTGTACGCGGGGTTGTGAAAAGAGGACGGCTTCATGGCCAACGAGCCGTCCACTTTCCAGAGCGAGGGGCCGATGGCATGAAAACGGATGAACCCCGAGGCATTGGTCCATCTCTACCAACTGCCATTGATACTATGATGAAATGAATGATGGTGTGGGTGGGCGGGAAGAAAACCAGTGGAGTCTGAAGCCAAGACGTGGGCCGATACTGTAGTACAGCGATGAGTGAGGCGAGAAGTGGAAGTGGAAGTGAAGGTAAAAGCTACGTAGTGGCTGCGATGCACATGGCGCAAGAAGGCGCACCCGCATTTCACGCGAGTGCTTCTATAGTATGCTTTCATAGTTAACAGCCGTGGATATAAACGAAATTCGGCTGCTGTTTTTCTCTAAGTTACTCATGCTCATTGATAACGGGCCGGAATTCTACCTTCAGAGCACTTTCAATTCTTCATCCTTCATCTCCCATGACTTCTCTCTCTGAAGAATGCACTGAAGAGAGGTCGGCGATCATTGATCTCGAAACGATAAATTACAAATGTGCGTACCCTTGAATGAATCTCGTACACAGAGCTTTAAAGCTTTACCCTCCAGCGACCTCAGTGCGCCTCAAGCCAACGGAGTATTTTGTATTTTGACGGCTTTGTCCATCTCAGGTTAGTTCTTCGTAATAATGTCAGGGAATATCGATCTCGACGCTGACAAAGTGGGTTGAAGGCTAGGCGTTCGCAGAAGTTCTCCCGACATTCCTAATGCTATACTGATTAAATCTCTTGCTTAATTCATCCGTCATAAACTCACATTAGAACCTAGAGCAAATCCTCATCCGGGCTGCAGTCTTGACCCGACAGCCGATATTTCTAGGGTTCGTAAGGAAGCAAGCGTCTACATGTTGTAACAAAGAGGGGTGGGTTCCCTCTTCCGACGAAGATGGCGATGCAAGATCAACCTTGCGAACGGCCTTGAACACTATCTCCTCGTCGCGCCCTCATGGTCCACTAAGACATTGACGTCATTTCCAGATGCCTATGTCAACTACGTGGTTTGTCATAATACCTCAAGGAATTACATAAGGTCCCAAAGGCAGCCGTCCCGGGCCCACCAGACTCGCGCATGTTAATCTCCCAGTCTGAAAGGACTAATAAGTAAATGATTGATAGAAAAGTGGAGCAACTTACATCCGTAAATGATCGTGACAGCGATGAGAATACCTGTTCCACTTCTGATAGCACCTGAAAGATCGGCGGCGACGGAAAGGAGCCAAAGGATAGCACTGCCAGATAGCACTGCCGAAAGCGGCCACAGTAGGAATGACCCGCTTAAGTTCCTTGTACATCGGCGCTTCACGATGGCCTGCCATAACCTGCACAATATGATCAGTCACAACACAAGAAAAGAGCAAGACGAAGGCATACCATCTGCTGGTCCTTCAACTGCTTGGAAATGTCCCGAGGGCCAGAGCTAGAAACTTCAATCCAAGTCTTGGAGAAAAGAGCGCAAGTGGAGAGCATGAAGGTAATGCAAACGGCGGTGTGGATGGGATTCAGAACAACTTCCTTGAAGGTGTGGGGCGGCGACATGTAATAAGCGATACCAGACCTGGCAACGAGTTGAGGCAAGTCGTCCATGGGCTAATCGTCGCGTTAGAAAGGGTAAGGAATACGAAAGGGTTCAAGACCACATACCTTTCATACATCGAGAATCTTGACGAGCGAGTTACTGGGGAAACGGGTTGCCAAAATTTGAGAGACGATGAACAAACTTGAAGTGAGCACCGACTGCAGCATGATAGGCATGTTTGGGGTGTAGAAGAGCTTGATGGGGTAGGTATCACGTTGGCCGCGGAAGCGGTTGCTCTTGACGGGGATTTCGATTTGAAAACCTTGCAAGTAGATGACAACTGCGAAGATGACGATGGTGGACAACAGGTTCATGACATTGGGGAGACGCTCCCGCCAGAAGGCTTTACGGAGAGCGCGACCATTATCGTGCCAGGTATAAAGCAAATGGAAGAGAGAGACAACGGCCCCTTCGAACTCTGAGCCACTTCCAATGTTGACGGTGGTGGGTGAAAAAGCCTTCCAAACAATAGACGATATTGGTGGCGATGAACAAATTGATGTCTGAACCGAGGACGTATCCTTTTTGGAGGAGTTCGTCGAGGAGGATGATGATAAGGGCGGCGACGATGATTTGGATGATCAGGAAGAGACATACACCGGCACCGAGGTCCCTGGGCTGACCATACAATCCAGTAAGGACGGAGACGGCCGCTTGGCCGAGAGAGATGATGAGGTCGAAGACTAAGAAAAAAGTTGTCAGTTAAGGTTGAGCAAGCGCACGACGCGAGGAAAGTAAAAGCACAGGAAAGGAGGTATAGACCGGACAAGTAGCACCAGAGGTGGCCACGGCAAAGAGCGAGAATGCGAAAAAGTTTGCTCACATTTCTACTGAACTGAGCACGGTCTTCCTTGAGGCCGAAGTCGACGCCGATGAGATTCGCGCCGGCAAGAAGCTGCATGATCATTCCAGAGGTGACGATAGGTGTGATTCCAAGCTCCATAAGGGTACCATGGTTAGACGCCAAAATGACACACATCCAGTATAGGGGGTCAGACGAGCGCGACATAATGCCATAGAGGGGTACTTGTGAACAGACCAGGAAAATGAGGAGGGTGATGGCGGTCCATAGTACTTTTTGATTGAAAGGCACCTAGGGAACAGATGAGAAGAGGAGGTTGCAAAACCTGTGGAAGCAGACCTTTCACTTCGGCGAAGAAACCTCAGGAGGGATGGGAAGGAGGGATGGGAAGGAAAGGCCGGACGAGATTCAGAAACCGCAGTCTAAAGATACGCATTAGCTGGGAGGAGTGGCCACGATTTTGTGCAATTGGGTCTTGATGTGAAAGCAGCCATGACTGTTAACTGTATCGATCCGAGTGGAGTACACCTGGGAACTCGCAAACAAGCACGTTCGTGTTCTGGCTCACCAACCGAGCCGACTCGAAAGGAGTTGTGAGTGGGGCTGTAAATCGTCGTTAGTATACTCATAATACATGAAGAACTCCTTAAATTACCTATTTGCGGTGTTTCTGGGTGTCATACGGCTGGAGGGAGGGAGGATGTGGTAGTGATGGTAGAAAGGAAAGATATTAGAAATTATAAGCGACCGTTGACGAAAGGCAACATTGATGGCCCGGAACCGGCTCTGCTGTGCCGGTGAGCTCGAATGCGGTTGCCAGGGCTCTTACTCTGCCAACCAGTACCCTGGCAATGCTCGTTCTTCCTTTTCTCCCGTCATCCAGACAAGCGCCCACCTCCTTCTCCTTGCCGGCTCCCTTATAAACCATGATGCATGATGTCCTCCTCAGAGGCGCCCATGGCGAGATCAAGGCAAATCATGTCTGCAAAGACAAATGGCCAGAGGAGTAGTGGGGAACATCTTGCAGTCGCCGGGCCAAGTGGTCTTCGTGGTACGTACACCTCATTGCACCTCGCCGCTGCCTCACTCATCAGCCACAGGTGCAGACACCCTCGAAAGACGAATAGCTCCATGATTCAGGCCGCAAGTACGATCCTCCGAAGTGTCAGCCCAGGACTCGCTCTGCAATCATCGACACGATCATGAGCTGGGTAGAGAACGAGATCGAGAAGTGTGGGATGCTATGGCTCTATGGACCCAGTGGATCCCGAAAATCTGCTATTTCGCAAGTACTTTCACAGTTATGCTTTGAACGCGGAAAACTCGCTGCATCTTTCTTCTTCGTCAAAGGCATTGCTGGTCCCTGTCCATTCCTGAAACGCGCCGCTACATTGCTCAAGCTGTCGTGGGCGATCCTTCCGTCTTTTCCGACACGCTAGAAACCCAGCTCCAAACGCTTATCGTAAATCCGCTCCTACAAGCCCAACAGCAGTTTCTCGGCGATAATACCAGCAGGCGCACAGGCGGCAGGCGATGGGCACGCCTGATCGTCATCGACGGTCACGACGAATGTCAGGGCGCTAATAACCAGCGCTACATCGTGCACATTCTTTCCCCACCGCGCTTATCCACCAAAAGTCCCGCTTTAATCCTCATATCCAGCTGCCCTGAACCCCCCATACGTGATTCCTTCAACTCTTACCTTCGCGACATTATGCGAACCTTGGTGCTTGACGAACACTATCTTCCCGATGCCAACATCAGACGCTATTTTTGGAGCAGATTCGAGAACATCAAGCAGACGCACCCTCTTCGAACATACATCCCCGCCTCAAGGCCTTCTTCGCAAATTATACAATCGCTCGTTCAGCGTTCCGCCGGACAATTCGTATATGCGTCCACTATCATTACACGCTATCGCAAGGACCATACTCTTCGTCCATGGACAATCCCTTGGAAGTATTGGACTTGTACTATCGTTATCATCTGCCCCTGAATCATGTATTTGCAATCCTTCGCATTTGGCCTTATTGATATGTTAATTTTGATGCATTGACGCCTGCGAGAGGTTGGCGACGTTGGAGCTAAGCAAGATTCAACCTGGGCCCACTCATGCCGAGCCTCGAGCGGCCAACAAAAATCATCGGGTGAGTTATATCCCTTTCCATACGAATCGAACGGCTGACGGCCAAGTATTCAGCCCAACTCTTGGCCTCAGACAACCGCTTGGTGTCAATTCTGCCTTGAAGTATGCACCTATGCTACCGGTACAATGGGCTTCACTAACGGTCTAGTATTTCATCAGGTCTTTGGAAATGACGCAGAAGAGTAAACAGGAACTCACCATGACCACCAGACGAGTGTAACAACCCCAACTCTTTGCTTCAGACAACCGCCTCACGTAGAATTCCATACTTCGATGGTAAGTCCCTGCATTTCCTATGTGGGTGGCTTCCCTAACGACCTAATATCCAGTCAGCTTATCCTAAGACGAAACGTACAAGAACTCCCTGTGACCGCCACCAGACTCTGGACCCCAACTCTTTGACTCAAGCACACCCTCACGTCGATACTCCTACTCCTACGTGATCACCACGGTGAGTATATACTCCTCGCCTATGCCCTTATATCTGATGTTTCTTAGCTAACGACTCTTTATTTTTTTGATTAGTGGCGAAGACGAAGGAAGTCTAGTGCGACTCACTACGAATAACCAGCGAATCAGCTCGATATTCGGCATCTACCCCACCCAAACGCCTAGAACCCCCCACCGACTATGGCCGTCCAACAAGACGCTCAGAATGTGTCCCCCCCATAACCGTCAATTTCGCTGCTTAGTCCCTGGTTGGAGTCCACCCGGCTGCGGTCAATCGACGACGGGGCGGGTCTGTGCTGTCCTCCCCTCTGGCTGACGCATTGCCAGTTGCTGGCGCGTGCGACTCCAACGGCGGTGGTCGTGATGCAGAGGCATGGGGTGGTCTGTGGCGTCGGCGTCGTCTGAGGTATGTATTGTCTTTGTTATCTTCGGCCAGACGCAGGCAGTGCTACATAGCAGGTCGGTTACCTCGATAGACGAGAGTTGGGATTGTATACACGCACCTAACGGACGAAGGAGAAAGAGAGGCACTGAAAGTCGAGTCGATGGGCCAATGGTGAGCTTGAGCGTTTGTTGCACTTGCTAGGTCTTACTGATGACTTCTAGGCCGGATACTTGACGCTGGAAGGGTTCTGGTCGTCTCAGATGGGCGTAGATACCGTCACTACTGCTCTGGTGAGTACAAAATTGCTGTAAATGATGTTTAAACTCACTTTGAATGTCGACTAGCCCATCCAAACGCCGACGCGTCGATGGTGAGTCCAGCTGTCAGGATCGCGTGTTGGGTGTTACTAACGACTTCGATCGGATAGTCGGCGCTAGAAGGGACTGCTCATCTCAGACGAGCGTCGTTTCGATTCCTCCGGCTGTGGTGAATTCCTCCGGCTGTGGTGAGTACATAACCGCTGTAAACGAGCAATTGACTTACTTTCAACGTTTTCCAGTCTATCCGCACACCGTCCGGCCATAACGCTCCCATAACACGATCCTATCCGTAAGTCATCTTTTCAGCTCGCGGTCGTAGGCATTTGCTGACGGTGTGGTTCCCTAGACAAGCCGATTCATGCTGGTAGGATATGGAATGGTCGGGTGGTCGAGTGCGCGCATGTCGATCGGGTAATGCGTGTGTTCATTGCGTCTGGTGGGTCTTGCTGATGGCTCTTGTGCTGTAGGATCGACATTCAGAGGGGCAGGGCGTTCAAGACGACCGTTACGACGTTTTTCGTATTTGTCGCGTTCCGTTGTCGCCTCTAATCCACCTACACGACCACCCATGCTTAACCAATACCCTGCGCTCGTTCAGATCGCCGTTGGTGGCCTCGGACTAGAGGTAAGTTTCGTCCTATTTCCCGTCCCAAAGCGTATTGCTGACCAAATCCCAGGTCAAATGGCTTGTGCAAGATGCAGATGAGAGCATTGCCCTTGCCGGAGGGTGACTGCACGCGTTAGAGGTGAGATCTCGAGCCTACGCGTCATAATAACACACTGTTGACGATAAACACGCGAGGGATGTCGTTGGATGGTAGGAAACGGGTGTAAACGTCGAGGGAAATGGTATGAGTGGTGGATGTTTGGGTGGGCAGGGTATTGGTGCGTGTGTCCACGTCTTCCTCCGCGTCCTCCTCGCTGTGTACGATGCCCAGGGTCACAAACGTACTTGTAGGACGTGTCTGGGACACGGCGTTTGTCGCTGGGCTGTGAGATGTGCATCCAGTAACGACGGCTGGAGGTCGAACTGCCTCTATGTCGACTGGACTACGCTCTTACACGCCCATCCCCATCCGCACGTTCGTTCGGCCTCAGATCCCTCAATTCTCGTTCGTTCGTTCCCTCGCGCCTCCCTTCCGTTCCCTATCCTGATACCGTTGCGACGAGACGGAAATGTCAAAGGAAGCGGGGGGAGCACCACGTTCGTCGACTCGTTTAACCAGCCTGCTGTGTGCGGAGGGTGAGGTTATGTCGCAAGCTATAGCTACAGTGAGTAATTAACTATTGTAAACGTATAATCAACTTAAAAGGCTGCCCACCATACAGAAATCAGTCCAACTACGTTTCTAACGGCGTATTTGCGTTGAGATCAAAACGTTGCGCGGGTGATACGACGTTGATGTCGAGAGGTCTGTGTTCACTGCGTCATAAGAGTGTTGCCGACACCTTTCAGCGTGCTAGATCGACGTTCGGAGGGTGCTGGTCGTTGAAATGATGGTTATATCAAAGGTTGCAGCTGCTGTGAGTACGTTACCACCTCAAAAGCGATCATATCACTTACTTTGAACCTCTGCGCAGTGTCGTTTGTTCCCACGGAGTCGTACGGCACATCGTACACTTTGAACCTTTCCCCAGTCATCCTCGGCCTCTAGCTCGACCAAGAAGCGATTCTCTAGTGAGATGTCTTGCAATCTTGGTGTCATGTACGTTGTTGTCGTGAAAAAGATATTCACCTGGGTTTACCGGATTAGAGTAATAATCGGGATATACCAGTTGTTCGTGGGTGTGTAGATTAATCCAAACTTCTTAAGTATAAGAGCTTGCAGAGTGTGAATTGTAC
>Ga0247741_1001862_pt1 | contig 11728 bp, 16 predicted proteins | sample UWRJL213509R2_FD_180945 | JGI IMG/M metagenome (GOLD analysis project Ga0247741, IMG submission 180945) | Plant litter microbial communities from Arlington Agricultural Research Station in Wisconsin, United States - UWRJ-L213-509R-2 | ecosystem: Environmental > Terrestrial > Plant litter >...
ATGAATTGGATCGGACGATCAATGACCTGAACAATCTGCTCCAGGATGTTTGCGATGACTTGAATGATCTATTAGGCGAAGAACAGACGTCCGCTGTGGAGCCGCCTTGGTCGTAAATAGTCACGAGTTTGTTTATCTGTAGGAATATTCGAGGCCTAGGTTGAGTCGGGAGTTTGCCTCCCTTAGGACAATCGTCCCTAGAACTCATTGAATCTGAGGCATAGATCACCGAAGTCGCATCTGGGCAACCTGTTCGGAACACGCGCACGGCAACTTCGATGATGAGCACTCACTGTATGACTAGCAATGCGGATGCCAGGTAGCGGACATTTACTAATTATAGTAATTATATCCTTTTATGTATGTAGGGCAGTTGCATAGCCTGCACCATGTGCAGTCCACGCACACGATCACATCGCCCTATTTATGTAATTAGAGGTGTGCCAATTCATATGAGTTTGGTACAAAAACCTGGACTGCATCCATCTCGTTTCGCCACCGATTTGCGGCAGAACACCCAAACGTCGAATGTCGAACCTTCCTCACGAACTATACGACCTCATCATCGATGTTCTAGCGCAGGACGCGTCGGACCGTGGATCGCTACGCTCGTGCGCGATGGTCTCACGGGAATTCTTGACACGCGCTTACTGGCACCTTTTCTCTTCAATCGACATAATCATTCGCGGTCGAGACAACAGCACGGTCAAAGAAAGCATCACAGTTCTGGAAAAACTCCATGGAGCTTTGCAGGCCAGCTTGGCTTTCCCGACAGTCGGCTTCGTGTATATGTTGCGCAATGTCGCACTCTATATTGAAGGCCTCGGACGAGACGAATGCTATCGTTTGATACAAGGGGGCTCTCTCGGTGAAATTCTACAGACCCTTCATGGGCCAAATCATGGCATCGAATGGTTCTCATTGCGAGTGCACACAACGCGCTCAATCAATCTCGACTTCCTCATGCTCGATAATGGATTTCAACGCGCCCTTGTGGGCCTATGTCAATCGACAAATTTGCGCAAAATCAGGATCCAGAACCTTTCGAGGCTGCCGCGCTCCCTTCTCCATGGCTCTCGCGTACAACACGTTGAAATGCACAACAACGATTTTTCATCCTTTTCAACCGCGAAACCTATGATTTTACAACCTGAATCGATAACCGTCTCGGATGCCGAATTTCCGAGTACTTTGAATGCCTTGCACTGGGAAGGTGGTCGACTTGGCCGTTCCGCACGCTACATAAGCGTATTCGGGCGCCTCAGCACCCTGGAGCTTCTCATTACACATGTGGAGAAAGTTCCAGGAGCCCTTGAAATAGCTAAGCTGGCTAGCGATAGCCTTGAAAACCTCTACCTCTATATCCACGGCCTCGACCCTGCTGAAGCACCTCCTGATCCGCCTCAAAGCGTGCAGCCACCACAGCCAATATATCTCTTCCACCAGTTCGAAAACCTTCGCACCCTCCGAGTCACCAAACAAGTTGTGCGACCACTCACGGAACCTTGCATTATCCACCCTCTCAGACGCTTCTTTGACCTTGTAACTCTTCCGTCTTCGTTGAATACCCTCATAGTGGCCACGATGGCGGAACACAAGTTTGCGCCGAACGTGATGCCAGCCCCGGAAGAAATACCCAACAAGAAGGAATGGGACCTTTTTGACGCCGTCCTCATGAAGCCGATATTCACTGCCGTTCCCCACTTGAAGATCGTTCTTCGTTATTCAGTCCGTCTGATGAACGAGCATGCACACCAGTTCCAGGAGGCACCCTTCCTTCTGCATAGTCGCCAGTTGTTGCTGGATGCACTTCCGCTTTTGCGGGCAGCTCGTTCACCTACAAACGTGAATGTTCCATTTAAGTTGGATGTGGAGATTGTTCCATTCCAGTACGATCCCACCCACAAACTCAAGTCCAAAGTCACCTACGGACCCCCCGTTCTTTCTCCTTATCTTTGAATGAATTGGCTATGTTGATTACAACTCCTATAAACGATGTTTAGAGACCTAAGTTCATCTGGCTTGAATAATCTGACATTCGAAAGGGTGAGCAGTTTGATATAGAGAAGTAGTTTTACATGATTGATGATTACTCTGGCATTGAAAGCGATGTTAGGCCGACTTGACATGTCCTTCAGACGTTTTATGAGTGCATGAAGGCCTTGGCAATATCAGCTTGAAAGCGCCCAATATACTCGAGGAGTTCACGATCAGGTAAAGCAGAGTGTTCATAAGCTTGTGTCAGCTGGGTCCGAAGCTATATCACAACACAGCGTGAGCAAACCAGTGGGATCTGAAACCGAGAGTCGTTCCAAAAGGAAATTTACCCTCAGCAGAGCCTTTCTCCTGACCGAGATTTTGTGACTCGAACTCGACTCCTCGTGGCGATTTTCAAGTGCCGCCAGGTGTTCAGCAACGCGTTTTCCTTCAACTAACACGTCGGATGGGAGATCTGCCAATCGCGCGAGCTCTACTCCTAAAATAGGCACAGTTAAAGACAGCTCAGTGGCCAGGAACGGAAATTCGACAAACCATAATGATTGAAGTCTTCCGAAGCACCGTCAAGGATTCTTTCAAAAAGTAAGGCATTGGTCGGCGTCATCATAAATCTTGATCAGCTCACTTGTATTGGAAGGTCATTCCAAAGTTGGTCACTGAGGGCCGATTTCGCTGTCCAGAGTCGTCACGTAAGTTCTTCGATGATAAAAAAAAAGTTTCTAACCTGAACAGATAAATGCAGGCTACAGATTCCCCTCAATTAAATCCATAACGTATACGAGGAAGGTACTTACTTTACTACTGTGGGCTGGCGAGAGAGGGTCTTCGTCAATTCACTGAAGTGGCTATGAATATGGTACCTTCAGCCCTGCTGATCGAAAAAAATCCCGATCACATACGTCGCGAAGAAAACAAAAGGCTGAGGTATATGAGCTCCCCTATCTTAGATATGGTCAACAAGAACGAAAGTACCTTGATTCCAATAAGTGCTTCTGCAATTGCATGTGATATCCCCACTCCCTCACGGGGTGAAGTCCCTCGTCCAAGTTCGTCAACTAAAACCAAGCTCTTCGGGGAAGCAAGTCCTGTAATGGAGATATTCCTTCAGTCTAGAGTGTACAATCGATGGTTGTGTGAACGAACCTAAGATCATGGCTGAAGACGCCATTTCGCTCGCAAACGTGCTAAGGCTCTTCTCCAAGTCATCGTCGTTTGAAAGGCGGGTGAGAAGAGAATCATGAAGTCTGTTCATGATCGTCAACAAGAATGTTCGAATCGTACACACAAGATCAAACCTGAAGCTCGCATATTCTGCTGGGACAAAACATCCGCACATCGCCATCACTGTGAGTAATCCCACTTGACGCAAGTACGTGCTCTTTCCTAGATGAGCTAATTAGCTTTGCCCAGCCTCACGAAGGACATAGATATACCGGACATGCTGCAACGGCAAGTAATTGAGCAAGATCGTTGATTGCGAAGAACTTCCACTCACTTTGGTCCTTGAATGACCTGAAACGACGAAGAATCGTCACAGTACACGTCGTTGGGAACAAGTGTGCCGACTGCGTGTAATGTTTCTAAGATAGGATGGCGACCTGATTTGATTGCCAGTGTACCAGTAAATTCAGGTCGGACTATGTTATGGCATCAAAAATGGTATTCTAATGCATGTACTTCGCCACGAACCATAGTTGCGCACTGGAGAAGTCAGGTCAGATGATTAAACAAGCATTCATAGAGGCGAAGACAATTACTGATGGACGCATGTGAGAACGACCATAGCATATCAACTAATGCGACCTGGTGGAGTACAATAAGTTAACAAGCAGGAAACGTCAGAGCATCACAGAAAGCCTACTGCTTCAGAAGCCTTGTACAGTGCACCGACGTTAACTATAATCTTTGCAACGAGGTCTTGTATGATCCTACCAGAGATGAAGGGTCTCAGCAAATTCATAGTGTCATTTAAGATGAACCATTATACTTGTCACTCAATAGGAGAGTTTCGTCGAGTGCGTCCTTCATTCTTGAGTTCATCTTTTTCTGAGTGGAAGTCAGAAACTAACACGAACTTCAACGCAAATAAGCACACCAATTCCAAGTTCGAAAAGATCCAACGGCCTTTCTTCAACGAAACATTAATAAATCCTTTCGGCAGCTCTCCTTCAATATCGTTCTTTTTCAGGGCGAAAACAAAGCCAGTTTCCTGGTAAACTAGTGTCAAAGGCAGGTTATGTTCCTCAGACAGACTTCGATTAAGTTGGTAGATGTCGCCTATGTTTTCTTTGTAAGTTTCTCGAGCCACGTCGAGTAGGCGGTTGTAGTTGGCTTTCACGGCATATACCCGTGCGTTCACAGCAGCTAAGCCACCCTAAGTGTGTATCAACGAAATTCCACTGCAACGGATTGTAAAGTAGAGTACTTTAGATGGGGCTCCTTCTTCGTTCAAGTGTTCGGAAACTAGGTCCGATATCGTTTCAAGTCTGGCATCCGACAACATCTGTAAGCTGTCAGGCTTGGTCATTGCATTTGTTAACATGTAAGACATACATCACGAATAATGACCAAAAGTTGTGCACGGCTTCCCTCCAAAGATTTACGCAATAAGGGCACATTCTTGACGACATTGCGCAGGTTAAGAATTTGCGTGACACGTTGCGAAGCGGGTTTAGAAGAGGTTGTCGGTCTAGCCTCAGAGGATCCAAGCTGGGAAGGTGGTTGAGATGCTGTGGACGGAAATGACAGCAGTAGATGAAATCTTTACAGCGGCGATGAGTTTGTCGAAGTCCATTTTGGTGAGAGTTTTCAAGGCGTCCCGCACGTAAGTGAACCGATCTTCTGCATTGATGAGTTCTGAGAATATGTCAACACCACTCGAAGCATTCGCAGAGATTCCATATACCCTCCACTGCATCTAATCGAGCGTTGATAGAGTCCTGAACTGTCGAAGTTGTCAGTATGCTTGGTTAAATTGAACAGGTCCAGCTTGACGCACATGTTACAGGAGACAGTATATTAACACGTAAAAGCCTTGAGGCCATCGGTGTGAAAGTATGATTAAGAACACTGTCGCCTGTGTCAATGTAGGTTGCAGCAACTTGAGACCGTCGCATACCCGAAAAGCGAATGGGATGACTTCTTATGCGTCATGTTCCCAACAAGTTCAAGATTTCTTGCGCTATCTGGGTCGATCAACATTGCACCTTCGACAGCCAAATATTTGATTCGTAGCGAGCCTGCTGCGAAACGTGTGTTAAGGCGCCCTTCCGCGTATTTGAATAACGCGCATGCGGCCGAAAGTGCGTAATACCTTCAGACAATGTCAATGACGGCCTAAAGTAGTACGCATATACCCACTTGTTGGAAACCGCTAGGATCGTTCCTGCACGCTCATCATCTTCGACACAGAGCTGGATAACGAACTCTAAACCTTTAGAGGATGTCAGTTGCTGACTTCGGCTTGTGGAAAATATCCTGACCTCCAGCATCATTCCAGTAGCGACGTCCAACAGGTTCTATCTGTATACCAGGAAATTCCTCCTTGATATACTCAACCAGGAGAGAAGTAGCAGCTGATCGTTTCCCAGACGGTGCTAATGCTGCGTCAGATACAGACAGAAAGGTATCTGGAATAAGAAAGAGGCATGGCCGATACAGATGCATCTGATGCAACGACTTGACGTAAGTCTGGCAATCTGCAACCTGTATTACATCGTTAATTCAGTAAGGCGCATATATCCAAGTTTCCTGGGATCAAGACTGACCTGAACGAGAATGACTTTACCCGTGTCTCGATCAAGAGCTGCAATGCCGACTTCACGAGAGATGCCACGACCTTCAAGGACAGCTACAACAAACGAGCATTCATGCCGGACGGAAGCTGCAGTCTGTGGTCGTGCAGTCGTAGGTCGTGCCGACTGAGCCGTCCATGGTCTACTTTGGCCGCCTGTAGAGTACGGTCGCGATTGCCCAGTCCATGTTCGATTCGTCGTAGGTCTTGACGACATATAAAACGAAAATAAGAGGGGATGATCGAAGCTAGTAGCACCATGAGGAACGATTGGAACAGCTGTTTGGCACAACTTGTGGTGACAAACAAAGCCTTCTCTGTGATCCACGAATTTGAAATTTGAATGATCAAAAGAGATAACATTAATAATTCTGACAAAATAGTCAATATAAACCCAAAATCATCGAGTAAAGAGTACTCACATGGTGTTACTACAGTAACTTTGGTCGAATCCAATACAATTGTTAGCCCTAAAACCCATTTTCTAATCTTCTCTGACTAGAGGAGGCTCAGGAGCTTCTCCTTTATCCATATACGAGCCTATTGATGGATTCCAGACATATTCATGTCGCAAGAGTTGCGTGAGCACCTGATACGCATGACTATCGGCGTATGGCACCCCAGTACGTGGGTCGAGATAGTGTGCTTGACGACCTGTGATAGGGCATGTTTGCCTTGGACGTGCTATAATCAAATGAGCTTTATTCCAAGACCATGAATATCGTTCATGCTTACACAATGGACGCCCCTTCCCGACTAAAACCTTGACTTCGTCCCATTTAACATGATCGCCAAACATGGCCTGCATGTTCTCCGTCCACGAGGGTTTCGGTGCTCCTCTCTCCTGAGCTAACTCGTGGATCACGTAGTTCTTTGTCACAGTTTCAGTCCTATATTCTGGCTCTGGAGGTACGGGGGTTGGGGCCACACCCAGTGGAACTAACTGTTGAGTCGGTACTGGTTGAGGGGAAGGCACGGCCTCTGCTTGCTGACCATTGGGAGTCTGCATTATGAACGTCGGGCTTTGTACTGACGTAGCGGAGGTGGTTGAAGGGTAATACGACGACTGCTGAGCCTGTGGTGGCCATGCAGGAAACACTGCAGGTTGATATGGAGTATACTGCGAGAAGGTCAGCTGTGATGGCGCTGCGGAAGGTGTTGTCGATTGGGTAGTCGATGGGATAGCTATTGGACTTTGAGCCTGGGCGAGAATCGAGGATGAAGATGCAACAGTGGTCTTTGTCACCGCTCCTGATGTATATGAATATGTTGTTGGAGTGAACAATGTTCCAGGAGGCCCATACACGCTTCTGTACGCTGCAGTAGCCGGAGCCAACGGCAAGCTAGGTGTAACGGGAAATGACGGTGGCGGAGGTGGCGGTATCTCAACCTTGACCTCCTCTTTCCTACTAATCCAACGGAGTTTGGGACCTTCAATTGTCGTTCGTACCACCCGGGCTCGTTTCCGCTTTGCAGCTTCGTTTTTGAGATAATCTCGGTGTTCGACAATATTCCCTTCTTCCGTATCTAGAGCAAGAGCAATAAGCTCTCCTTGAGTATAGGTCTTGGTTTCTGCCTTCGCTTTTCTAGGTTGTGTCGCCTGTAAATGTGGTAAGACACAAGCTATTAGAAAAATACACCGCGTACCCTCTTATGTTCGGACTCCTTCTGCCTTATGACCGTCGCTGATGTGTTTAACACTGTATGCTTTCGTTTACTCATTCGCTTCTTCGATGCCACTCCATGAGAGATTGATTCGACAACTTCTCCAGTCTCCGCATCAACAATTGCACCAAGCTGAACGCGACGTGCCTTGGCTTTAGCTTTGGGTTTCGGATCGGAGAGTCGGATATCAGCATTGAAGGTGCTCTTATGTTTCGCATGAGCCGCTGCGGTCACCTTCTCCAGCCTCGTTCTAGCAGCCTTATTCGGGCTCGTCAGCGATCTACTCAGGTTGAAAACGGAGGAGATAGACTTTTTTGACCATTCTCTCTTCCTGCACAACCTCTGCTTCGCCAGCTTCTTCAGCTTGCTTCTCTGCCTCCTCGTCCGTGCTTTCAAAGTCCGAACCAAAAACGTCTTGTTCATCTAATCTGGAGAAGTAAGGAGCATGCACAATAATTCAAAGCGCAGTTGGCCTACCATTTTCGTTGACAAATTCTACATCATCGTCCAAATCCTTCATATCCTCCATAGCCATCTCCGCCATTACAGCCTCCATCCTACAAAGTCGATGAGGGGTCCATCACAGTGCACACTTGAATCGAACGAACGAACCGATTTCCAGCCGTGCTTCTCCTTGAACGCCTGGTAACCAGCATTTCCGTAGGTTCTTCCATCGTTGTATCTTCCATGGTGTCAGATATCAAGGAGCCTTGACGGCAGGGAGAGCGTAGAAATCAACAACAAGGAGTATTTGGTGGTGGCAAGAGGCAAAGGAGGTTTCACACGCTGCTGATGAAATTCGGGCCGCTATGGCTGCGGTGAAAACTCACATGGGCGCTTCAAGTTGATGGCTTAGCGCTTGGGTACAACGGGCATTGAGAGAAACTTTACGGTGCTTGAATGTATATTCTCTGTCTATTTTATTTAAATCGAGTTGATCAAACAGCAGTAGCAGCGTCCCTACTTGGGAAAGAAAAGGTGCCGATAGGGACACCTGTACGGTCTGATCTAGTGGCAATATCAAACGTAGTTCCAAGATGCGAAAACCTCGTGAGCTCTAAATCGTCTACAGATGATCTAGATCCCGCCGATGGTGCCGTGGTGTTTTCGTCGACAGCTGTCCGGTGTCGGGGGGGCTCAGAGCTCTCAGTGTCTGAGGCCGATGTAACATCATCGTTGGACATGTTCTGGATAATCCGATAGAAGTATGTGACAAGAACGATTAGATTTGACACGAAGATAGATACTGCCACCTTTCTATAAATCAGCGCAAGCCCAGTGTCGTAATGAATATTTCGCACCTCGATGTGGCCTGTGGCTCCAATCCACGATGGCGACTGCAATAAAATAAAAACTCCATGCGCAATACTGGAAAACGTGGTGAATAGTCCACACATAAATATGGAGCGCATCAGGGTGTAATGACGGCGTCGAAGCTTCATCTTGCAGAGCATATACAATGGGGCACCTAGCAGCCACATGTCGGCAAGAAGATCAGCTGTGTGTAGACGTTAGGCCAGAGTCCGACGAAGTGTCAAGAACTTACTACGTACTGGCAAGTTCCATGTAGGCGGTATACGTCGGTATATTGCACTCAGGGACCTTTCCCCATCTCTCTCCACAGAAGAATATCTTTTGTGTGATCATGGCTGCCCAAAACAGTCCAATGATAGATGCTGCCACGATTGCGTAGCTGCGCATCCTATTTTTGGGAAGTAGCCGAACAATGGTGACAGCCATTGTCAACCTGGCCGCCCTTCGTTGAAATGTTGGTCGTGAGATGTCAAATAGTGATTGACAGAAGCACTGCCTTACCAGAGAGCGCAAGTGTAGCTCAAAAGGACAAGCCATCGACGAACATGCTGAATTGCTGAAGCTCCAGTACCTAACGCGCGGTGTTCAGCAATGGCCATGTATGATTTTCAAGGCAAACACACGTACTGGAGGTCGGTGGAGGAATGCTAAAGTAAGCAATGACCAGAACTAGATCAGCCACAAGCGCGATCGACGCCCAGAAATCGTCCCACCACAGGCGTCGTATTCGAAGACGATATCCTAGCCTAAAGCATGTCGATGGGATCGCAATAGAGTTGCAGGTTATCACGATAACTAGAAAAGTCTGAAGTTAGTCAGATTCCAGTCCTGTCAAATACAATGCAATCACTATAAGCCGCCTTCGCACTGAGGACTAGAGTCTTCATGGGTGCTGCCTGGTTGAAGGCTACTGGAGGTTTATCGACTAGATAGCGTTTTCCTTGAGACGCCCGCCGGGTTGAAAGATCGGGCCATGTAACACATACGGTTGGCCAAGTGCCCATGCTTTTATATTCCACATCGACAAAATTCCCACTGAGAAGTCTGCAGGGACAAGGGCGGCCAGGCAACGCATCTCAACTGCCCCTACGAAGTGCGCCACAAATCTCAGTGGCGTTGGAGGCGCCTGTTTGTAACGGCCCTGACGACTTTTCATCAATGGAACCGATGTTCGCGGGTTGTGAAATCGCTGAGGCTGTAACCTTGAGGACCCGAAAGTTCCGTTTGCGATGCCGGATAAACTTGTGCAATTGCTAAGGTCTGTAAAGGAGACTATGCAATTGCTTGAATAATACGCCTGACTTCGACTTCTACGCTCAAAGGATTACCTGCTTTCTCTATACCTTCCTCTTTGGGATTTGAATACAAGCGCTTGGCAAGGGGACTTAGTATAATCGGGCGCCTCAAGGCTGGGGATAATGCCATACGTTGACCGTGGTGGTCCGAACATCCGAGCACCTTGGATGAGTCATGGTGCTGCGTGCAGATGACCGGAGTAAGCGGAACCCCGTCACTCAGTACTAATAAGTAGGTTTTAGACGTCCACCAGACAGGCCATGGCTTCGTCGAGCCTTCCATCCAGCGTTATTGAGCTAGTGGATCGTGCTCACCAGGACAACAATGCTAAGACTTCCAAATCACCGTATTCCGTCACACTCTCCGAACTGAAAGGCGCCCTCTCTTCGAGTCGAGATGCCTTCCGGGACACCACGCAGAACGACGAGGAACCACTTGACAACCCAGAGTTCAAACTCCCAAGCTGGAGATCCCTGTTTGTGATCATCGGTGGCAACGCGCTTTTTCAGGTACTGCTACCGTACCTCTTGACATTTCAAGATTTCTGACCCTGCAATCGCTTCTGTCTTATAGGTGTCTTTCTTCATCGTTGTGTCTTCTGCCAGCTTGTACGCTGAAATACTTGGAGGAACCGCCACATTCTCGGGATTGATTATCGGAATCCCCACCGTTTTCTCTGGGTTACTGTTACTCGTCGTTACCAAGTATGACCAAGGTATGCACACCGTTTCCTCAGTCTCACCCCACGTAGCTTAAACAAATACTCTTGTTCTCAAGGCCAATATATGAAACCTCTCAATTTGGCATATGCTTCCATTTTTGTAGGAAGCATCGTCTATGCCCTCGCCTATCGTGCAAACTGGCTCTACTTAATCCTCATCGGTCGCATCATATCCGGAGGCGGCTTCATATCATTCATGTACAGCAAGAGATACTGCTCAGACCCCCGTATTGTCGGCATCCGACGCCGCACTACGCTTGCAAGCTGGCTCGTAGTCGGTCAAGCATTTGGGTTTTCAGCCGGTCCATTCCTCGGTGGTCTGCTCTACAAAATCGGTTTCTCCAACCCCGTCTTCAACGGCGTCACCAGTCCCGGATGGGTCATGGCCGGCGTTTGGCTGATGTTTTGGGCGCTGAGCAATCTCATTTTCCGGGACGTGCCTGCCAAGGCGCTGGATAGACCTGTCGAACTTGCTTCGAGGTCTCAAACTCCCACTCAACCTACATCACCATCCACAGAGGATGTAGAGGACGTCAAGGTGACCCCAGAGCAATGGGGTGTCATAGTTTGCATGTGCTATTATGCCATGACTTGCTTTTTCATCCTCGGTAGCTGGGAAGCAAACATCCCTGTCTTCACAGCTGCAACTCTCGACTATTCACCTTACCGAGCAGGAAACTTCATAGCCTTGGGTGGCATAATGTCGTTTCCATTCCTTCTCCTCAACGTCTGGTACGCACGACGCATCCAAGATCGCGTTACTCTCGCCATCGGCACTGCGCTAGGCTTTATTGGCTTGCTCATCATGCTCGCGATTCTGCACACCGAAAAGGTCACATTTGGCTCGCTTTTGGTGTGCTGGTTCCTTATTGCGTTGGGCTTCAACCTCGCGAGCACCTGTACGCTGAGTTTGCTTTCAAAGCAGCTGCCGGACACATGGA
>Ga0247741_1001864_pt1 | contig 11719 bp, 12 predicted proteins | sample UWRJL213509R2_FD_180945 | JGI IMG/M metagenome (GOLD analysis project Ga0247741, IMG submission 180945) | Plant litter microbial communities from Arlington Agricultural Research Station in Wisconsin, United States - UWRJ-L213-509R-2 | ecosystem: Environmental > Terrestrial > Plant litter >...
GCTCCTCGGGCTCCAGATGCCCATTTTGTCTTTAAAAAGTTGGTCGGAGAAGGGATTTAGTCTTGGCTTACTCGCCGATATACCAGGCCTCAAAATTAAGTGGCAGGATGCCCAGTCAGAGGAGTATATATACGTCTGCGGAGAAGGAAGGGACTCCAGTATCTTAGGGTTTGGCAAAGGAGCCGATTTGAAACAAACCAACAGATGCCGGACCCTCAAGAGGTAGTAGGCATACGCCGATTCAAGTTGTATACCCCCAGTACCTCTTTGCTGCACACCGCTAACGTCCATGTTTTCACATAATTTCCCTTTATATAACTATGTTCCTTTTGACAGCATGCACCTGACTTAAGAACCTCAATGGGACTGAAATGTAGCATAGCGCCGCACAACTAAGACGTGCAGAGAAGAGTTTTCTGTGCAGGATTAAGAAACACCGGGACACGGACGAGTCGAGGAACATCGCCAGGGCCTTCCAATATCCGGGTTGGGCATTGGTATCAAGTTCGAGACGGCAAACTGAGAGACCGAGGAACAGATTTCGAGACAAGAGAAAACCGATGCCAGGCTCAACAAAGACCTGAGTCCTATCCTATTCCCGAAATCGCTCGACAATCGATACTTGTAAGTCAACATGCCCATCTCGAATGCCAGCTTAAACTCTTTCCTCTCACGTACTCTGTCCCCTCTGTCAATGAGATATGCTCATATCCGCCATCGGAGTCGGAGTCGGATACGACGGATAATTCTTGCTATAGACCGTGTGATTTGTGGACTTACTTTCAGTGAGCTTATAGGCAAGTGCCGGGCGAACGCGTCAGGTACTCTCATTGGATGCTGACGAGAATATCCCATTATAGAGTTACTTGACCCCGCGTGGATCCGTTTGCGGTTTTAACGTTCTAACTATCTATTAACGGTTGCATGATTTCAAAGCAAGTGGGCTTCTCTGCGGTTAATCTCGTAGTACCGGGATAAAAATAACCAGGGCGTCATAGCACAAGGACGATGTACAGCAGCAAATCTGGCCGAACATCGGCAGCGCCACAAAGCGCTGCTGGGTGTCGTTGATATAAAACGACCATCCAAGTTGGCCTCTTTTGTTAAGACTCAAGATAGCCACAGAAATGACCACCCAGACCTCAACCAAATTTCAGAAGGCTCTCCTTGTCGAGAAATCACTTGCACCTTTCACTCTACACGACATTCCCAAGTATGTTCCAGGACCGGGCGAAATTCTCATCAAGATCCACGCTGTAGGCCTAAATCCCGCTGACTGGAAAATTCAAAAGGAGGGGGCCTTTAACGACACTATGACATTCCCTGCTGTACTTGGATGGGATATTGCTGGAGAAGTCGACGAAACAGGCGAAGGGGTAGCGGATTTCCAGAGAGGGGATAGAGTGTGAGTTTTCTCATTTGACATGGGTATTGATTGATCTTTGGTGCTGATTTGTACGCCAGCTTCGGGATAGGCACGTGGTTGAGCAACGAGAAAAGTGGGTTCCAACAATATACTCTGGCCCTGGCTTCGACTACGGCGAAGGTTCGTTGAGTCTTAATTATACGAGGTTTCGACTCACGAACCATTAGATTCCTTCGAATATCTCTTTCGACGAGGCAGCATCCATCCCGATGCCCATAACGACAGCCTACGTCGGATTGTACAACCAACATCCGTATGGACTAGGTATCGACGCGCCTGTTAATCCTTCGACTGTAGGGAAATATGCCGGTAGCCCAATAATCGTGCTCGGAGGGTCGTCTGCTGTTGGTCAGTCCGGTATGTTGAATTTTTATACAAGGTAATTGTCAACAACTGACGTTCAAGCGTTATTAGCCATCCAACTTGCAAAAATATCTGGATTCTCGCCAGTTATAACGACCGCATCTGCCAAACATGCCGCGGTTCTGAAAGATCTCGGAGCAGACGTCGTCCTTTCGCGCAACCTTTCCACAGATGAGCTCAAGCAGGAAATCGCAAAGCACACATCGAAACCGATCAAGTTGATTTACGACGCCGTTTCTTTGGACTCGACGCAGCGTACGGCCGTTGATCTCCTCGCACCTAATGGTGCATTGGTCACAACTCTTCCGGACGTAATTGGAGAACTAGACCAAGGAAAGACCAGTATAAGGGTATGGGGTGTCCTGAGGTTGGAACAGAATGTGGTATTGCTCGAAAATCTTTTCCATGACCACCTGTCGGGATGGCTAGAGAAGGGACTGTTTAAGGTACGAATATCATGGACACTCTGTGAAAACCGTACTGATATTCTTTCAGCCCAACCGCGTGGAAGTCCTTCCAAATGGTCTGTTGGGAATACCTGATGGTCTTGATCGATTAGCTAGGGACGAAATTTCGCGATTGAAGCTGGTTGCGCACCCGCAGGAGACTCCCTAGATGCCGTTCATGAGTACATTTATTTAGTGAGAAATGCGACAGCAGAAGCGGTTAGATATATTATCAGCCAGCTTTGAAATCACGGTCCTTGTTGACGCAAAGTATGGCCGCGAGCTCATTGTGTATATGCAAATCAGTAGTAGTCTGGGAGACTACCAATATAATGCGATGAAATTTATACCGACGTCCGGAGTGGGACTGGATATATTCCAATTCGAGTCTAAGATGTCTGGTGGGGCCGAAAATCATACTGGCTCAAGCGGCTGATAACAATAAGAAAACCGCATAGATCGAGTCACGCACCTTGGACATCCTCAACTGTTTACGACAATAATCTCAGGGCTTGTATACGCAGATATAGGCGTTGGCCAATGTCAATAAAGGTCGAGGTTGTCAGGATCGTCCATGCTTGCATGTTCATCCTCCAGATCGATGAATCGAGCGGGCGGGACCTTGCTCCTGTTTCGTGCAATGTATCCAGTTTGCTGCGAAACACAATAGAGGCAAAGACGTTAATAAGAAGCGGGTGGGTAAGTGTTCTCCACGTCAAAGAGCATTGGCCATTCAAATGCGTAACGTGAGACCCCGCTCCGAGACTGGACTGTCTTGATCTTGAACCTCTTTCTCCTCCCCTCAAACTCGCCTCACGCCGCCTTTAACTGCCGGCTTTGGAACGTGTGTTGTATCAAGCCTCTGTCTCCTGAAGCACAATTTCTGGATGCCACCATGCTCTCTTTGAGGAAAGAGAAGTGGGTACTTCAAGGGAGACTAGTACCTAGGGTGCAGGTCACCGATGCGACAAAGCGGACACCATCCCTGCAGATGTGCCAGGTAGAACGGTAGCTTCCTCATCAAATGTGGGTAAGTTGTATCGAAAATGATCAAGTGCAAGCGCAAGTCACTGTCAAATATCAATATCGTTGGACGGGTCATGCCCCTTGAGAATTTCGACCTGCTCAAGCCTTCGTTCTGGTTCATACGAACATTGAGATCTGCCTGTGGATCGGAGGCATAGAGCTGAGCATAGCGAGGGCTACAACCATCAGATGGTGTAAGAGCGCCAGAAAGATGATAGAGTTCACCGGGAAAGGCAGGAAATACCGTGAATTGGTATGACGGTGGAACGTGGCGGAGAGGTGTTCGGCCGTCGACAGTTCCTTTGACACGTGGGAATTGCTGACCGCGACGGACCGGGACTAGCCCCGGATTTCGGGTTTTTAGTCAGTTTAGTTCGTCAGAATAAGCGCCCGTCAGCAAGCTGTTCCAGCGGCGAATGCTTAACTGGGTTATAATCTACAAAATCGACTATTTAAATCACCACACCTTCCATCCCTTGTCAGCCCGTCTCAGAAATGATTTCGACTCTGTCAAAGGTCGGTCTGGCAGAGAGCTCGAATTCAAATGGTGACCATATGGAGGATTATGCGTCAACGTTCAAGAGTGTTGTTACCTTCGCTGGCGTATTTCATCGGTGTGCTAGGGCAGCGTAGGGTAGCGTAGACAGCCAGCTTAGAGAAGGTAGACTGCATGGCTTACTCAGCGCTCAGTTATTCTACGCCTATGGACCGGGGTCTCATTAAATATCATGATCCTAATATTATACAGCTATTTTCCTGGATGTATCCATCAGATTCAAGAAGAAGAATTACCAATCGTCAAGTTTCCATGATTTCAAAGCAAGTGGGCTTCTCCATTGTGGTACCAGGGTATTAGTAATTAAGGCACTGCTGGGTGCAGTTGATATAAAAACGACCTGCGAGTTGGCCATCATGCCTTGAGAATCAAGATCAACGCGTAAATGACTACTCACACCCCAACCAAATTGCAGAAGGCCCTCCTTGTCGAGACACCCCTTGCTTCTTTCACCCTTCGCGACATTCCCAAGTATGTCCCAGGACCGGGCGAAATTCTCATCAAGGTCCACGCTGTAGGCCTAAATCCCGCTGACTGGAAAATGCAGAAGGAGGGGGCCTTCAACGACATTATGACATTCCCTGCCGTACTTGGTGTAGATATTGCTGGAGAAGTCGACGAAACAGGCGAAGGGGTTACAAACTTACAGAGAGGTGATAGGGTGTGAGTAATCCTATTTGGCGCGGAGGATATGTGCCCTCATCATTGCTAATCTCATATGTACGTTAGATTCGGGAGCGGTACGCTCTGGGACAACGAGAAGGGTGGGTTCCAACAATATACCCTTGCCTTGGCTTCCACCACTGCGAAGGTTCGTCGAGTCTCGATTACACGATAATGTTTTGAACCCATGAGTCACCCGTCTAGATTCCTTCAAATATCTCGTACGATGAAGCTGCATCCATCCCGGTCGCAATAATCACCGCCTATGTTGGATTGTATAACCGCCGTCCATACGGACTTGGCCTTGACGCTCCTATTGCTCTTTCAACTCTTGGAAAATATTCTGGAAACCCGATAATCGTACTCGGAGGGTCGTCCGCTGTTGGTCAATCCGGTATGTTTAATTTTTCTGACGGCAATGCTCAGAAACTAATGTTCTCGGTGTTAGTCATCCAACTTGCGAAGATATCTGGATTTTCGCCTATCATAACCACCGCATCCATCAAACACGCGGAAGCCTTGAAGGGTCTCGGAGCAGACGTAGTCCTTGCTCGCAATCTTTCAACAGAGGAGCTGAGGCAAGAGATTTCGAAGCACACCTCGAAGCCAATTTCATTGATTTATGACGCCGTCTCTTTGGACTCGACACTGGGTATCGCCGCTAATCTCCTTGCACCCAATGGCACCTTGGTCACAACTCGTCCAGATGTGATCAGAGAACTTGACCAAGGAAAGACTATTATCAGGGAGGTGAGTATATTGAGGTTGGAACAGAATATGGCATTGCTCGAGGATCTTTTCCAAAACCACCTGTCGGGATGGGTAGAGAAGGGACTCGTTCACGTACGAATATCATGCTCACTCTGCGAAAACTATACTGATCTTTTTTCAGCCCAATCGCATCGACGTCCTTCCAAATGGTCTTTTGGGAATTCCTGATGGCTTGGGTCGATTAGAGAGGGACGAAATTTCGCGATTGAAGCTGGTCGCGCACCCGCAGGAGACTCCCTAGATGGCGTTCATGACTGCGCTTATGTAGTGGGAGACGCAAAAAATAGAAGCGATTAGTTTATCCAGAGTGTGCTTGGATATATCACAATTCGAAATGTCTGGTGGGCCGACAATCAGAGAGGTTCGATCGGCTCACCTACCATGAACATCTTCAACTGCTCACACTGAGAACTTTCAATAGCCTTCGTACACGCAAATATGCACTTGCCCTTCTCCACCTTCAGTCGCCGCAGAAGTTAGAACGCGGCTGAACGCCAACGATGACTTCACATCTTCTGCCCATTACCCACCTATCGCTCCAGCAAGTCAGCCACCAGTCGTTATCGTCGTAATCAACCAAAGCTCACGTGGGTGGACCTCGGAGCGCGGAGGTTCGCGATCGGGAGGATCCCTTGAGGTGAGGCACGTGAGAAGTGCCATCGGACCGGACACAAAGATAGAATAAGCGCCCTTCAGCTTACAGTACTGGCGAATGCCCAGCTGACTTATAATCGACAATCTTGATCATATGGGCCACCAGATCTTGAGAAGCACGTCTCAGAAATGGTTTGACCGTGATGCCAAGATTCGGTCTGACATAGCTCAAATGATGACATCATGGGGAATTATTGCGTCAACGATCAAGGGTGTTCTTTATTTTTGAAACTCACCGGTCGTGGATGTGCCAATTTCTCTGCATTGAGTCCTTCCCTCTTTCCGAGAAGTACTAAAATTGAGTTCAACAACATAACTATTGCATGAAGTTTGGAAGACTTTAAACCTTCTCTGGTAGACCTCACAGTCATACTAGGCCAGTGTGGACAGCTTGGAGCAGACTTATTTACTTGGCGTTCAGTTATCTCCGTGCTTATGAAACAGGTTCTCATCGAATACCCCAATATCATACAATTACTCCCCTAGCTGTATCCATCAGGTTCATTACCAATCGTAGGGTTTTCGTGATTTCAAAGCAAGCGGGCTCCTCTATTGTATGTTAATAACCTAGGCACTGCTGGGTGGTATAAAAGACAATCCAGTCTCCTTCTTTTATAAACACTCAAGATCATCGGAGGAATGGCCGCTCACACCTCAAACAAATCGCAGAAGGCTCTCCTTATTGAGAAGTCACTCGCTCCTTTTACCTTGCACGATATTCCCAAGTATGTTCCTGGACCGGGCGAGATTCTTATCAAGGTCCGCGCTGTGGGCCTGAATCCCGTCGACTGGAAAATTCAAAAGGAAGGGCTCTTTAACGAGAATGTGAAATTCCCTGCCGTACTTGGATTGGATATTGCTGGAGAAGTTGACGAAACGGGTGATGGGGTTACGGATTTCAAGAGAGGTGATAGAGTGTGAGTTCTCTCATTTGGTGCGGGTGCCTTAATTATCGGCGCTAATCTCAGATGCACGGTAGTTTCGGCATAGGCATGTTGTTGGATAACGAGAGAAGTGGTTATCAGCAATACACTCTCGCTTTGGCTTCCACTACTGCGAAGGTTTGCCGAGTTCTGCTTGAACGATTATATTTCGGCTCACGAGTTATCCTTCCAGATTCCATCAAATATCTCATTCGATGAAGCTGCATCCATCCCAGTCGCAATAACCGCCGCCTATGTCGGATTGTATAACCACCATCCAGATGGGCTAGGTATCGACACTCCTGTCACACCTTCGGCTGTAGGAAAGTATTCTGGAAACCCGATAATCGTGCTTGGAGGGTCCTCCGCTGTTGGTCAATCCGGTATGTTTATTTTTCTGAACTGCAGTGCTCAGAAACTGATGTTCTCGGTGTTAGTCATCCAACTTGCGAAGATATCTGGGTTTTCGCCTATCATAACCACCGGATCCATCAAACACTCGGAAGCCTTAAAGGGTCTCGGAGCAGACGTTGTCCTTTCTCGCGATCTTTCAACAGATGAGCTGAAGCAAGAGATTTCGAAGCACACCTCAAAGCCAATCACGTTAATTTACGACGCCGTCTCATTGGACTCGACACAGCGTGCCGCTGTTGATCTCCTTGCACCCAATGGCGCTTTGGTTACAACTCTTCCAGACGTGATCGGAGAACTCGATCAAGGAAAGACTAGTATCAGGGTGTGGGGTATTTTGAGGTTGGAACAGAATGTGGTATTGCTCGAGGATTTCTTCCATGAACGCATATCGGGATGGGTAGAGAAGGGACTTATTCAGGTACGAATATCATGCCCACTCTGCGAAAAATATACTGATCTCTTTTTAGCCCAACCGCGTCGAAGTCCTTCCAAATGGTCTGTTGGGAATTCCTGATGGCTTGGGTCGGTTAGAGAGGGACGAAATTTCGCGATTGAAGCTGGTCGCGCACCCGCAGGAGACTCCCTAGATAGTGCATATGAATAAATTTATTTAATGAGAGATGCAACAGCAAAAGCAATTGGATATGTTATTTATTAGCTTTGAAATTAGGGTCCTTGTTGATGCACAAACTGGCTGCGAGCTCATATTGTGTCAATGAATAGGCAAATCAGTAGTCTGGACCACTAAAAGTGCAATGCGACGAAATTTATACTGGCATAAAGAATTCGATTGGATATATTTCAATTCGGGATACTTATCTGGTGCTGGCAGTCAGAAAGATTTGAGTGGCTAACCAATGATCGATACGTACCTTGGACATCCTCAACTATTCACAACGAGACTATCTAAGAGCCTTCTTATACACAGATATACGCTTTGGAAAACGTGAATCAAAGAAGCAGTGAGTAGGCGTCCTCCACGTAGAAGAGCATTGGTTTCATCCAGACGGTCGTGAAGTCGAAAGCACCTGTAGCGTGGGAATTCAAGACTACCTTTCCCTTGACACGTGGGAATTGTTGACTAGATAAAGAGGGTTTAGTTAGTCAGAATAAGCGCCCGTCAGCAAGCCATTCCAGCGGTGAATGCCTAGCTCGATTATGATCTATGACTTTGACCATTCGGGCCGCCAGATATTTTGTCTCTTGTAGCCCGTCTCAGTAATGGTTTTGCTGCGATGTCAAAGGTTCAGTCTGACACGAAAGACTGGCAAAGAACTCAAATAAATGGTGATATTATGGACTATTATCGCATCAACCAGCCTAGGGCGCCTGTCGGACTTTACCAGCATACTTGGTCAGCGTAGATGGCTAGCTTGGAGAGGGTAGACGGCACGACTTACTCAGCGATCAGTTATCCCGTGCTTATCAACCAGGTTCTCATTGAATACTCTAGTATTATGCAGCTACTTCCCTGGGTACATCCATCAGATTCGATAAGACCAATTACTAATCATCACATTTCTATGATTTCAAAGCAAGTGGGATGCTCCATTGTGGTATCAGGATATTAAGAACGAAGCCCTTGCTGAGTACAGTCGATATAAAAATGACCTTTGAGTTGGCTACTTGTGATAAGATTCAAGATCACTGCGGAAATGATCACTCACACCTCAAACAAATTGCAGAAGGCTCTTCTCATTGAGAAGTCGCTCGGTCCTTTCACCTTGCACGACATTTCCAAGTATGCCCCTGGACCAGGCGAGATTCTCATCAAAGTTCACGCTGTTGGCCTAAATCCCGTCGACTGGAAATTCCAAAAGGAGGGGGTCTTTAACGAGAATAGTGCATTCCCTGCCATCCTTGGATTGGATATTGCTGGGGAAGTTGATAAAACAGGCGAAGGGGTTACAGATTTCAAGAGAGGTGATAGAGTGTAAGTCATCTCATTTGACACGGAGCGTATATGCCTTGATTCTTGACGCTAATCTCAGATGTGCGGTAGATTCGGGATAGGCACGTTTTTCAACAACGAGAAAAGTGGTTATCAACAATACACTCTCGCCTTGGCCTCGACTACTGCGAAGGTTCGTTGAAGCGTGAACATCTGCGATGTTGCATTCACAAGCGTTCATTACAGATTCCTTCAAACATCTCTTTTGATGAAGCTGCATCCCTCCCAGTCGCAGTAGCCACTGCCTATGTTGGATTGTATAACCAACATCCCTATGGTCTAGGTATCGACACTCCTGTCACACCTTCGGCTGTAGGAAAATATTCTGGAAACCCGATAATCGTGCTCGGAGGGTCCTCCGCTGTTGGTCAATCTGGTATTTCAATTGTTTCTAAATGTTAATGATCAGCAACTGACGTTCGAATTCTTGGTGCTAGTTCTCCAATTTGCGAAGATATCTGGATTTTCGCCTATCATAACGACCGCGTCCATCAGACACGCGACGGCCTTGAAAAGTCTCGGGGCAGACGTAGTCCTTTCTCGCGAGCTTTCAACAGATGATCTGAAGCAGGAAATTTCAAAGCACACCTCGAAGCCGATCAAGTTGATTTATGATGCCATTTCTTTGGAGTCGACACAGCGTACGGCCGTGGATCTCCTCGCACCTAATGGCGCCTTGGTCACTACTCTTCCAGACGTGATCGGAGAACTTGACCAAGGAAAGACAAGTATCGAAGCGATGGGTTTCTTGAGGTTGAAACAGAATGTGGTCCTACTCGAGGATTTCTTCCATGAACGCATATCGGGATGGGTAGAGAAGGGACTTGTTCAGGTACGAATATCGTACCCACTCTGCGAAAATCTTACTGATATCATTTTAGCCCAATCGCATCGAAGTTCTTCCAAATGGTCTATTGGGAATTCCTGATGGTCTTGATCGATTAGCAAGGGACGAAATTTCACGATTGAAGCTGATCGCGCATCCGCAGGAGACTCCCTAGTTAGTAAGTGCGCTTATGTAGTAAGAGACTCACAGAAGCAATTTTTCTTGTTATCGGAAAGCTTCGAAGCCAAGGCTGTTTTTCACTCAAAGCCTGACTGCCAACTCACATTGTAAATAAGAAAATCTGCAGTCGGGCAATTTCCGGTGTAATGTGCACCCATTGTACTTCCACTACCCACTACATCATCACTCACCTCACCTCTAACACTGAGGGACAGGCCCCGCTAAAAATTATGTGTAGCGAAGGGTATGTTCCTGTTCCACAACTCGGCGGGGGGTGTTGGATTTATGGTGATGGAATGTTCATTCACAGTAATGGGTGTCGACAGAAGATGGATCAACTGTGGAGGTGTAAGATTAGATAGTATATGCTCAGTCGGACGTCCTGATATAATAGGCAGTAGACTGTCTAAAAGTAGAGATACATACATCGTGAGTAACAGCACTTGCGACTGCAGATGGTCTAGCGGAGTCGAATAATGCGGTTTGGTTTGTTCTTGCAGGTACCTCTGTCGGTCCCCAAGTTCCCTTCTTCAGGTTCGCATTGAATAGACATGGGATGTATGCGGGGCTTTCGTCAAAATTCTCAACGCTCCTTCTAAGATTGATCTCTCAAAAGGAAAGGTAGGCGATGGGGGGGGAGACCAAATATAACCGTGACTTACTCAGCGTTCAGTTGCCTCTATGGGAATTCTATATTTAGCGTATTCATATTTACGCGCTACTCTACACCCGATTACGTATATAAACTTACTAGGTAGTCAACTATGTACGCTACGCAGTCGTAGGTTCATCACCAATTGTAACCTTTTCGCGATGAACAATTTCTAATTGTCACATTCTTCGTGCTTATAAACCGGGTTTAAAGATCCTAATATCATACAGCTACTTCCTCAGGTGTATCCATCAGGGTTGAGAAGACGAATTACCAATCATTAAGTTTCCATGATTTCAAAGCAGGTATGGTACTAGGATATTAATAGCCAAGGCCCTGCTGGATACAGTCGATATAAAATCGACTATCGAATTGGCCTTTTGTACTAAGCGTCGAGAATCAAGATCACCGCCGAAATGACCACTCGCATCTCAACCCAGCTGCAGAAGGCTCTGCTTATCGAGAAACCGCTTTCTCCTTTCGCTCTACGTGACATTCCCAAGTATGTTCCAGGACCGGGCGAGATTCTCATCAAGGTTCACACTGTGGGCCTAAATCCCGTCGACTGGAAAATTCACAAGGAGGGGCTCTTAAACGACAATATGACATTCCCTGCGGTACTTGGATTGGACATTGCTGGGGAAGTTGAAGAAACGGGAGAAGGAGTCACAGATTTCCAGAGAGGCGATAGAGTGTAAGTGCTCCCATGGAAGCGGAGGATATGACCATTGTTGCTAAACCCAGACGTACGATAGGTTCGGGATGAGCGAGTTCTTGAAGAACGAGCAAAGCGGATACCAACAATACACCCTTGCCTTGGCTTCCACTACTGCGAAGGTTCGTCTGGTCTTGCTCGCACGATTGCGTT
>Ga0247741_1001865_pt1 | contig 11718 bp, 6 predicted proteins | sample UWRJL213509R2_FD_180945 | JGI IMG/M metagenome (GOLD analysis project Ga0247741, IMG submission 180945) | Plant litter microbial communities from Arlington Agricultural Research Station in Wisconsin, United States - UWRJ-L213-509R-2 | ecosystem: Environmental > Terrestrial > Plant litter >...
AAGAAACTTTAACGACAAAAAAAGGGTCGGGTGCCAATAGAATAGAAGTAAATCAGTAATATATTGCGATTAATGTGCAACGACGGTTAAGCCTCGAATGGTCCTTCAGAGTGAGGATTTTCGAAAATTCCCATTTTTTGACGCGTTTCTCAAGCCACATTTTGATGTCGGCCACATGGGCAGGGGACAGGGGACAGGGAACTAATTTCGTCCAAACCACCTCAGCTGGGGACAGGGGACGGCCGAATTGAACGAAATGGTACAGTATTGGTAAATAAATCAGTACCCAAATACAGTCGAATCCCTCATAACCCATACCCATCGCTGGACGGACCAGGCTATGGGTTATGAGGGGTAATGCCTTTGCAGAGGTATGCTAAAAATAGATTTAAGAAACCATGCAGACCACAGAGCACGGATGCAAGCTGGAATTCCCACTACCGTAGGTAGGGGGTCTTGTCATCACAACTCTCGCTTTTGGCGGACGTTTTGAATTTCTGTCCAAGCTGTGCAAAATGACATCAAGCTATGCAAACCTTGAACAAGATTTGTCAAACCCAAAATTGAGGCTAGGGTTTGCCTTGGTATGGCCCGCGCCTCGTAGAAATGTCTCAGTTAGTCATGGGACTGTTATTCTTGCCCCCTTCGTAAGAACCCTTTAATTTGTGCAATACTTTTTTTTTTTTTGATAAAAAATTAGAGGCCGGTAATGGGCATTGCCGATGGACGGCCCCACCACGATTATACAATCTAAGCAATGTAGTCTCTTGTGGATTGCAACCACAACAAAAGTATAACCACTAAATTCAATACGAACATTTTTATTGTCATCAGGGTCACGGAAGCATTGCGCGAAATTCATCCTATGGTTGTGATTTTGACGCGAAAACGACAAATTCGACTGGTCGAAGGGTCAAATAGCTACTCAAGTGGCGCATCGCACTGATGGGCAACTAGAAAACTAATTATTCGACCCGAAATTTACGATATTGCGCCTAATATAGTAGCGAAAACCTATGGGTTTTGCTTGTAGAGGGGTATGTGTTATGTGTTATTACGGACCTATGGGGTTTTCCATCGAAATACCCGCCCACCAAGTTGGTGGACCAGAAAATCTATGGGTTATAAGGGGTTATGGGTTATCAGAGGTATAGGATATGAGAGTTTCGACTGTATCTCAAGCTCAGGCCAACTTGAAGCCGTTGGCGTTTGGTAAAGACATATGATGTCTCTTTACCAAACGTTGACCAAACGCGTACGGAATTCCATTCCCAGAGCAAAAATGGAATGGCCAGGTGTTCATGACCACCGTGAAATTAGAAACTAAATATGACTCTGCTTTTCGATTAGAACACAGTCAAGGCCTAGTGACCCAAGATAAGGATCTCTCATCTCTGGGTCTTCGGGTCCCGGTGGCGATTTTACTCTGTGCTTTGAGCTTACAACCCCATATGCCATAGTGCGTTCAAATGAAATTCGCACATAGCCGCAAGGTCCATGATCAGAACGCCGCCCTCTCTTTAATCGGGTCGCCACAATGCAATTCCCACTCCGAAAATCCACTGGTGTTATTTAACGAGAGTCTACGTTGTCAAGCATCCAATTCATTTAGTAACTAGGATGAGTTGATCGTATGTGGGACCAAAGCAGAAATATAGTACTTACTGCTCAATTGAATCGGCGGCGCGATCTCATCCGCCCATGTGCGCCTGATCATTATTCGCCATGAAATCTTACCCTCGAGCCTTATGTACGGTCAACTCGGACAGCCATGTGGCTGAATTAAATACATGTGCACGGAGCCATGTAGGAATGCCGTATAGAAAGTACTCGAAGAATTATGTATACGTAGCATGGCTCCCGATGGCACTGTCAAAAATACGGAATAGCGCCGCGTGCATTGGCATTATGCGGCATATTCCATCTTCGAGCACCAAAGAAAATAGACGCATGAGTATAAGTAATCTATTGCGGTTGTCCGAAGTTGGGGCTATAATGGGGCGCCGTTTGCCAAGTGGCTTACAGTGAAATAGCGATTGTACATGCCATGAATGTGCCGTGAAATTTGAAATTGTCGGAAACCTGGTGGATGCTATTACATTGAATCAATCTTGGATCAACCGCAATTTCAACTCGCCGTCTAAATTTTCAAAGATAAAATTTCAAAGGTCAGTAGAGTCACACGATAGAAAGAGGCTCTATTACAGTCGGACTGAGCGACCGATTTCCTTTTGGTCACGTCGAGCATATGTCCGAATGTTTCCCGAAATCTTGACTCGAATGTCCGCGCTTTGCCCCTCAAAAGGAGTGCTGCACCTGTTGCTGCAGACCAATCCGCAGTTATCCTATCCTCCTCGAAGCCAGAAGGTTAGCGATCTTACTGTCGGTGCTAATCAGTCACTTGTAATCAAGACATATCACGTGGTCACATTCATTATCGTGTTCAAAGTCGTCGACAGGAGATTAAGAAGGTAATCGTAAGTCCATCCGCTCACTCATCGTCCTGTGCAAAGGCCAGCATGGCTTCGTTATCATCTACATCGCCGAAATCAACAACACCAGCATTTAGCACATCAGATACCACGTCGGGTCGCACATCGATGCATGTCTCCAGACCAAGCAATGGTTCTAACGATATTTCGTCTGGCAGGTCTTCGCACATCTCCAAGTACCCAAAAACTACAATGCAACACCCAACCTCCCCTGTCCCTGTTGGTGTACTTGGTGCAACTGGCACCGTTGGTCAACGCTTTATTACTTTGCTGTCGGCTCATCCATGGTTTGCGATTCACGCGCTAGGAGCATCGCCTCGATCGGCTGGGAAGGTCTACAAAGCCGCTGTCAACTGGAAGCAAAGCACCCCGATCCCCTCCTCAGTGAAAGATATTGTGGTTCAAAAGTGCGAACCCCAGGAGTTCGAAGGATGTAAAGTTATCTTCTCTGGTTTGGATGCTGATGCTGCGGGTGACATAGGTGAGTCGTCATTTGATCACTTGGTACTGTTTCTTCTTTGCTGGAAATCTGTTCTCTTTATACGAACTTAAATCTTTACATCTTGGTAATAAATATTCTGACATATTACATTTAGAGGAAGCGTTCCGAGCCGCAGACCTTGCCGTCTTCTCAAACGCAAAGAATTTCCGTCGCGATCCACATGTACCTCTCATAGTTCCCCTCGTCAATCCTTCCCACTTGTCCATTATTCCTCAGCAACAATCCCTCTTTCAACCACCACTGAAGAAAGGCTTCATCGTCACCAACGCAAACTGTTCGACGACAGGATATGTAATACCCCTGTACGCCCTCGAAAAATCCTTTGGCCCTATCGAAGCTGCCCTCGTGACAACGATGCAGGCGATTTCGGGAGCGGGCTATCCTGGAGTCTCGTCTCTTGATATTCTCGATAATGTCATACCCTATATCAGCGGCGAAGAAGAAAAGATCGAATGGGAGACGCTCAAGATCCTAGGCGGTATTGCAGAAGACGATCAAGGCGTCCAAACCTTTGATATGCACGCCAGACAGCCTCTCCGCGTGTCCGCCTCATGTAATCGCGTGCCTGTCATCGATGGGCACACCGAGTGTGTTTCAGTGCGGTTTGCAAGGCGACCTCCGCCGTCACCACAGCAGGTGCGCGAAGCCCTGGCGGCGTTTACGCCGGATGCCCAAACGTTGGGGTGTCCCTCAGCACCGAGACATGCGATCACTGTTCACGAGGAGCCAGATCGACCGCAACCAAGATTAGACCGGTATTATCAAGATGGGGCAGGTGTTTCAGTTGGGAGGGTACGGCAGTGCCAGGTTTTGGATGTCAAATTCGTGGTGCTGGCCAACAATGTCTCGATCGGCGCAGCAACAAGCAGCATAATCAACGCGGAGTTCGCTGTTCTGAAAGGCGTCGTGCAGCCGTAAGTGGGCGTATAGCCTTAGCTGGCAGTCAAGCTTTGCGTAGAATCTTCTGTGTTGCGACTGATTTTTTTTTCCATATCATTGCCGGTTGCTATCTTACTGTCTTGTCATAATTGTCTTGTTAAAGAGATTCCTAGCTGAGGTACTACTGTACTATTTTCTCCTATAAAATATATCGGAGGTAGCTATAAGACTACTATAAGATCTATCTACATTGACCCTGCCTTGATACATCCTCTTACAGGTTTGTAACCCCCCTTAGTGACGGACGTGACCGTTACACAATCCTTTGTATCCACCGCATTTGGTATCTTACCTTCCTTTTCAGTACATCAACACATTCAGGGGAAATAACAACGCCCTCAACAAGGCATACCACGAGAATTGGCCCAAGGTGCAGTCACAAAATGCTTCAATAATTTAAATGACGTCCTACAATCCATTTGAGTGTTGTTACTCGATAGTGCCGTCCTAACCTGCCTGTTTCTTCCGCTCTTGACTTCATATCATGATCAGTAACTAACGGTAAAAGGTGCTAGATGATCGCTGAACAATTCAAGTCCCAAAAATGGTGCTATTCTTGAAAGGATTCTAGAATTATTATTATTCAACTCTGTACCACTTATCTCGATTGAACAAGAAGGGACGCACGGAGAAGAAATAGCCTAGATACTCAAGACAAGAACGGCACGGCAAAACTATTTAAGTCATTTCTTAGCTGAGCATTCCGGAGGAACTAAATATTTTGTGGTCTCCATAGCCCTGACGCGAGATCTTTGTCCCATGAATTCAACTAGCAGCGGGGTTGAGTACACTCGTTCTGAAATGAATTGACCAGAGTGTTAACTATCATATCCCAGCGGGATTAAGCAGGCGACTCTCCAGGAGGCCGTCTGTGGCTAACATAACATTATTTGTTACGAAATACTTGTCTCGCGCTACCCGGCGATACCATGGTCTCCACAACCTGCATGACTTATGCGCTCATTTAGATGCTGAATAAGATTCTGAGCGCGCAAAGAGCGAAGGGTATCATTTGCCCTATTAAATAGTGACCTCGAACATATTGTCGACTCGATCTTCTGACACGATGCGGATAGATGAGGTATCCTCGGTTCTACTGCGGTTCGGTCGCTGCCTTGCGTGCTTGTGTGAGCACACTATCAAGCAATGCCCGATGCATCCGCACTTCTCGACCATCACATCGAATGGCGTTTGGTGTACACTGCGTGCCTTTTATCACCGGTAATCACACGCCAGTGGGAGGCTGTAAGTTGTAGTGATCTTAAGTTTAAGGTTACCGGTTACCAATGGCTGGACTAGGCATATCAGAATACAAACGAAGCCTTACTAAAAGGTATTTCTAACGTGGGCGGGCGCTTGATCGTGTCAAACAGGAAGCTCGATCGAGCGAATCATGGAATGCCAATATATCATCTTGTGCAATGTCACCTGGTGTACTCTATGTCTTTAGCGTTTAATTTTTGAGTAGATAGATGCTTTACATTGAAAGTCAACACGCAGGGTCGCAACTGGACTTATGCCGATATTTAACCGCTCACCTCACCTGCTGGAGCTGAAGGTTTAAGGGGTGTATCACTTGCGTGATGAGTGTTCGATGAGCACCCTCGAAATTCCGCAAACTTGACAGTCGCTTGATCCAGGTGGTTGGCCGTGTGAGAGATACGGTCCAGTTGCACCTGCCCTCCTTAAACTTTCTTTCGTGATTAAAGCTCGGGGGATTTGTACACGACAAACGGGTAGATACCGAGAGGTAGCATCTCACATAAAATTTGATTAGGAATATTTGAATGCTACTTTGCACCTCCGTAACCAGCGGAGATGGAGTTAACAAGGTTTTATCTTGGGTGCAATGGCTTGCTTTACGTTTATTGGTAACATGTACATAATAAATGGGCCGATTTAAAAGGTACATGCGCCACACATTTGATCACAGCTGGAGTCATTACATATGTATTGCAAGTGTATCTCGGGTCGGAACTCATTCGAGCGACCTGGCAGTGACTGATATTGTGAGGGGTGCTCAACACACCGCTCGCCTTATCTCCTGAATAAAATTTCCTCGGTGGGCCGTCGAACACAGCCAGCACGCGAGACCCAAGAGAAAGGCGCTGGCTAAATCTTAGCTCCGCTTTTGGTATCAGCTTTCCCTTTTTGGAGAAGATCGATACAATCCAAAGGTGTCAGACCGTATAGCGAGCTTAAGCGAGCTGCTTCCAAGAGTACCACAGGCGAGTATACAGAAAAGTAGAGATTGGGCCCAATATCGAATACACGGCGAAGTAGTTTGCAGACGAGGTATCCATACAAATCAAGTGCTAGACCCAGCCACGAGCTGCTCCTCTTCCACCACCATGGCCTCTTTCTTTCTCAATGACGAACATGGCATCTCTCATTGTCACCATTGTCCGCGAATCGTCTTCTGTAGGTGTCTCTTTACCGGTAGCGCCTGGTGATGGCTTTTTCACGGAGACGTATGGACGTGCCCAAGTGCTTCCGGCCCCTGAATTCGAATTACCGGTACTACTAGCAGCGGGAGTCCCAGTTGTCGATCCTGAGACCCCCAGTATCGAAGCTGATGTGGCCGCAGCAGGTTTCGGTTTAGGAGCCGGCGTCGATGTATTCGCAGCCGTCATCCACGAGTACTTGCCACCCAGGCCAGCGGCTTGTGTGGCTACAGCATTCGACATCTTCTTCCTCACGTCTTCTGACATATTGCGGGCTGTAACGCCAGGACCTTCCTTTTTCCTTTTCTTCTTCACACTTCCTTCTGCTTCATCACCATCACCCCCTCCACCTGTCCCTGCAGCACCTACTCCCCCGGGAGCTCCAATCGCCTGAGCAGCAAGGGCAGCAGCGTGTGCAGCTGTCATCTCCGCTCGTTCCTTCCTTTCCTTCCTGAGACGCGTCTCCTCTTCCCGTTCAACTTTCTCCAGGACAGCCAATTGTTTTGCAATATCGCTGCGGACGATGATACTCCACATTGGGGACCCATCTTCATATAATGTCGCTGGTCGATCAAAGGTAGTGTCTGTCCGGTGATTTGCAGCTTCGATCATGGCGGTGATCAGATCCTGTAGACGGGCGCGAAGTGAAAGGGCGAGGTAGTTGACAGATTCCTCTGGGATTCGCGTAATTTTATGTGCGGTTCCGATCGTGCGCATGGTAGTGCCTAGAATGCGGGAGTCAAATGAGGGTTTTGGGGGTTGCTTACGAGTCCTGTCTTCGTAAGGTCGGTATGATTGATGTGTCTCCGAAGAGCGTTGGAGGGATTCCTCCTCAGCCTGATATAAGACAGAAGTAAGCTAGGCAACTTCAACAAGATTGGAAAGTGAAATTTACCCTCAAGTCAACGCCTGCACTTCCCAATGCGTCATTCAACGTGGCGATATCCGCTGTGTCCATAGTGTTTGCGTTTCCCGCTGCCCCACTTGAGTTGGCAGCATTATTCCCCGTTGTACCCAAGCTATACGTGCTTGTCTGGTACGAATTAGCTGTCTGTCTTGCCTGTTGTTGGCTTGCAGTGGGTTGAGCGGACACGGGAGGCGCATACGTCTGATAATGAGTGGCATATGCTGCTTGAGGGTAATGGGAGGTGTATGGGGAGTAGTATGCTGGTGTTGTCCTGAATAAAGAGTAGACATTTCTGTGAAAAGAATTATCAAAAGCGGACGATATGGTTTACGTGGGGTGCTGCGTTGATTGCTGTTGAAGCGCTGGATCAATTGCCATTGCTGTAAGCTTCGCTTAGCATTGGATATGCGGTCTTGAAAATCGACATACTTGTTGAGGGCCACTGGGCTGTAAAACTTTGAGGAGGAGGAACAGGAGTAGCAGGCTGGCTGGGTATCGGGGTTTTTGGCGAATCCTCTGTCTTCATCCTTGTTGATTACTGGGTGTCTCAAGCAGCACCGCCAGATTGGAAATCGTTATATTACAGCGTTCTCGTAGAGCTTCAATGTCGTGGGCAAGAAATGTGCGAAATTCAAGGACTATATCGTTGGCAGGAATTGGGAGTCAAGGAATATCGAACAGTCAGACACTTTTCAAAGTTGTCGAACGCGCTTCCCCGGATCCGCGTTGGTCTCACGTGAGTCCCACATTACGTAATCAACACCAGAACATGATGCGCCTCCATTGGCCGTCGGTTTTGAAGGTTCCCTTGACTTCCACTTCCTTAGGCCTGAGGAGTCAGGAAGTTACTTTATAGAACATATGGTGAGCGACATGCTCGGACTATGACACTCGTCTGATGCATACTTTGAGCAGGCTGTATGTCAGTTCTTCTTGCGTGGACAATGTCGATTTGGCGACCAATGTCGCAATGAACATCCTGCTGCAGATGCGCGTCAACCAGGGTTCGGAAGTACGTATGTCTTATCATATTCTGATTCTTCTGTCTGATCTGTTATAGCGAATGCATGGAATCGTAATGCAACGCCTGCCTCCGCCAAGCAAGACTTGCCATACAGGTAGAACTTGTTCACTTTGGGTGGGTTTTCATTGCTAACCACTGACACAGCGCTGCGACTATCACTAACGACCTCAATTCAAATACCGATAAACCTCTCTGGCCTCTCTCATCCTATGCACCTTTCAAGCATGAGGCACTCCTAATCGAGGGTTTGGACGAATCCCCAGAGGAGTTGCGCTTCAAGGCTGTCACTGCGATGAAGACGGGAAACATGAATGAATATGTGCGTACTATGCCTCCTTTCTATTATATCGTCTAAAAGTATTCGTTAGATCCAATATGAAGCAAACCAGATAGCCGCAGCAGAGGAGAGATTCAATGTACGCCTTCCTTCTCTGCCCCATGATCCTACGAATAAATGCCTACATGGCCCTCCAGAACGTTCGCAACAATGTAAGCCAGGCGCATGAACAAGCTGCTAAACAGAGCAAGCTAGTTCCGCATCCGTCAGGCACTACGTCTGCTTTCAGTTCTACTTTCCCGTCCTCCTCGTCGGCTTTCAATACGACGTCCACCACCCCGTCCGCATTTGGCAACACAACCGCACCCTCTGCCTTCGGATCGACAGCACCAACCTCTACGTTCGGGAACACAGCAACACCGTCAGCTTTTGCGCCTACCTCGACACCGTTGGTGTTTGGCTCTCCGGCCACAAACTCAGCTTTCGGTAAACCATCTTTCGGTCAGCCAGCATTTGGTCAGCCAGCATTCGGCCAAACATCCGCTCCCGCACCGAGTGCGTTTGGTCAACCTGCAAATACGACCGCGCCTGTCTCAGCCTTCAGCCAGCCTGCACAAGGCCAGTCGACTTCGGCTTTTGGTCAACCCACGACAACGACCTCTACCTTTGGACAGTCATCTTTTGGACAACCAGCGCAGGCTGGGGGTTCTTCCGTCATCAAACCTGCAACGGGAGCCTTCAGCGCATTTGCTGGAAACGGCGCGTCGGCGTTCGGATCTGGAGCCACACCCAGCAATACTACGGGTGGCACTAGTGGAGGGGGTGCGTTCTCTGCTTTTGCTGGTCAACAACCTACTGCATTTGGGGCTATTGCTACCCCGACGAACAATTCAGGCTCAGTCTTTGGCCAACCAGCTTTTGGACAGCCTGCTCCAGCAGCACAACCAACAGCACAACCGGGGCAAAGCACATCTTCGGTTTTTGGTCAGCCATCTGCTTTTGGTCAGCAGCAACAGCAGCCCTCAGTGTTTGGCGCATTTAACACTAGCGGTACATCGTCTGTGTTTGGTCAAGGCTCGTTTGGCACACCTGCTCAGCCGCCGACGCAGCCAGCGTCCACCTTTGGATCTGCTTTTGGTAACCCCGGCACGAATAATGCACAACAGCCCGTATCAGCTTTTGCTCCTGCCTCTCAATCTCAATCCACACTTTCTGCCCCAGCAGCGGCTCCGTCAATATCCATGGCCTCCTCCACGTCTCCCATGTCTGTTTTTGGAGCCCCGTCCCCGATATCCTCTGGAAGGCCGCTTTTTGGAGCTCCACCAGCCTCTGTAGCAGCCGCAGCTAAGCCTTCTAGTGCAATTAAACAAACGACTATCGATTTTACCTCGTTAATTGCACGGACTGCGTATAAGCCAGGTGCAACGCCGTATGACTCTCAGCTTCCGCAGAACTATGGCTCGTTACTTCCGAGTCGGGTTTCGGATGCGTTCAAAGGGGAGAAGTTTAACTGGGGTTGGAAAGGAGAGAATGCAGTACCTGAGTGGGTTCCACCAGTTGATGTCAGGTAGATATAAGTTGTAATATATTTCGAATACTCAATTTTTGATATTGACTGGAAACGACATTTTGTGGATTTCTAATGCGGAACCAGGCCTCGTAGTTAGATGGCCGTGGGAAAGTTAACAACTCAGTCGTGTCTACACTTTCGACAACTCGGACTGTGGACAAGCATCAACTGTATCATATACCCTTCTATATACCACAAGATGGCACTTTCAAATTCAGCAGACAGCTTTACCTTCACAGTTGGGAAACTTGGTATGTTCTGTTATTCTCGAATTCATTCGATAATCCTGATAGCGTGGTGCAGATGCGGGAATGGCAGTAAGTTCCTATCAGCTATCTTCATGAAGCCCTCGGGCTGAGATTTGGCAGATACTTCTAGGGGAAAGAGCGCACCTGATAGAGTTTCCGTCTATCTTGCTTCCTCCAGGAGCAACCACGGGGTCAATTGTCAATATCGCTGTCCACCAAAATCATGTTGAGGAGAAGAAGAGAGAGAACGAGTTCTGGGATCTTCAAGAAGATATCCTCAGAGAATATGGGCACTCGTCTCCAGAGCCCCCAAAGCTATCTGTGCGTTTCATACGCGTCTCAGCTGCTCGTGTAATTGCTCATAATCCTCCTAGGTTCGCAACATCACACAAACCTCTGTTACTCTCGAATGGCCTACCATTAAGCTGGCTACAGCGAAACTGCGTTCATTGGATATCTACCGGAATGGAGAACGTCTTTCTGCAGTACCATCTCCGATGACCAACACTTCGACGAAGCACTCCGGAATGGACATCAATACCGAATACTCCTTCCAACTTATTCTTCGCACAACTGCGGGCACATTCCCATCCAACGTCCTACGCGTGCGTACACACACCATGTCCGATACCTCTGGTATATCAGTCTGCTTTGGAAACGTTCAGGATCCTGTCCTGCTCGAAAACGCGAAGCTCGCTCTTAGAGAGATGGGTGCTAAGTGGAGCGACAAAATCCAAATTGATACATCTCATTTCGTGTGTACTACCCCCGCGGCTACGCCAACAGGGGCTGCAGCTACTGGGGGTTTGAGTGGTGCTCCTGGTGTGCAGTATCAGAGAGCACTGCAGCTGAGCATACCAGTCGTCCAACCTTATTGGATTTTGGCATGTCATGCAGAAAAGAGGTGCGTGGTTGTTGCGACGCTATGTTCATTGATCCATTTGCTCATTGCCTAACGTGACGCTCAGGATGGTCCCAATTGCATCTTTCTATCTTGGCGCAAATACGCCCGTTACCTCGAGCTTCGGGCGTCCTCAATCGATGTCTCAAGCATCTTTACCTCATTCGCCCGGTAGTCCTTCGCCAAATCAGCCCAAAGGTACACCTTCGTCGTACAGAGCGTCTATGCCACCACCTTCGAGAATACCAGCAACGCCTCCCAGCAACGCGTCAGCATTTGTTAACCAGCCTCCTTCTGCCACTGAGGGAAATCGTTCGCGTCACTTCGAGCCAACATTGGAAGAAAGAGATGAAGATCCTGACACCCAGACTGTCGATCTGCAAAGGACGGCCACAACTCCGACTTCCGTCTCTG
>Ga0247741_1001866_pt1 | contig 11712 bp, 22 predicted proteins | sample UWRJL213509R2_FD_180945 | JGI IMG/M metagenome (GOLD analysis project Ga0247741, IMG submission 180945) | Plant litter microbial communities from Arlington Agricultural Research Station in Wisconsin, United States - UWRJ-L213-509R-2 | ecosystem: Environmental > Terrestrial > Plant litter >...
CACGGCGTTGGAGAGGCCGAAATAGCGCCCGTAGACCTGCAGGTTCTCGGTGCAGTTGAAATCGGGGTCGAGGCTGTCGAACTGGGTCACGACCCCGATGCGCGCCTTCGCTTCGCGAATGCGTTGCGGGACCGGCAGGCCGAACGCTTCGATCGTTCCCGCGTCCGGGCCGGTCAGGCCCAGGCACATCCGGATCGTCGTTGTCTTGCCGGCGCCGTTCGGTCCGATGATGCCCAGGCACTCGCCGGCGTTCAATTCGAACGACAGGTCGTCGACGACCAGCGCGCCGCCGAAGCGTTTGCTCAGGTGCGACAGACGCAGCAGCGGCGTTTTCATGCTGGAGCTGACCGGATTGCCGGACGAATGTTCCGCCGCGCGGCGCCGCGTGACGCCGGCGGCGCATCGCAGAAACGACAAAGGCCAGCGGGGGCCGGCCTTTGTGGCAAATTCATGCGGCGCGCTTATTCGTCGGCCTGCACTTCGGCAGCAGGCTCGGGGCGGTCGACCAGTTCGACGAACGCCATCGGCGCGTTGTCACCGACGCGAAAGCCCATCTTCAGGATGCGCGTGTAACCGCCCGGGCGCGCGTTGTAACGCGGTCCGAGTTCGTTGAAGAGCTTGGCGACGACGTCGCGATCGCGGGTTCGGTCGAACGCCAGCCGGCGATTCGCCAGCGTCGCTTCCTTCGCCAGCGTGATCAGCGGTTCGACGACGCGGCGCAGCTCCTTGGCTTTGGGCAGCGTGGTTTTGATCGCTTCGTGCTGCAGCAGCGAATTGCACATGTTGCGAAGCATCGCCTGGCGATGTTCCGAGGTGCGGTTGAGTTTGCGAAGTCCGTTGCGGTGGCGCATGTGCTGTCCTTTCGTGACTAACTTTGAATGCCGGCAGCCGTATCAGGTACTGCCGGGTGCACCGGGTGTCGAAACACCCAATTCGATCGACGGCCTCGGGCCGCCTTTTCTCTCGAAACGAAGCGGGTCAGCGCTTGTCGAGGCCCTGGGGCGGCCAGTTTTCCAGGCGCGCACCGAGCGTCAGGCCCCGCGACGCCAGCACTTCCTTGATCTCGTTGAGCGACTTGCGACCCAGGTTCGGCGTCTTCAACAGCTCGGTCTCGGTGCGCTGGATCAGGTCGCCGATGTAGTAGATGTTCTCCGCCTTCAGGCAGTTCGCCGAACGCACGGTCAGCTCGAGTTCGTCGACCGGACGCAGCAGGATCGGATCGAAGTTCTGCTTGCCGCCTTCATTGCGGCTGCCTTCGATGATGCTGGTGATGTCGCCGACTTCGATGTTCGCGAAGACCGCGAGCTGCTCGACCAGGATCTTCGCCGACGAACGGATCGCCTCTTCGGGCGTGATCGCGCCGTTGGTGTTGATCTCCATCACCAGCTTGTCGAGGTCGGTACGCTGTTCGACGCGCGCCGATTCGACGGTGTAGCTGACGCGGGCGACCGGCGAGAACGACGCGTCCAGCACGATCCGGCCGATCGACTTGGTGGGTTCGTCGCCGTAGCGGCGCATCGTGCCGGGAATGTAACCACGGCCTTTTTCGACCTTGATCTGCATGTCGAGCTTGCCGCCGTGCGACAGGTGCGCGATCACGTGTTCCGGGTTGATGATCTCGACGTCGTGCGGCGTCTGGATGTCGCCGGCCGTGACCGGGCCTTCACCCTCCTTGCGCAGCACCAGCGTCACTTCGTCGCGGTTGTGCAGGCGGAACACCACGCCCTTGAGGTTCAGCATGATGTGAACCACGTCTTCCTGCACCCCATCGATCGCCGAGTACTCGTGCAGCACGCCGGCGATCGTCACTTCGGTCGGTGCGTAACCGACCATCGACGACAGCAGCACGCGGCGCAACGCGTTGCCCAGCGTGTGGCCGTAGCCGCGTTCGAACGGCTCGAGCGTGACCTTGGCACGGTTGCCGCCGAGCGGCTCCACTTGGATGGCTTTGGGTTTCAGCAGATTGGTTTGCATTGAAGTCCTGTTGGTCTCAATACCCTCGGCTCGTTACACCGATAAGGCTGATGGACAGCGCCGGGCGGAATGAACGATTGCTCCACCGCCGGCACGCAGAGCAACTGGAAGGCTGGAAGCGGGCGCGCGGATGACCGCTGCGCCCCGCTTGCGCCTTGTTTAACGCGAATACAGTTCGACGATCAGCGCTTCTTTGATGTCGGCGCCGAACTGGTCGCGGTCGGGCGTCTTCTTGAAGATGCCTTCGAGCTTGGACGCATCGACCGAGACCCAATCGGGCATGCCCTGGCCTTCGGCGAGCTTGAGCGCGTCGATGATGCGAAGCTGCTTCTTCGACTTCTCACGCACCGCGACCACGTCGCCGGCCTTGACCAGGTACGACGCGATATTGACCGAGGCGCCGTTGACGGTGATCGACTTGTGCGACACCATCTGGCGCGCTTCGGCACGGGTCGAGCCGAAGCCCATGCGGTAGACGACGTTGTCCAGACGCGACTCGAGCAGCATCAACAGGTTCGCACCGGTGTTGCCCTTGCGACGTTCGGCTTCTGCGAAGTAGCGGCGGAACTGCTTCTCCAGGATGCCGTACATGCGCTTGACCTTCTGCTTCTCGCGCAGTTGCAGGCCGTAGTCGGACGTGCGGGTGCCGGAAGTGCGGCCGTGCTGGCCCGGTTTGCTGTCGAACTTGGCCTTGTCGCCGATCGGGCGGCGCGCGCTCTTCAGGAACAGGTCGGTGCCTTCACGGCGGGAAAGTTTGGCCTTCGGCCCAAGATAACGTGCCACGTTGTTTCCTTTGGTCAATCTGACGCAGGCTGGGCGCTCGAGCGAGCGCGGCTTGCGCGAGTCTGGCGAGTGTTGTTCTGTGCGCTCAGACGGTGGGCTTCAATGGAGCCCGGCGAACGTGCGTTCGGCCGGCCTCAACGAAAATGTCGGCGCGGTCCCGAGGACCGCACCGACACGGGAAAACTGCTGCCCGGCCAGGCCGGGCGGCGACACACCGGCATCAGATGCGGCGGCGCTTCTGCGGACGGCAGCCGTTGTGCGGCACCGGCGTGACGTCGGAGATCGAGTTGATGCGGATGCCGAGCGAGGCCAGGGCACGCACCGACGACTCGCGGCCCGGGCCCGGTCCCTTGATCCGCACATCCAGGTTCTTGATGCCCTGGTCCTGGGCGGCGCGGCCTGCCACTTCGGCAGCCACCTGGGCTGCGAACGGCGTGCTCTTGCGCGAGCCCTTGAAACCCTGGCCACCGCTCGACGCCCAGGACAGCGCGCCGCCCTGACGATCGGTGATCGTGATGATCGTGTTGTTGAACGACGCGTGGACGTGGGCAATGCCGTCGGCAACGTTCTTGCGGACTTTCTTGCGCACGCGCTGGGCGGCGGTGTTGACGGGTGCTTTAGCCATGGTGACCTTCTCTCAAACTCTGGGGCGTTCCGATGCCGGGGCGCTTCACTTCGAACCGAAGCGCAGACTGCCGGTCATTTTTTGACCAGGGCGCCGGACTTGCGCGGGCCCTTGCGGGTGCGCGCGTTGGTCTTCGTGCGCTGGCCGCGGACGGGCAGACCACGACGATGGCGGAAACCACGGTAACAACCGAGGTCCATCAGGCGCTTGATGTTGATCGACATCTCGCGACGCAGGTCGCCTTCGATCGTCAACTGGCCGATCGCTTCCCGGATCTTCTCCAGGTCGGTGTCGGTCAGGTCCTTGACCTTGCGATCGAACGGGACGCCGCTGTTGGTGCAGATCTTCTGCGCCGTCGTGCGGCCGATGCCGTAGATCGACGTCAGGCCGATTTCGGTGTGCTTGTGGGGCGGAATGTTGATACCAGCAATACGTGCCATGTTCGTCCTCTAATAGCTTTGGGCGCGGGTCTGAAAAGAATCAGCCCTGACGCTGCTTGTGGCGCGGGTCGATGCAAATCACACGGACCACGCCTTTGCGGCGGATGACCTTGCAATTGCGGCACATCTTCTTAACCGATGCTGCGACTTTCATTCTTTTCTCCTAAGCCTTTTCAGGCCGCCTTGATCTTCAAATTCGAATCGTCCCGTGCCGTCACTTGGCGCGGAACACGATGCGAGCACGGCTCAAATCGTAGGGGGTCAACTCGACCGTCACTTTGTCGCCGGGCAGGATGCGGATGTAGTGCATGCGCATCTTTCCGGAGATGTGCCCGAGCACGACGTGGCCGTTTTCCAGCTTCACGCGGAAAGTGGCGTTGGGCAGATTCTCGAGAATCTCGCCCTGCATCTGAATGACATCGTCTTTGGCCATGTCTTCTTCAGCTCGCCTTGAAATTAGCTTTTTTCAACAGTGATTCGTATTGCTGGCTCATCACATAACTTTGTACCTGCGCCCAGAAGTCCATTGTCACGACGACGATGATCAGCAGCGAGGTTCCGCCGAAGTAAAACGGCACGTTGTACTTCAGCACCAGAAATTCGGGCAGCAGGCAGACCAGCGTGATGTAGATCGCGCCGGCCAGCGTCAGCCGCGACAGGATGCGGTCGATGTGCCGCGCCGTCTGGTCACCCGGCCGGATGCCCGGAATGAACGCCCCGCTCTTTTTCAGGTTGTCTGCGGTCTCACGGCTGTTGAACACCAACGCGGTATAAAAGAAGCAGAAGAACACGATCGCCGCGGCATACAACATCACGTAGATCGGCTGCCCCGGCGACAACATGGCAGCGATGTCCTTCAACCAGCGCAGGCTGTCGCCGGTCGCGAACCAGCTGACGACCGTCGTCGGCAGCAGGATGATCGACGACGCGAATATCGGCGGGATCACGCCCGACATGTTGAGCTTCAGCGGCAGGTGCGACGACTGGCCGCCATACACCTTGTTGCCGACCTGGCGCTTCGCGTAGTTAACCAGGATCTTGCGTTGACCGCGCTCGACGAACACAACCGCGAACGTCACCAGACCGACCAGCACCGTGATGAAGAGCGCCGCGACGACACTCATCGAGCCCTGGCTCACCAGGCTGGCAAACTGGCCCAGCGCCCCCGGCAGCCCGGCAGCGATACCACCGAAGATGAGGATCGAAATGCCGTTGCCAAGACCGCGCTCGGTGATCTGCTCACCGAGCCACATCAGGAACATCGTGCCGGCGACCAGACTGACCACGGCGGTCAGGCGGAAACCGAAGCCGGGCGAGATCACCAGGCCTTGCGAGCTTTCGAGCGCGATCGCGATGCTGAGCGACTGGAACAGCGCCAGCCCGAGCGTGCCGTAGCGGGTGTACTGGGTGATCTTGCGGCGCCCCGACTCGCCTTCTTTCTTCAGCGCTTCGAGCGTCGGTACGACGTAGGTCATCAACTGCATGATGATCGACGCCGAGATGTACGGCATGATGCCGAGCGCGAACACCGTGAAGCGCGACAGCGCGCCACCCGAGAACATGTTCAGCAGGTTCAGGATGCCGCCCTGCTGGCCCTTGAACAACTGCTGGAGCTGGTTCGGGTCGATCCCCGGCACCGGAATGTGGGCACCGAGGCGATACACCACGAGCGCGAGCAGCAGGAAGACAAGCCGGCGACGCAGGTCGCCGAACTTGCCACTCTTGGCCAGCTGATTCGGTTGGGTTGCCACTGATCTCGGATCCGGTTGGTCGAACTGCTTCAGGCCACCGAGCCGCCGGCGGCTTCGATCGCCACCTTTGCACCGGCGGTCGCGCCAATGCCCTTGAGCGTGATCTTCAGCGTCAGTTCGCCAGACTTGATGACCTTGACGACCTTGGCGAGCTCACCGACCAGGCCGGCTTGTTTCAGCGTCAGCAGGTCGACGTCCGCGGCGCCGAGGCGCTCCAGGTCGGTCAGGTTGATCTCGGCATTGAACTTCAGCAGGTGCGACTTGAAGCCGCGCTTGGGCAGGCGGCGCTGCAGCGGCATCTGGCCGCCTTCGAAACCGACCTTGTGATAGCCACCGGCACGCGATTTCTGGCCCTTGTGGCCACGACCCGCCGTCTTGCCCAGGCCGGAGCCGATACCGCGGCCGACACGGCGCTTCGCGTGCTTGGCGCCAGCTGCCGGCTTGATGGTGTTGAGTTCCATGATTCTTGTCCTTCGGTCCGTGGCGCTCAGAGCACCTTGACCAGGTACGAAACCTTGTTGATCATGCCGCGCACCGCGGGCGTGTCTTCGAGTGTCGATTCGCTGTTGAGCTTGCGCAGGCCGAGGCCGCGCACGGTCGCACGATGCGACTCGCGCGTGCCGGCAATGCTCTTGACCAGCTTGATCTTGACGGTTGCTTTGTCAGCCATGATGTTCTCCGCGAGGCCGTTCAGCTGAACAGCTCTTCGACCGTCAGACCACGCTTGGCGGCGATCTCGGCGGGCGTGTTGGTGTTTTTCAGGGCGTCGAGGGTGGCACGAACCAGGTTGTACGGGTTCGACGAACCGAGGCTCTTGCAAACGATGTCGGTCACGCCCATCACTTCGAACACGGCGCGCATCGGACCGCCGGCAATGATGCCGTCGCCGGGCTTGGCCGGCGCCATCAGCACGCGCGATGCACCGTGCTCGCCGACCACCTTATGCTGGATCGTGCCGTTCTTCAGCGAAACCTTGAACAGGTTGCGCCGCGCCGAGTCCATCGCCTTGGTCACCGCGACCGGCACTTCCTTGGCCTTGCCCTTGCCCATGCCGATGCGACCATCGCCGTCGCCGACGACCGTCAACGCCGCGAAGCTCAGCGTACGGCCACCCTTGACGACCTTGGTGACGCGGTTGACCGCGATCATCTTCTCTTTCAGACCGTCGTCACGACCTTCGTCTTGCACGCGGGGTTGAAACTTTGCCATCTTGATTCCTTAAGAATCTGAGTTCTTAGAATTGCAGGCCGGCTTCACGCGCGGCTTCGGCCAGCGCCTTGACGCGGCCGTGGTACGCAAAACCTGCGCGGTCGAACGCCACCTTGTCGATGCCGGCGGCCTTCGCCTTCTCGGCGATGCGTTTGCCGATGATCGAGGCCGCAGCGACGTTGCCGCCCTTGCCCGCGACCTTCGAATCGCCGGCGAGTTCCTTGCGGACATCGGCCTCGGCGGTCGACGCGCTCGCCAGCACCTTGGCCCCGTCGTCGGAGATCACCGTGGCGTAGATGTGCAGGTTGGTGCGGTAGACGGTCAGGCGCGCGACGCGTTGCACCGCGATGCGGGCCCGGGTCTGGCGCGAGCGACGGATGCGCTGATCTTTTTTGTTCAGTGACATGTCAATCGCCCCTTATTTCTTCTTGGTCTCTTTGATGACGATCTTCTCGCCAACATAGCGAATGCCCTTGCCCTTGTAGGGTTCGGGCGGCCGCAACGCGCGCACCTCGGCGGCGATCTGGCCGACCACCTGACGATCGGCGCCCTTGATGACGATTTCGGTCTGGGTCGGGCAGGCGACGGAAATGCCTTCGGGCATGTCCTTGGCGACCGGATGCGAGAACCCGATCTGCAGGTTCAGCTTGCTGCCGGCGGCCGCGGCGCGGTATCCGACGCCGACCAGCGCGAGCTTCTTCTCGAAGCCCTTGCTGACACCGTTGACCATGTTCGAGACCAGGGCGCGCATCGTGCCCGACATCGCATCGGCCTCGACCGATTCGTTGGCCGGCGCGAAACTGAGCGTGCCGTTGTCGTTGTTGATCGCAACCAGCGGGTTCGCCGCACGCACCAGCGTACCGAGCGCACCCTTGACGCTGATCTGCTCTTGCGTCACCGACACGTCGACACCCTTGGGCACCGGCAGCGGCATTTTTCCTACGCGAGACATGTTGAGATCTCCTTCAGGCGACGTAGCAGAGCACTTCGCCGCCGATACCGGCCTGGCGTGCCTTGCGATCCGTCATCACACCCTTGGGCGTGGTCACGATGGCCACACCCAGACCGTTCATCACGTTCGGGATGTCGTGGCGGCCCTTGTAGACGCGCAAGCCGGGACGGCTGACACGCTCGATGTGCTCGATCACCGGCTTGCCGGCGTAGTACTTCAGTCCGATCTCGAGCTGGGGCTTGGTGGCCTCGCCGCGGATCACGAAACTGTCGATGTAACCTTCGGCCTTCAAGACCTCGGCAATCGCCGTCTTCAGCTTGGAAGCCGGCATCACCACACTGACCTTCTGAACCATCTGCGCGTTGCGGATGCGGGTCAGCATGTCGGCGATAGGATCACTCATGCTCATGGGGTTATCTCCTGATCAGGCGCTGAGTTACCAGCTCGCCTTGACGACGCCAGGGATGTCACCCTTGAACGCCAGTTCGCGAATCTTGTTCCGGCCCAGGCCGAACTTGCGGAACGTGCCACGCGGCCGGCCCGTCAGTTCGCAGCGGTTGCGCTGCCGGGTCGGGTATGCGTTGCGCGGCAGCTTCTGCAGCTCCAGACGCGCGGCGTAACGCTCTTCGTCCGACTTCTTCGCGTCGTTGGCCGTGCCCTTGAGCTCGGCGTACTTGGCGGCGTACTTGGCCACCAGGTTGGTACGCTTGAGTTCGCGCTGAATCAGTGATGTTTTAGCCACGTGCCACCTTCAGTTCTTGAACGGGAATTTGAACGCGGTCAGAAGCGCCTTGGCCTCTTCGTCGTTCTTCGCGGTCGTCGTGATGCTGATGTTCAGGCCACGCAACACATCGATCTTGTCGTAGTCGACTTCCGGAAAGATGATCTGCTCTTTCACGCCGATGTTGTAGTTGCCGCGACCGTCGAACGCCCGACCCGAGATGCCACGGAAGTCGCGCACGCGCGGCAGCGCGATGGTCACGAAACGGTCGAGGAATTCGTACATCTGCACGCCGCGCAGCGTGACCATGCAGCCGATCGGCACGCCGTCACGGATCTTGAAACCGGCGATCGCCTTCTTCGACTTCGTCACCACGGGCCTCTGGCCGGCGATCTTGGTCAGGTCGCTGACCGCATGGTCCATGACCTTCTTGTCGGACACCGCCTCGCTCACGCCCATGTTCAGCGTGATCTTGGTGATGCGCGGCACCTGCATCGGCGACTTGTAGCCGAACTTCTCGACCAGCTCCGGCGCGATCTTGTCGCGGAAGATGGCCTGCAGGCGGGCGACCTTGGCGGGGGATTGGGCAGCTTGTTGTTGAGCCATGGGAACCTCTTAGGCCTTGATCTCGTCGCCGCTCGACTTGAAGACACGCACCTTGGTGGTCTTGTTCGTCTTCGGATCAGCGAGCAGTTTGATGCCGACACGATCGGCCTTGCCGGTCGCGGGGTTGAAGATGGCGATGTTCGACTGCTGGATCGGCATCGTCTTCTCGACGATGCCGCCGGTCGCACCCTTCATCGGGTTCGGCTTGACGTGTTTCTTCACGACGTTGATGCCGTCGACGAGCAACAGGTCTTCGTCGACGCGCTGCGTCACCGTGCCGCGCTTGCCCTTGTCGCGCCCGGTCAATACGATGACCTGGTCGCCTTTGCGAATCTTGTTCATGGCAGTACCTTCAACCGCTGGATGTCTGATGTTCGAATCACAGAACTTCGGGAGCCAGCGACACGATCTTCATGAAACGCTCGGTGCGCAGCTCGCGCGTCACCGGGCCGAAGATGCGGGTGCCGATCGGCTCGAGCTTGGCGTTGAGCAGCACGGCGGCATTGCCGTCGAACTTGACCAGCGAGCCGTCCTGACGGCGAACGCCCTTGGCGGTGCGAACCACCACGGCGCTGTAGATTTCGCCTTTTTTGACGCGACCACGCGGCGCAGCTTCTTTGATGCTGACCTTGATCACGTCGCCGATGCCGGCGTAACGGCGCTTGGAACCGCCAAGCACCTTGATGCACATGACGGATTTCGCGCCAGTGTTGTCCGCGACGTCAAGCCGCGATTGCATTTGAATCATGTTGTCCTGTCCCCAACTTGAATCGCGGTGAGGCGATCAGTCTTGGGCCCGTCAACTTGCATCGATTCCCGCAGGGGAACGCTTCGGCAAGCCGGTTGGGCGGAGCCGAAAACCTCATGCACCGCAGGATGCACTTGAATATTTCGGCGAAGTCGTAGATTATGCGTCGACACCGGCAGCCGTGTCAACGACTTTGCCGGAAAGAATCAGGCGAGCTCGGTCTTCGCCTGCGCCAGCAGCGTGTCGGCGTCGCTCACCTCGAACTTGCCTGGCGCCTCGATGTTGAGCGTCCTGACGACCCCGTCGACCACCAGCATCGAATAACGCTGCGAGCGCACGCCCATGCCACGCGCCGTCAGGTCGAGCGTCAGCCCGGTGGCACGGGCGAAGTCGGCGCTACCGTCGGCCATCATGCGCACCTTGCCGGCGGCCTGCTGCTCGCGGCCCCAGGCGCCCATCACGAACGCGTCGTTGACCGACACGCACCAGATCTCGTCGACGCCCGCAGCCGTGAACTCGGCGGCCTTGGCCAGATAGCCCGGCACGTGTTGCGCCGAGCAGGTCGGCGTGAAAGCACCCGGCAGCGCGAAGATTGCGAGGGTCTTGCCCGCCGTGATCTTCTGCAGATCGAAGCTGTTCGGGCCGAGCGAGCAACCTTCGCCCTCGACTTCGATGAATTCCGAGAGGCTGCCCGCGGGCAATTTGTCGCCGACTTTCAACATGTGTCACTCCTGTAGATTCAAACCATGAAAAACGGCCGGTGGGCTGCAGTGCAGCGTCCCGGCCGTCTTTGCGCGAGGCAGGGGCCTCGTCGCCACTGCGTCAGACAGTGATTGCTTTTTGTACCAGGCGCGTGACCACCCAGGACTTGGTCTTCGAGATCGGACGCGTCTCGGCGATCTCGACCACGTCGCCCATCTTGTACTCGCCGTTTTCGTCGTGCGCGTGGTACTTGCTCGTGCGAGCGACGATCTTGCCGTACAGCTCGTGCTTCGTGCGACGCTCGATCAACACCGTGATCGTCTTCGAACGTTTGTCGCTGACGACCTTGCCGACCAGGGTGCGGGTGTTCTTCGCCGGCTTTTCAGCGGCGGGCGCCGCTGCTGCCACTTGAGCTTCGGTCATTTCGCGGCCCCTTCCTTCTTCTTCTGTGCCAGAACGGTCTTGGCACGCGCGATGTCGCGGCGGGTGTTGCCCAGCTGCGAATGGTTGCTCAGTTGCTGAGTCGCCTTTTGCATGCGCAGGCCGAAATGGGCCTTCAGCAGGTCGCCGACTTCCTTCTGCAGGCCGGCGACGTCTTTGGAACGGAGTTCAGATGCTTTCATGGTGCGCTCCTCAGGCGCCGACCTGGCGCATCACGAAGGTGCACTTCAGCGGCAGCTTCGCTGCAGCCAGAGTGAACGCTTCGCGGGCCAGTTCTTCAGCGACGCCGTTGATTTCATAGAGCACCTTGCCCGGCTGAATTTCAGCCACGTAGTACTCCGGATTGCCCTTGCCGTTGCCCATGCGGACTTCGGCCGGCTTTTGCGAGATCGGCTTGTCCGGAAAAATCCGGATCCAGATGCGCCCGCCGCGTTTGACGTGGCGCGAGATCGCACGCCGTGCGGCCTCGATCTGGCGCGCCGTCAGACGGCCGCGCTCGGTGGCCTTCAGGCCGAAGTCGCCGAACGACACGTTGGCGCCGCGCGTGGCGACACCGGTGTTGCGACCCTTTTGTTCCTTGCGGTATTTTCTGCGTGCAGGTTGCAGCATCTTTTATTCTCCTTTGGCCTCGGGCGCGCCTGGCGCACCCGGGACAACAGCCTTGCGAACCCGCTTGACGGCGGGGCCGGGGCCTTGCGACGGGCCGCCCGCCGGTGCGGCGACGGCAGCGCCGGCATCGGCCGGGCCGGCGTTCGAACGC
>Ga0247741_1001867_pt1 | contig 11707 bp, 23 predicted proteins | sample UWRJL213509R2_FD_180945 | JGI IMG/M metagenome (GOLD analysis project Ga0247741, IMG submission 180945) | Plant litter microbial communities from Arlington Agricultural Research Station in Wisconsin, United States - UWRJ-L213-509R-2 | ecosystem: Environmental > Terrestrial > Plant litter >...
GCTCTCCGCGCCCCCGTGGCACTTCAGAACCCCCGGAAGTACCTTTTTGCTCCCACCCCCTCGCGTTTATCGCGTTTAAACCGCAGGAAACAGGGCTAGGACACGCGAACATATAGCAATGCACATCACCCTAGCCACTCACACACAGGCACGCCCACAAGCCCGCCTATGCGGTCACACCGATATGCAGCTATGCAGACACACCGATATGCAGATATGCCCATGCCATGCCACACCATGCAACGGCCCGGCCACCATGCACCACTCCACAGGCAAGGCCGCTATGTCGCACTACTGCAACACGGCTTTCCTGTAGCGCGCCCATGCACGCACGCCCGCACACGCGAGGCGGGTTATTCGATCTAGTGGAATGAAGCGTTGCCAGAACGGCGCACGCTAGGCCCATGTGTACAGGCCAGATAAGACAAAGCCCGCACTAGGCGGGCTTATGGTTTGACGGTTTGTTACTACTGCGGCCTTGCCGCTACTAGGTGAAGTAGAAGGCCAAGAATGTGACGCACAGAGACACGGCCACAGGGTAGCGCATACGGCAGCGGCGCATGGTGTACCGCGCCAGCGCACGCTCTACACTGGCCGCGCTCCACAGCGTCACGATCAAGACGCAAACAAGCATGATGGTAAGCATAGTGTTATCTCCTTTATCCTAAGTAGAGTGTGACGCGGCGGCGCGGCTTGCCCGCCTTGTCCGTCTTGCGATTCCAGCGGCCCGGCAGCGTGTAGCTGTACAGGCGCGCTTGCATGTATTCATCTTGGCCGGTCGCCCCGAACTCAAGCGCGCTTTCTGCAAAGCGTTCGGCGCTGGCCTTGGTCATTTCCACGCACGCCCGATAATAGCCCGGCTTGTATTGGTCGTCTGTGCTGTGGAGATACCCGGCAATGTTCGCATACACGTAATACCGGCTGGCCTTCTTAATCAACGCCAGCGCTTCGGCCTTGGTGGAAATGCGATAGTGCGCCGTCTTGCTGCCGTCCGTGTCGGCGTGCGTATCTACTTTGTGCGGTTGCATCGTGCGCCCCTTAGTTGAATGCGACGACAACGGACCAGACCAGCGCCGCGCCGGGCATGCCCGCATGCACGCCAGCCATAAACGAGTGAATCAGCGTATCCGCATCGGGCGCATAGCTGTAACGGTCAATCGCTGTTTCAGCGGCGGCGCGGCAATCTTCGGCTTGCTTGTCATCGTCCGTTAGGTTGACCGTGTAGGATGCGACGGCAATACGGACCACAGCGCCACCATAGGCCCGCACAGCGCGCCGGGCTTCCACACGCACGGCATACATGCCCGGCACGCCTTCCACGGCTTCACGTTCGCGGGCCTCGCGTTGCTGTTGCAGCGTGCGGCGGTGCGCTTCCATGATATCGCGGTTGCATCGGGTATCGGCCAGCACGCCGAACACCACAGGCGCGGGAATCGGTACAGCGGCGGCAGCGTCAAACATGACAGGTGCGCCCGGCGTCATCTTGCCCAGCGTGTGGTCGCCGTCCGCATCTTCCCACTGGCGCACATGCGTCATACCTTGCGCGGCCATGCGGTGCGATGCGGCCAGCAAGCGCGCCGCCCCGGTGAAGTCGTCAGACCATGCAACCAATGCGCCGCCCAGCGCTTGCGCCTTGAACTGTACGCGGCCACGGTTTGCAGCGGCGAACACATGGCCGATAACCGCGCCATCAACCATGACGCGCTCCACGTCCACAAGCCCGCCGTTGTCGCCCGCCGTGCTGTCGCGCTCAACCGCTACGCCTTCCATGCCGAAGTGTGGCGACAGCTTTTCAATGCGGCTGTCGAATGCGTCCAATGCTTTAATGCGCAGGTGCGAACGGTCATTTTCGCGCAGGGTATCAATTACGTTTTCGCGGTGCGCGGCCACGGCGGCAACAAGGCTATCGAACTCGTTCTGTGTGTCGATTGCCGTTTCGGCGCTAGTGTTGGCAAAGCCGATTGCATCAAATGCCGTGCCGTCAACAGCCGTCCACGCTGCCGCCTTGACGATAGAGCGGCCTTCAATGATCCCGCGCAGTTCGCGGGCGTTCGGCACTTCGCGGTTATTCAGGTGCGCGGGCAAGCTGCAAATGCGTTGCGCTTTGCCGCCGATAGTGCCGCCGATGTGCAGCGGATCGTTTTTACCGCTGGCGATGTAAAGGCCGGTCACGTTGCGAGTGTTGGAAGTGTTCATTTTGTTACCCCTTTTCGGTTGTTTGGAATTACTACAGGGGAATAATAACACGACAGCCCGGAAGGCTGTCAAAAGATTTGCACAAAAGAGAAAGCCCGCTAGTGCGGGCCTGTTGTTTTACGGTTGCGGCGGTAGTCGTTTCGTCTGGAAAGCTATGTACACGGCGCGCTGTTCTTTGTCCGGTGCGAGCATGTACGCTATCAGGTTGCCGAACACTGCCGCCGCGAATGCTTGCCGGTCAAACCCGAAGGCGTACAGCAGCAGACCGCCGCCGCAACCGTAGAGCATGCCGAGCATTTGCCCTAGCATGCGCAAGCCGGTTAAGGCCATGTGTGTATGTTCGGTTTGCGCGGCCATCAAATGCCCCTTGAAAGGTAATTGTAGAAGGCCGCACCGAGCGACAGCGGGCAACCGATAGGCTTTTGAAAGCCGCACACTTTCGCCATGTCCGCAACGGCAGACTTTGCCGCGCTTGACAGCGTATGCACGTCTTGGCCGAACTTCACGCCGAACGTATCGAACAGGTATTCACGTACAGCCACTTTGCGCGCAGGGCCGGTAAGCGTGCGGAACTTGCGCAGGTTCAAGGCTTCGGATTTGGTCATGGTCCAACACTCCTAATTGGTTGATCGGCGGCAGTTGCATAACGATGGCGCGGCATAAGCACGGCCTTATTGCAATGAGTGCAGCGATACAGGTCATACGTGGTTTTGTAGCCGTTATGCGCGATGCGGACAAAGCGCAATCTATGATGACCGCCACAGCCACGCGGCGGCGCTGGCGGCGGCACGAACTTGCGGCCCGCATCGGCAAGGATTTCATCAAGCGCCTTTTCGGCCTTGCGGCGCGGGCGGTTGTATTGCATGCGGGCGTAGCCGATACCGACAGCCATACCGGCCAGCGTTGACACGATCCATTGCAAGATTTCCATATCAATCGCCTTTCGCATGGATGGCGTCAAGCAAGGCGCGCAATTCGTCCTCGCCTATGTCCCGGTAGTCGTCATACTGGCATTCCAGCACTTCGGCCAAGTGGAGCGCGGCGCGTGCCTTGCGGCCATTGCGCGGCGCTGGCGACATGGCGGCGAGCATGTCAAGGTTTGCATGCTCCAGCGCGAGGCGGGCGCGCACAAGCTCGCGCAGGGCGTTGATTTGAGCGGGTGTAGTGGTCATGGCCGGGCCTCACAAATCGCGCTTGCGTTCAACTTCCATGTGCTCATACGGCACGCGGCACACGTCACGGAAATAGATAGTGGGATGCGTGCCGTTATGTGCCGGGAACTTCTCCGGGAACTGCCGCGCCATTGCGTCGCGCAAGGCGTAATCCCATCCGCTGCCGGTCCCGGTAACTTGCGTCAACATGTAGCCGGACGACACAACGCGAATTTCCGCTTTGAACTCGCAACCGCCACGGCCCCACCATGTCCGGGCCGTAATCTGGTAATCGACAATCGCCGCTACATCGGCCAGCGCGAGGCGGGCAATGTTCGGCATTTCGGCGGCGGGCAATGCCGCCTCGTTTGCGATGCGTTCAAGCGCGGCGCGCATGATGTCAAGTTTTACGCTATTCATGGTGTACCCCTTATTCGTCGATATCGTTGTATTGCGCCGCGTCTTTGCGGAAGCCGCGCAGGTTGTCCAATTCCATGCGCGCCAGTTCCCGCGCTTCGGTGCGGCTGTCATTGCGCGCCGACAGATATGCACGCAAGCGCGTTTCACTTTCCGCCACTTCGCGGCGCGCATCCTGTGCGGCCTGATAGCGCTGGCTGTATTCCTGTTCGGCTTCGGCGTAGTATTGCGCCTCACTGTCTGCAAAGCGGGCCGCGTCTCGCACCTCGCCAAACACGCACGGATAATAGACACGTTCGCCGCTATCGCTGTCGGCGTACCCGCAACCGAAACGGCCACGCGACAACGGGAACACAAAGGCGCGCAGCGTGCGCGAGCAATCCGCATCGCTAAACCATCCGCGATGATCGATGCGCACGCCTTCGGCTTCGTCCGCCCATTGTTCGCCTTTGAACTGTTCGCCGCTGTGCGTGACCATGACCGGGCGGCGCGTCTCGTATTTCGTGCCGCTGTTGCGACTGTTAAAGCCCGGCCACAGTGGGCGCGATTCCGGCGCGTGCATGGCCTCGCGTGCCTTGCGCCAATCGCCGCCAGCGTAGGACGCCGACAGGCCACGGAACAGGGCGAGGCGGGCGGCGGGCGTTGCATGGCGCGACGTGCGGCCGGTGTTGAACGTAAAACCCTTGATGACGTTGCGCATGATTATTTGCCTTTCGTGTCGGCGGGCTTGTGTGCCACGGCCAAGTTATAGGAGCGGTCCAAGTCGGCGCGGATGGCCGCGATAGTCGCATCGCTCAAGCCGTCTTTAATCATCACCGGGTTAATGATTTCCTTGCCGCCGATTGCGGACAATTGCAGCAGCACGCCGGACGCCATGCGCGAGGCGGTCCCGGCGCGGTGCAGTTCAACGGCGGCGAATGCGTAGCGGTGCGCTAACTGGCTTTCCAGTTCCAACACTTGCCGCACCAACTGGGCGCGGGTTTTCTTCGCTGGTTTGGCTGGCGTGCTCATGCGGCCACCTCTTCCAGTTTCAACAGCACGGCCATGCGCGCCAGTTCGGCGTAAGCGATTTCATGGCAACCGACAACGATAGAGCCATCATTGCGGATATGGTTCAAGTTATAGACGCCCAGCCGCGAAACGAGGCGGGCCGCTTCGTCGGCGGTGCGTTCGCCAGTGACCACGGATTTAACGATAGGCCACAGAGCCACACCATGCGCAACCGGGATTTCCGCGCCGTGGCTGGTCTGGATTACTTCGCGGCCTTCGCTGCCGGTATCAGGCAACAGCCCGCCAGTGTGATGACTGCCGCGTGATTTGCCGATGCGCAGCGCGACCGGCAAGGCGTGCATGCCGCCGTTATTTGGACCGCCCGCCAGCCATTCGGCAAGCGCCCGGCGCTGGCCTTCGGCTTTGAGGCGCAACGCTTCGGCCTTGTTCGCTTCGGCCTGTGCGGCCTGTGCATCGCGGGCGGCGCGCATCGTCTCGAATTGGTCAAGCGCGAACGGTTGCACGGTGCCGCGTTCATCTTCCGGCAGCGCGGCGAGGTATTCGTTAAACGTTTCGGCCACGTTGAGCGCGGCGATTCTGTGGCCTTCGCGTGTCTCGGTGCGAATGCGGCGGATCGTTGCGGCCTCGTCCAGCTTGGCAAGGATGGCCGTGTAAGCGTGGTCACGGTTGCGGGCGGCGCTGTTGTCTGGATCGGCGCAATACACAAGCGTCTTGCCGCGCAGCGCGTTGCGGGCATAGGCCAGATGCTTTGCCGTGCTGTTGCCGTGTTTGTCTTGCGTGAACACTACCACGCCGGACGGCAAGCGGCGGGCGATGCAAAAGTGTTTGCCGTAGCTGTACAGGCGGTCATTCTCGAAAAAGAAATTGCTTCCCTTGCCTTCCGGTTGCACGTTGTTAGCGAAATAGTGCGCAACCTGTTGATTGTTGTCTAGTACGATTTTAGCCATGATGTATTACCCCTTTTCGGTTGTTTGAATGACAGCCTTCCGGGCTGTCGTCGGTGAAACAGATTGTATTCTATTCGACAGCCCGGAAGGCTGTCAACGGACTTTCTTTAAAACATCATCGCGGCACACAACAGCGCCGCAATAAACAGCATTGCCCACATGGGGCCGTCATGCTTCCAGATAGCGGACACAACGCACGAACACGCGACAAGGAACAGCAGCAAGGCGACATAGCCCGGCCACATACTACAGACGCTCCACAAGCTGCAATTCACGGCGGGCCTCTAAGGTCATGGCCGCGAAGGGCGGCAGTTGCTCCACGCTATACGGTTCGGCCTCGCCAGTCGCCGCGCACCATGCCGAGATAGCCGCGTCCACGTCCGGCGCATCGGCCACGCGGTCAAGGCTGATTTCGATAGGGCGAATGTTAAATTCGCGGATCAAGTAAGTATTCATTGCATAGCTCCCTTTGGTGATATCGCTATTACCTCATGTCGCATTGCCCGCTGTCAATAGCCCGCCGCATAAATCGCTGTAAGGCCCGCCGCTACTGGGCGCGCTGCTATGCGGCGGTGCGGCTGGCGACAGCCCGCCCGGCGTACCATCTTCGCACGATGGAATCGCGCACGATTCACACCTTTTTCTGCGGCAGCTTTGCACGCCGGGCCAGCGCGCCGCCGCTCTACCGAAATCACCCTACGCGGGCGAGACACCACCCGGCCCAGCCTTACTTGGCGACCCTAGCCGGTTCCCAAAATTCCACGCGCCGAATTAGAAATCGCACGCCGCCTTACTTCGGAATGTCAGCCGGTTCCCTGTCGCGGCGCACGCAAAAACGAAAGTTGTTGACAGCCTCCAGCCTTACATGAGAGGATGCGATCGTTGTATTCATTGAATAGGAGAAAGTAATGACCAAGCCTCAAAACTCAGTAGCATCCAAGGTGGCACTGGCGATGGGCGATATCGTCGGTGACGTGGCTGTCCCAAGCCGCACCCGTTCGTCGTCGTTCGCATCCATGCTCGTCGATCAGCGCGTGGGTGATCTGCCAGTAGCGCGCACGATGCCGGTCGAGACGGCCGACCTCACGCAGTACGGCGATCTGAAGTCGGCGCTGATCGAGTTGAAGGACAAGCTGCGCAACAACGTGCAGTCGTCCATCAATCAGGCCAAGCGTCGTTGCGAAGGCGCGAGCTATTCGGTCGAATGCAAAGAGCAGTTGTTCGACAGCGGCATCGTGATCGTCGCCCTGATTCGCCGGGTGGCGTGATGGCCGACATCGACACGCTGCGCCGCATGCGCAAAGCGGCAACGAGTCGTGAGCACGCAATCGTTCACGAGCAGAAGGAACTGGACGCCAAGCACCGAGCACTGCGCGGCGAACTGGACAAGGTGCGCAAGGAAGCGCGTGCGCTGACCAAACGCATCAAGGACTTGGCTAAAGACGAGGAAGAACTGTGACCATCCATTACGCAAAAGGCGGCAAGCTGTATTTCGACGGTGGCCTCGTCGGCAAAATCGCGGTCGATCTGGACGCGCCCACAGGGCCGGCTTCGGACGACTTTCAGGACATCAGCAAAGCGGACGTGGAGTACGCCACCCGCCGCACGGAGGAAATGCGCGGCGAGTTCAAGCTGCACATGGACATCGAGAGCCAGCAGCGCCTCGGCCAGTTCCTGATGTACCCATACCAGCTTGAGGCGATGAAGCGCATCAGCAATCTGGCCGGTCGCTTCCAGCCGTTCGAGTTCGGCCCGCCGATGTTCTACCACGGCGACATGATGCGCAACGAGGACAACCGCCGCTTCACCGTCGTGAAGTCCTCGGCCACCGGCAAGTCGCAGACGCAGGGCTACTCACTGCGCACCTACGGCGCACGGCTGATGCGCCCGGCGAACGTCGGCAAGACCAGCGCCATGATGATCCGCCACCTGATTACCGACGAGGTGGAATACTCGCCGCGCATCGCTCGCGCCGTCAACCGCCAACTGTGGAGCAACGGCCTGCCGCGTCCACGCAGCACCGGCATCCGCGCTATCGTCAACCACATCTGCAACCACTGGGGAGACTTCTGATGGGCAAAGACCTCGACGTGAAGATCAGTCTGGAAGGCGGCAAGCTGTGCATCACCAAGCAGCCTATCTCGTTCCCGGCCGATATCCGCTTCGTCAGCAACAAGATCACGCCGCCAGCGGTGCCAGTGCCGGGCATGGCGTTCATCAGCGCACTGGCTGAAGCGCTCGACATCGATCCGCAGGTGCTGCTGACCAGCGACGTGCCTGCACCTATCTCGTCGCCGCCGCGCCTGACGCCGATGAACTACAAGTGCTACGACGAACTGTGGAACGACTGGCTCAACCTGAACTTCGTGTTCGAGGACGAGGGCGTGCAGCCGCTGAACGGGCGCATCGTGATGCCGACACGCGGCCGGGTCGAATGGGTGTCGCTGTGAAGGCGCTCAGTCCGCGCATGCTCGATCTGCTGCAAAAGCTGCACGCGGGCGGCGTCAACGACAAGGTTCATTGGATCGGCGGCATCGAACCTTGCGCCTTCGTCGGCGGTAGCATGCAGACCGTGACCACGACGGTGCTGGCATTGCAGGGACGCGGCCTTGTCGGCGTCGTGTTCAACAACGGGAGCCTGTCTAACGGCACGGTAGACATCACCAAGGCGGGCATCGCCTACCTGAAAGGGATGAAATGAGTTTCGTCAAATTTAAAGAGATCAAGTTCACCGCACAGAAGCTGCGTTTGATCGAAGAGTGCAATGTCATCATCGCTGACTTCCAGCGTCAGGGCTACACCATGTCCGTGCGTCAGTTGTACTACCAACTGGTCGCGGCCGACAAGATCGAGAACACGGTGCAGTCGTACAAGCGCATTGCCGACACCATGACCGACGCACGCATGGCTGGCCTCACGCGCTGGGACGCAATCGAAGATCGCGGCCGGGACTTCGTGGAGCGCACGCGCTGGACATCGCCGCGTCAGATCATCGAAGCGTCGTACCGCAGCTTCCACATGGACATGTGGATCAACCAAGACACCCGCGTGTTCGTCATCGTCGAGAAGGCTGCGCTGTCCGGCGTGCTGGAACCTGCATGCAGCAAGTACGACGTGCCAGTGCTGGCGGCACGCGGCTATCCGTCCGTGTCGGTCATGTACGAAATGGCGATTCAGCGCGTGGTGCCAGCGCTCGAAGAGGACAAGGACGTGGTGATTCTGCACTTGGGCGACCATGACCCATCGGGCATCGACATGACCCGCGATCTCGACGAGAAGATCAGCCTGTTCGCCCGCTCGCACGACTTCGACAACATGGTCACGGTGCAGCGCATCGCACTGACGATGGATCAGATCGACGACCAGCGGCCACCGCCGAACCCGGCCAAGTCCACCGACTCCCGCTTCAACGGCTACTACGACCTGTACGGCGCGTCGTCGTGGGAGTTGGATGCGCTGCGCCCGCAGTTCATCGACAACCTCGTGTCGTCGCACATCGAGTCGTACCGCGATGACCACGCATGGGACGCCCGCAGCAAGCAGGTGGCCGGGTTCCGCGAGGCCATCAAGTCGCTCGCGCCGAAGGTGCCGGGCAACAGCGAAGTGTGGGACGCTGAACAGAAACTGATGGAAGGCACCGGGGAGGAAGACGAATGAAGGCATTGACACTGAAGGGCAACATCGACGATTACCTGCGCCGCATCGGTAACAACACGGCACGCGAGATCGCCAAGGAAGAACTGACCGCGTTCTACCGCCACGTCACCGGCATCTGCTGCCTCGCGCCGAAGCTGAACGACCGCGATGGCTGCGACAACTGCGGACACCGGGGGCGCGCATGAGCCACGCCAATGTCCTGCGCGATGGCCGGATCATCGCCACTGCGGTACAGCGCTTCGAGACGCCAACCAGCAGTCTCGTGGTCGAGACGGTGGACAACCGCTCGGTGCGTCACTACCGCCTGCGTGATGAACGCGACACCTTCTGCAACATCACGATCCTCAAGGGCGAGCCGGGCTACGGCAGCACCTGTGTGACGTGCAACCGGCTGATGCGGCGCATCCGTCAGGCGCGCAGTGCGGAGGGCCAGCGCCGGGCCGCAATCAAGCGCAGCAACGAGGCGAAGCCTTCCCGCATCGAGCAGTTGCGCGAGGAACTTCTGGCCGAACTGCGCAGCGTGCCGGATGAAGTAGTGAAGCAGTTTTTCGACACACTCGGCCGCGATCTGGAAGACGGCCAATAACCACAAGGGGAATCACATGAGAGCATCTGAACTGAAACGCGAGATCGACAAGTACCTCGCCACCTGCGACGACGGCTCGCGCTATCAAGATCAGGCCACCGAAGTGCTGCACAACTTCGCGGAAGAACTGTTCCCGGAAATGAAGAAGCACCGCGAGCGCGCCACCGCCATCGCCAAGCTGACGCAGGCCGAGATCAACCTGCTCGGCATCGACGTGAACGCGCCGGTCATCGACGAGGACAGCGACGACATCGAGAAGCTGCGCAACTGGATCACCACGTTCCGCCGCACGCTGTCGTCGAAATCGAACTGCGCCGACGCAGCACTCGACGGCCTGCTCCAGTGCGTCATCAACATGGAAAACGACATCTAATCATGGGCCACAAATACGACGAGTTCTACCGCCTGCTCGTGGACGCGCATGTCGTCACGGCCCGCGCCGTGCGCGAAGCCGAAGCACTGGGTCTGAAGTCCACGCTCGATGAAGTCGAGAACCTGCGCGCCGGTCTGGTCAAGGTCGCCAACAACGTGATGACCAAGATCGAGTCCGACCACATCGCGGGTATCATCGACCGCAGCGGTGCGCCGAACCTGACCAGCGCCGTGCCGAACGTCCAGTATCGATCAGTGCGCGCAGATATCGCACGCCAGCAAACGCACTACGGCGTTACGCCGCAGCTTATGTACACGATCATCACCGAAGAAAGGCAGTGCCATGATTCCAGTTCCACCCCCGCCACAGCAGAAGGACTTGCCTGTCCCGCGCCCGATCCCGGTTGCGGCCCCACCGAGTAAGCCACCACAACCACCGAAGGAGAAGCAGCAATGAACCACGACATCAACAGCCCCAGCGCCGGTCCCGGATCGACGCCTGACTCGGCTCGTGACCTGATGGTCGCCGCCATCAACGATCTGAAGGAACACTACGGCGTCTTCTACGCCAAGGCGCTTATCGAATCGTTCGGCGTGCGCCGTCTCGTCGAAATCCTGCCCGGCCACTACCACCCGGCAGCGGCCACCGCGAAGGCGATGGTTGCAGCATTCGACGGCAGCAACACCAAGCCCGCACTGGATATCCTCGTCGATCACATCGACAAGTACCGCGACCACTGGAAGAACGAGCGCCGCCACAACATCGAGATCGTGCTGAACGACCACCTCGGCCCGAAGGTCAGCGACCCGCTGGCCCGCTACGCTGGCGAGGTCGCAGTTCCGGTCCCGGCCGCACTGCCTGTCACGGTACGCCTGACGCCGAACGACATCATCGCCACGCTGATCGACATTGCCCACAAGGCCAATGATCTGGTGTCCGGCCTGAACATGGGCGCGTCCGACTACACGAACGTTGAAACGCAAAAGCTGGAAAACATGTTCGACGCCCTCGCGCCGCTGGAGCAACTGCCCGCGCACTGCGCTGGCGTCATTGCCGAGACTGGCCCCACCCGCGCACGCTGGGCGCTCGACTCGTTCCTGACTGGCGCGAGCGTGACCATTGCGGGCAAGGAAGCGCTGGAGGGCATCTTCGCCAGCATGGACAAGCTGTCGATGGGTGATCTGGTTCCCGGCGTGCCGGTGATGCTCGCGCAAGACGAAGGCTGCGACGTGGTGTACGGCACGGTCGTGGTGGCACCAATCGTCGCACGCGGGCTGGCACAGGAACTCGACTACCCCGGCCAGTGGGACACCGTTGCATATCCGACGCTCGGTGAAGCGCTGATCGAATTCGTCGGCGCTGCCAAGGA
>Ga0247741_1001868_pt1 | contig 11707 bp, 15 predicted proteins | sample UWRJL213509R2_FD_180945 | JGI IMG/M metagenome (GOLD analysis project Ga0247741, IMG submission 180945) | Plant litter microbial communities from Arlington Agricultural Research Station in Wisconsin, United States - UWRJ-L213-509R-2 | ecosystem: Environmental > Terrestrial > Plant litter >...
CAGCCACTACACCTGATTCGGTGCGTGCTTCGACTCGCGTCGCCGTTGTCGCCATAATCAGTCCTTCGTAGCTAACTAATAAGCGTTAACGTAACACCTCATTTGGGCGCATGGCAAAGGAATTGTTCCCTCAGGTTGCTGAATGCGCGCTAACCGGCGGAAATCAGGCGGAGAACACGGCGAGCCCGAGGCGCGACAGGGCCGCGTCGCTCGGGATGGCCGACACCGGCGACAGCGTGCGCGCGCGGTTGATGACGGCGTGGGAGGCGAGCAGCAGCGCCTCGGCCTCGTGGGCATCCAGCTCGGGGCGGGCGGTCTGCGCGCACACCTGCCAGAGGCCGAGATAGTCGGCGGAGAACTCCTCGATCTCCGACCGGGTGACCTCTGAGAGGCGCGGGTCGCTCGGGTCGACCGGCATGGCGAAGGCGGGAACCCTGCGGGTCATCTCCGCGTAGCCCTCGAGCGCGCGGCGCATCACCTCGTGCGGACCCTCCGAGTAGGCGAGCGACTGCTGCAGCGAGGAGATCGACCAGTTCGAGACGCGAGCGAGCCAGGTGGTCCAGAGCGCGGCCTTCGAATCGAAGTAGTTGTAGACGCTCGGCCCGCTGATGCCCGCGGACGATCCGACCGCCTCGAGCGTCACGGCACCAATGCCGCCGCGCTCGAAGGTGATGCCGGGCAGGGCCGCGAGGATCGCCTCCTCGCGAGGCAGCCAATCGCGCACCGGGACGCGGACTCGGCCGACCGGGTCGACCAGGTCAGCGGGGGTCAGTCCGCCGCCGAAGGCGAGAACGCGCAGCGAACGCCCGATGGCGTCCTCACCCGACGACCCCGCTTCGTCGATACGGGCGAAGGATGACGAACTCGCTACCGCGACCATCGCGCGGGCGAGGAACGCCGCGGCACGCCGATCGGTGTCGTCATCGTCGATCGCGTCGGCGATCGTGTCGAAGACCCGGTCGATGCGGGCGGCAAAGGCGACCCGCTCGGACTCCTCGAGGTGCACGATCTCGCGCTCGATGATGCTGCCGAGGTGCGACGGGTCACTCCACACCCGACTCAGTTCCGAGACGAACCGGTCGGCGGTGTCCCGGCCGAGGATCGCCGCCTCGAGGCGGGTGACCGCGTCGTCGACGACAGCGCGCAGCAGGTCCTGCTTGCCCCGGAAGTGACGGTAGAGGGCGGGACCGCTCATCCCGAGGCTGGCGGCGAGCTGGTCGACGGTGACGCCCGCGAAGCCGCGAGCGTGGAACAGCTCGGTCGCGGCGTCCAGGATCTCGGCGCGGCGACCGCCTCGTCGATCGACGTCGTTGCTGGTCCGCTGGCTCACAGCATGAGGCTACCCGCCCGCACCCCGGCGATCCTGCACTTTCCACCATCGGTGGATGGGTCTACTCTCTCGTGGCATGACGGAGAACACAGATTTCGAGCAACTGCAGCCCCTCGACTTCCACGCGACACCGGGCGTGGAAGACTGGCGCGTGCTGTTCTGGGGCGCCCAGGCCTTCTATGCGACCGACTCCTTCGCGCAGGGCGCGGAGTTCGTCTCGGCGATCGCGGAGGTCGCCACGACCATCGGACACCAGCCCGACGTCGACCTCCGACCGGAGGGCGTGACCGTGCGCACCGCCTCACGGCCGAACGGCGCCCTGAGCCGGAAGGACGCCGAGCTCGCCGCGGGCATCAGCAGCGCCGCCCACGCGCTGGGCCTGCAACCCGACCCGAGCCGACTGCTCTTCATCGGGATTGCCGTCGCGCAGGACACCGACGTGGACACCCGACCGTTCTGGGAGGCGATCACGGGCTACGAGCGCAACGGCGACGACGACCTCACCGATCCGCTGCGTCGTGGACCGCACCTGTGGTTCCACGAACTCAACTCGCCGCGACCGGGCCGCGGGCGCACCCACATCGACGTGTCGGTGCCGGCCGACCAGGCCGAGAAACGCGTGCAGGCGGCGATCGCCGCGGGTGGTCGCGTCGTCAACGGCGACTACGCGCCGAAGTGGTGGACGCTCGCCTCACCCGACAACCACGGTGTCGACGTGGCCGGATGGGCCGACTCGCAGGCCTGAGCTCACTCGAGCTTGGCCGAGGCCTCCTCCGGGCCGGCGGCCGGTACCGCCTCGCGCCTGTGGTGGGTCACCAGCCACGAGCCGGACAGCACAAGGGCGAAGCCGAGGATCGTCCAGACGGTGACGCGCTCGTTGAGGATCAGCACGCCGGCGAGTATCGCGACTGCCGGGTTGACGTAGGTGATCGCCGTCGCCCGAACCGGCCCGATCTCGGCGATGAGACCCACCATCAGCAGGAAGGCGAGCGCGCTGCAGATCACCGCTAGCACGATGATCGCGACGGTGACCTCGGTCGAAGGCCACGTCGTCGGCCAGCTGTTCGTGAACAGCACGAGCGGCACGTACACGATCGCGGCACCGGCCAGCGAGATCGCCACAACCCCCACCCCGGGCAGGTCCGGCATCCAGCGCGACAGGATTGCCGGCCCAAGAGCGTAGCCGACCACCACAACGCCCATCTCGAGCACGCTGGGCAGGTCGGACCCGCCGACGTCGAGGCCGACGAGGGCGGCGACGCCGAGCATCCCGACCAGGATGCCGACCCAGTTCAGCGCCGACAGCTTCGCGGGGCGACCCATGAAGAAGGCGATCGCGACACCGGCGAGCGGCACAGCGGCGAGCAGCAGCCCCGCGGTCGAGCTCGGCAGCTTCTGCTCGGCCGAGCTCAGGAAATACCACGGCAGCACGATCTCGACGATCGTGTAGGCGAGCATCGGCTTCCAGCGGCGGAGTACCGTCCACACCTCGCGACGGTAGAACGCGAGCGGCAACAGCAGCACCGCCGCGAGCCCGGAGCGCGCCAGCACGACCATCGCCGGTTCCAGCTCGCCGACTGCGATCTTGATGAACAGGTACGGGATGCCCCAGGCGAGCCCAAGACTGGCGAAGAGGAGGAGTCCGCGGCGAGTCACAGACCCATTGTGGCCCTCTACTGTGACATTGACGGGACTCTCGCGGAAGCGGGCAGGTTGTCGTCGAAGAGTGGCAGCCTGAAGGTATGAGCCCACCGAGCGAAGAGGATGCCGCCCTCGAAGCCACGATCCTCGAGCTGCTGGGCAAGCGCGCCGCGGGTGCCACGATCTGTCCCTCCGATGCTGCCCGGGCCGTGAGCCCCGACGACTGGCGCGACTGGATGGAGGCAGCGCGCGATGCCGCTCGGCGCCTGGTCGCCCAGGGCAAGGTCACGATGACCCAGGGCGGCGAGGCGATCGACCCGACCACCATCCACGGGCCGATCCGCATCCGCCTGAACTAGTCGAGCTTCTCCAACTCGGCGAGCGCCTCGCGTGCGCGAGCGACGCGGTCCTCCACCTCAGACTCCCACCAGCGCGGTCCGCGCTCGCCGAGACCGTGTTTCGCGATCCCGACCCGCGTGCGCGCGGCGGCGGTCGCGGCCTCGTCACCCGCACGGCGGGCCACTCCGACGGCGGACCGCCCTCGCCCGAGGTGCGACTTCAGGGCCTCAACCAGCTCGTCGGGCAGCGCCGGATCGGTGCGGCGCCAGCGTCGCCCGTTGATGACGAGCCAGTGGTCGTCATCCTGAGCTGCGGGCTGGGCGTTCATGACTCCACCGTAGCCACGAAGCTGGCAACCGCCCGAAGGGGGTGGTCTCGGACCGCGGACCCGGCGTACCGTCCTCGGATGGATACCCCCTTCGCAGTGCTGCTCGACATCGACGGAACCCTCGTCGACTCCAATTTCCTGCACGTGGACGCCTGGCAGCAGGGATTCCAGCAAACCGGGCTCACCGTTCCGGCCTGGCGCATCCAGCGGGCCATCGGCGCCGACTCGAGCGAGTTGCTCGACCAGCTCATCGGTTCCGAGTCCGACGCCGTGAAGAACGAGGCCAAGGCCCGCAACTCAGCGGTATTCACAACCCTGATGCCCCGGCTCGCGACGTTCGACGGTTCTCGCGAGTTCATCGTGGCGCTCGCGGAGCAGGGGAACCGGGTCGTGCTGGCGACGTCCGCTCCGCCGGAAGAACTCACGGCCCTGCTCGAGGTTCTCGACGTGGAGGAGCACCTGCACGCGGTGACCAGCGCGGACGATGTGGAGACGGCGAAGCCGGAGCCGGACATCATCCACGTCGCGCTCGAGAAGGGTGGTGTCACCGCCGGGAGCGCTGTGATGATCGGCGATTCGGTCTGGGATGTCGTTGCCGCGGGCAAGGCTGGAGTGCCCTGCATCGCCCTGCTGTCGGGCGGCACGGGACGGGCGGAGCTTCTGGAGGCGGGCGCCGTCGCCGTGTTCGATGACATTGCCGACCTGCACGAGCACGCCGGAACCCGACCGCTGCGCGACTTCCTCACGGGCCTCTGACTATCCTCGATGCCATGACCGCACGGATCGCGAACATCACCATCCACGCCGAGGACCCGGCCGCCCTCGCCCGATTCTGGGGAGCGGTCATGGGGTATCCGGAGTGGGTCAGTTGGCCCGAGGACGAGCTCGCCGAACTGCGCGCCGCGGGGATGGGCGAGGACGAGATCGCCGAACGCGCCGAGGCGTGGGACGGCGACCCGCGCCACCAGCGGTTCTACTTCACCCGCTACAACCGCGAGCGTCGGCAGCGGAACCGCATGCACATCGACGTCACGCCGTTCGACGACCGCCGAGCCTCACGCGCCGAACTCGAAATCGAACGGGATCGGCTGGTCGCGCTGGGCGCGTCCCTCGAACAGGAGCTGGCCGGCAACTGGGGACCCTACGAGGAATACGCGATCATGATGCGCGACCCCGAGGGCAACGAGTTCTGCCTGCAGTGATCAGCTCTCGCCGATGAGCTGCGCGAGTTCCTGCCCCTACCCGGACGGGGCACCCCCGTACTGGGGTCAACTGCCGAGTACACCCAGGCCATAGCCTGTCATCGGCAGACCCCCCGCGAAAAATTTTCGGCTCTCAACGAAGAGGACACCAAAATGAAACGTTTCAGATCCGCGATGATCCTGTGCCTGTCTGCGGCGGCAGCCCTGACGGCGTGCAGCGCCGTGTCTGACGCCGCCGTGACCATCTCCGACAGCAAGTCCACCGTGCAGCTGCTGAGAAACGTCATTGCCGACACGATCGATGACTCCGCCATTCAGGGCGTCACGAAGAACGACGACGCGGCGCTGGCGTGCGGCGACGAGCCGGACGAGGATCGATTCTTCTGGCGGTCCAGCGTTCTGCTCGACATCGTCGGTGCTTCCGACAGCGACATCGAGGGAGCCGCGACGGGTGCCATCGCGGCTCTCGAGAACACCGGTTGGGTCTCCGCAGAAGCCGACCCGGTCGCGCACTCGGTGACCGTCGAGCTCACCAGCGAGGAGTCGCTTGCAACGATCCGCATCACCTCGACGGATGATGCGGACGGCGATGGTCGGGGGGCATCGGTATTCGTCGTAGTCAACGGGCCGTGCGTCAAGACGGCGGGCGCCGACTCCGCGGAGATGAAGGCACTCGTGCCCTAGCCGACCGTGATCAGCTCTCGCCGATGAGCTGCAGCATGCTCACAAAGGCGCGCAGGTCGTCGACGGGCTGGCTGCGCAACACTTCGCGCAGCCGCTCCTGCTGGCCCGTGCGCACGGCGCGCACCTTGTCGATGGCCTCTGCGGTGGGGGTCAGCACACGAGCGCGGCCGTCCTTCTCATCGGCGCGACTGGTGAGGAAACCGAGGTCCTCGAGCACCCGCACCTGGCGGCTGATGACGCTCTTGTCCGTCTCCAGCAGCTGGGTGAGAGCGAGAGCGTTCGTCTCGCCGAGCCTCACGATGGTGCTGAGCAGCTTGTAGCCGACGGGCTGCAGTTCGGGATGAATCTGCGCCGCCGAGTCCTTCCAGAGCGCCCGGGCCCGGCCGAAGAGCAGACCGAGCTGCTCTTCGACGTCAGCGATTGCCTGGTCGGAATCGCTGGGGGCCTCGGGTGCGGTCATGACGGACACGTTACCGTCCGCTGCCCGCGGGCACGCGCTCGGTGCCGTCGGCGTTCACGACCGTGATCGTGCCGGTGGTGGTGGCTCCCACCTCGGCCTCGGCCTGGTCGATCGCCGAGGCCTCCGCGGTCTCCGCGAGCGTCTGCGCGGCGGTCTTGGTGGAGAGCGGCTTGTTGGGCAGGAAGATCACCGCGATGAGGCTCACGAGAGCGAGCGGCACGGCAACGAGGAACGCGTCGGCGATGCCCGCACCGTAGGCGGACTCCACGATCACGCGCACCGCGTCGGGCAGCGAGCTCACGTTCGGCAGGCTGCCGGTGGCGAGCTGCTTGAGCGCCGTGACCTCGGCGGGCGAGGAGGGCACGAAGTTCTTCAGCGACGAAGTGATGTGCGTGGTGACCTGGCTCGCGAGGATCGAGCCCATCACCGTCACACCAATCGCGCCGGCCACCGAGCGGAAGAAGCTCACGTTCGAGCTTGCCGCACCGAGCTGCTCGGCCGGGGTGTCGTTCTGCACAACGAGCGTGAGGTTCTGCATGACCATTCCGAGTCCGGCGCCGAGGATGACCATGTAGGCCGACACCAGCAGGAAGTCGGTGTCGAAGCGCAGCGTCGCCATGAGGCTGACACCCGCGAGGATCATGACCGAGCCGATCACCATCCAGCGCTTCCACTTGCCGAAGCGGCTGATGAACTGGCCGATCAGGATCGACGCACCCATCTGCCCGACCACCATGGGGATCGTCATGAGGCCCGACTGGGTCGGGTTGGCGCCGCGGGCGAGCTGGAAGTACTGAGCGAGGAAGACACTCGTGGCGAACATGGCGACACCAACAGCGATACTCGCGATGACGGAGAGCGTGAAGGTGCGGTTCTTGAACAGCGACATCGGAACGATCGGCTCGGCGACCATGAACTCGACGACCACGAAGGCGACCAGCGAGACGACCGAGACGCCGATGAGTGCGTAGCTCATCATCGAGTCCCACTCGAACTGGGTGCCGCCCATGGAGACCCAGATGAGCAGGAGCGAGACGCCGAGGGCGAGCAGCGCGGCACCGAGGTAGTCGATGCGCACCTTGCGGTAGCTGCGCGGCAGGTGCAGTGTGCGCTGGATGATGATCAGCGCCAGGATGGCGAAGGGCACCCCGATGAAGAAGTTGGCACGCCATCCGAATGCGTCGGTGATGACACCACCGAGTAGCGGTCCACCGATCGTGGCCACGGCCATCACGCCGCCGACGATGCCCATGTACTTGCCACGCTCGCGCGGGCTGATGATGAGGGCGACGGCCACGAAGACGAGGGACGTCAGGCCACCGACTCCGATGCCCTGCACGACGCGCAGCGCGATGAGGGTTGCGGTGTCCTGCGCGAATCCGGCGACCGCGGTGGCCAGAACGAAGATGCCGAGCGAGAGCTGCAGCAGCAGCTTGCGGTCGAGCAGGTCGCTGAGCTTGCCCCAGATCGGGGTGGACACGGCGGTCGCGAGCAGGCTCGCGGTGATGACCCACGTGTAGCCGGCCTGGTCACCGCCGAGGTCCGCGATGATGCGCGGCAGAGACGTCGAGACGACCGTTCCGGAGAGGACGGCAACGAACATGCCCATAACGAGGCCGGACAGGGCGAGAAGGATCTCGCGCTGGCGGCGTTTTTCGTCGAGCTGAGGTACAGAAGAAGACACAGGAATCCCTACACAGACAAAGTTGATTTACGTCAACTATATGCATATAGATGACATCCGTCAACTAATTCAGGACGCTGCCAGCTTTCGCGTGAACTCGATGTGCGCGACTCCCGACGGGGACGAGGTCGTGGTGATGTCGAATCGCTCCTCCATGCCCTCCTGACCGTCCCACAGGCGCACGCCACGGCCGAGGATGATCGGCGAGACGACCACGTGGAGGTAGTCGACGAGGTCCGCCTCGAGGAATTCGCGGATGACCGTGGGGCCGCCACCCAGGCGCACGTCGAGTCCGCCGGCTCGTTCCGCCGCGAGGGCCAGCGCTTCGCGGGGTGACGCATCCCGGAACAGGAAGGTCGTCTCACCGACGACCAGGTCGGGGCGGTGGTGGTGCGTGAGCACTACGACCGGGGAGTGGAACGGCGGCTCCTCGCCCCACCAGCCGCGCCACGACTCGTCTTCCCAGGGGCCCTCCTGCGGACCGAACTTGCCGCGGCCCATGATCTCGGCACCGATACCGACATTGGTGGCCTGGGCGAAGTCGTCGTCGATCCCGGTGGTGCCGCTGCCGACGGCCTCATCCTCGTGGCCGCTCATGCTCACGAAGGTGCGGGTGGGGAAGAACCAGTGCATGAGCCGCTGGCCCGCGTGGCCGAACGGTGCCTCGAAGGTTCGGCCCTCACCGGTCGCGAATCCGTCCAGGGAGATGGCGATATTGTGGGCGCGGAGCTTCGTCATGGCACGACGGTAGCGCAGGCATGTGGACGTTGTACACATCCGCTCGACTCAGCGGTCGGAGCCGGCCCTCACCCGGGCGATGATCTCGCTGACCCGATCGCGGATCTCGTCACGTGAAGCGACGGCGAGCGGCGCAACGTCATCCGTCACGCCCCACGGCACAAGCACGTCGAAGTCGAGGCCGCGCACCAGCTCAAGGCTGGCCAGGTACTCCTCGCGGTTGCCGAGAACCACGGCCCTCCACTCGCCGTTCTCGATCCAGATGAAGTCGCCGGTGAAGAGAAAACGGTGGTCCCCGTTGTCCCACAGGTACGACGTGGTGCCCGCCGTGTGCCCGGGCGTGGGGATCACCTCGAGGTCGTCGCCGAGAAAACCGCGCTCGGTGAAGACGCCGCCCACGGTCAGCGCGCGGGCGACCTCGGCCTTGTCCTTCTCGTGCACAAAGACCTTCGCGGCGATGCCGGGCGCGCCGTACATGGCCTCGTGAGCGTGATTGATGAGAAGGGTGGATGCGTCACCCAGCGCCTCGATCTCGAAGGCCGCCTCGGTGACCCCCGGCGAGTTGTACACGATCACGTTGCCCTCGGGACGCTGCAGGACAAACGAGCGCACCAGTACGTTGTCCTGGTAGGGCAGGCGGGCGGGCGGGGTCGCGAGCAATCCCGCGATCGGTGATTCAAGTCGGGCCGGCATGTTCTTTCCTCTTCCAACGGCGCGACGTGCGTTTCGACATCGTCGTCCGAGTGAGCATGGTAAGCAGATGTCCCCGCCAGGAAACACACCCCGTACTGGGGTGGGGCGGCCGCCTACCGAGACGGGCGCCCGGGCGCAAGGGCCTGGCGTTGCGCGGCGCCGCCCGTAGTCTGACGGGATGAGCCCCACCGCCACGTCCGCCGCCCGATCCTCGCGCAACAGCTCGACCCTGCACGTGCTCGCCCGTTCCGGCTTCGCCGTGAATGGCGCGGTGAACGCGGTGATCGGGCTCATCGCGATCGGCATCGCCGTCAGCGGCGGAGGGAGCGCCGACCAGTCCGGTGCGTTTGCTGCCATCGCGGCCCATCCGGGCGGTCTCGTCGCCCTCTGGGTCGCAGCTGTCGCGCTCGCAGCCCTCGGGATCTGGTACCTGTTCGGGTCCTTCTTCGTCACCGAGCAGGACACGAAGAAGCGCATCGCGGCCATTGTGGTGTCCGCCGGAAAGGGCATCGCCTACCTCGTGCTCGCGAGCGCGGCCTTCGGCTTCGCAACCGGCGGCGGCGGCGACAGCTCAGAGCAGTCGACCTCTTTCACGGCAAAGCTGATGGCTTCGCCCGGCGGCGTCATCCTCATCGTGATCATCGGCCTGGTGGTCTGCGGTATCGGCGCCTACATGGTGCACAAGGGCGCCACCAGGGGTTTCGAAGACGACCTCGTGATGCCGACCGGCAAGAAGGCGAAAGCGGTGCGAGGGCTCGGGATGTTCGGCTATATCGCCCGAGGAATCGCCCTGTTCATCGTGGGTGTTCTCTTCATCCTCGCGGCGTTCACCGTCGACCCCGAGAAGGCGACCGGCCTGGACGGAGCCCTCAAAGCGCTCGCTGCGCTCCCCTTCGGACAGGTCATCCTCGTGCTGGTGGGGCTCGGATTCATCGCCTACGGCGCGTACAGCGTGGCCCGCGCGCGGCTGGCGCGGCTGGGCTAAGCGGCCAGGTGGAAGGTGCTCGCGAAGCGGTCGAGCAGGGCGCTGCGGCCGCCGAGCACCTCGACGACACCGGTCGCGATCGCTCGGTCCGCCGCGAGTTCGCCCGAGATGAGGCGGCGGATGTCCGGGCCGGCCGCGAACGCCAGGTCCGATGGGCCGTCCCCGCGTGACACGGCGAGCGCAGGCCCGTCGACGCGGATGAGCAGCTCGGCCTCGCCGAACTTCGCCGCGTACGAGGTGGCAGGAAGCGAGGCTGCGACGTTCGCGCGAAAGGCCGTGCGCAGGTCCATGGTCATCGAGTCGGGGGTGATCACCTGCTCATCACGCGGCTCGCCGAGAGCCTTGTAGCCCCAGGCGCCGAGCGCGAGCACCGCCGGCTCGAGCTCCCGGCCGTAGGGCGTGAGCTCGTAGACGATCACCCGGGAGTGCGGCACTCGGCGGATGACCCCGGCCGACTGCAGCTCTTTGAGGCGCGCCGCCAGGATATTGCTTGGGATGCGGTGCAGGCCGCCCGCGAGCTCCCCGTAGCGACGCGGCCCCACGAGGAGGTCGCGGATGATGAGCAGCGACCAGCGCTCCCCCACGAGCTCGAGGGCCCGTGTGATCCCGCCGTACTGCCCGTAGTCCCGGGCGGCCACCTAGTCCTGCTGGTTCGCGAAGGCTTCCGGGCCCTGCGCCGCGGCTACCGGGTCCATCCAGCCGAAATCGAGCACGTTGCCGTCGGGATCGGTCACCCCGCGCTGGTACATGAATCCGTAGTCGGTGGCCTCCCCTGGCTGCGTTCCTCCCGCGGCGATTCCCGCCTCGACCGTGGCGTCGACCGCCTCGCGACTGTCGAGGAAGATCGCCGTGGAGACGGCGGGGTTCTTGGCGTTGTCTCCGATCGGCAGCGCCGTGAAGGTCTGGAAGTACTCACGCGTGAGGATCATGAAGTAGTTGTGGCCGTCTTCGACGACGACGCACGCAGCATTGTGGTCGGTGAACTGCGGGTTGATGCTGAAGCCCAGTGCCTCGTAGAACGCCTTCGCGCGGTCGAGGTCGGTGACGGGCAGGTTGACGAACATCTGAGGCATTCCGTACTCCTTCGTTTCTGGTTCCGCCCCAACACTTGCAAAAAACAAGTGACTCGTCAATACCCGAAAAATGCTGAGTGTGACGCGCACCAGGAAGAGGAGGCAAATCGCGCCATTTAGACTGGATACGTGTGTATCAATGTCTGACCCCCGCACCCCCGCACCCCTCGTCGCCCCCCTTCTCCTTGGTCGCTACCGCCCCCATTCGCTGATCGCGCGCGGGGGGAGTGCCCGCGTCTACCTCGGTAAGGACATGACCCTGGGGCGGGATGTCGCAATCAAGGTCTTCAACGCGGGAGTCAACCTCGACGGCTACCGCGAGGAGATCGAGCTGCTCGCCCGCCTCAGCCACCACGGTGTCGTCTCGATCGTGGACGCCGGTATCGACGACTCTTCGGCGAACGATCCCCGCCCGTTCCTCGTGATGGAACTCATCCGAGGGCGCACCCTCCGGGCGACGCTTGCGCAGCACCCGCTCTCCAGCCGTCAGGTATCGGAGATGGCATTCGAGGTGGCAGAGGCGCTCGACTACGTGCACGCCCAGGGGGTT
>Ga0247741_1001869_pt1 | contig 11706 bp, 4 predicted proteins | sample UWRJL213509R2_FD_180945 | JGI IMG/M metagenome (GOLD analysis project Ga0247741, IMG submission 180945) | Plant litter microbial communities from Arlington Agricultural Research Station in Wisconsin, United States - UWRJ-L213-509R-2 | ecosystem: Environmental > Terrestrial > Plant litter >...
CACGTTGTACCCGATCCAGGCCCCGAACCAGATGACGTGCAAGACGACGAAGGTCATCGAGCCACTGAACTTCGTGATGGCGTCTGCGATGCGCTGGGAGGCCGTCGTGCGGACGATAGGGCGCTGGATGCTCATGGCTCCATTGTGCTGCAGGGTCGCGTTCGCGCCCACGATGCGCGCCGGGCGACGATCAGAACCGGAGCGACGGATCGGTCCAAAAGAAAGAGGCCCTTCCCTGTACGGGAAGGGCCTCTCATCTGCTCTTTCTGTGGTCCTGAGGGATGCTCTATGGAACCAGCAGCCACCCCTTGAGCGCGTACTGAAAGCGATAAGGACGGCAAAGCCTCGTGCAAAGAGCGAAAAGAAAAGCGCCCCAAGGCAAAACAGGAGATTCACCAAACGTGAGATCACCGAGATAGTCGCCAACTATGAGTCGGGCATCGGCACCTACGAACTGGCACGGACATACGCCTGTCACCGGACGACGATCGCCAAGTTGCTGAATCGGAATGCGGTAAAGCGGAGATCGCACAATATCGCTCCTGACCGATTGTCCGATGCAGCCGCCCGTTATGCCGAAGGCCAGTCGCTTGCGCAGATCGCCAAAGGTATCGGGATCAGTCCAACGACAGTGCTTAAACACTTGCGATCCATGGGCGTGAGTATCCGAGAGGCGAATCGATAGCGATCCCGTGGGGACCTGCGTAATAACCCGTTGCCCGCGGCTGAGTACGAACAGGAACTTTCAGGATGATTTCCATTCAATAAAGAACTTGAATTCTGGTCATGCCGTGGAAGTCATCTGAGATAGGAATGTTCAATATCCCGGTGTAGAAAGCGGGCTGCAGCTGTTCCGATTGGATGTTTACACGCTCAACGAACGATCTGGTCTGAAAGCGCGTTCATGGGCGTCCAGTCACATCAGTGCCTCGACTCTTCAACTCGACGGGATGTACACTCCTGGAGTCCCTAAGCTGACGTGGTCTTTGAGCTTAAACTGACGCACCCACTGGTAGAACGGCTTCGGTTCACCCGAAGCGGTGTACTTATCCTCCTCGTAAGGCGTCACGCCCAACGCGTAGATTCCAACATTTCGCGGATCAACGATCTCATTCACGGGATAGTACGCGAAATAGAGCTCATACTTCTTGCCGTCTGCGACGAGAGTGAAATTGCAAAACAAGACCGTCGTTTCTTTGAAGCCCTCAGTCTCTGAGGTGGAGCCAATGCCCGCATTTCCCCAGGTGATCAGACCGGAATCGAAGGTCGATAGGAAGTAATCGAGCCCGCCGTCCAAATCAGTCGCTTGCTCTCGTGCAAACGGAGAAAACAAGGCTTTCAACGCATCCGCGTCGTGATTCTTGATGGCATCTTCGATGAGCCGCATCTGAGCCTTGGCCTGCTCCCCGGAGTCATCATAGAGCGGGACCGCGGGGCGAGGAATCACAGAACACGACGATAACAATCCGATGATGGCAAGAGACAGCAACGCACCGAGAATTCGCTTCATTTTGCTCTTCGTCTCATCCTCAATAGTTGATAGTCGCGGTGCGAGTGGTTTGATCGAACGTCCAGTCCGAACCGCCCGAGACGCTGGTGCTGTTACGGAACGCGTCGTAGACGTCGGCATTTGGAAAGGTCACGGCGACTCGGGCGTGCAAATCCGCGGCATTAGCGTCGGCATTCGCGGGATCCCAAGAGCCCATCTTTGGATTCCATGCTCCGACCCAAACTTGAGGCTTCGCTGGCGCAAAAGAAGCCACTTTCGAGTCCTTATAGTCTAGAGATACGGACATCAACGGAAGGTTGTGGTCTTCCGAATCGGAGTTCCAGAGGGGACCGGCCTCGATCAGCGGCACCTTTTGGCTATAGAAGCCGACTTCGGCACCATAGCCCATGTTGATGTACTGGCCCTTCCACATCCACGCTACGTAACTTGTGCCGTTGTATTCAAACGGGAACTTTTGTGCCTGTGCGCCCGTTCCCGCGGCCTTGAACGCCATGTCGTAGGCGTCATTGTAGCCGCCGGACAGTTGCACTGGATGCGCCCTCGTCTGAAGGATGCCTTTCTTGGTCTCGTGGAAACCGGCGAGCTTCCACCACAGGCTGCTGAGAGACGGGCCGCCGTTACCTGCAGCTTTCGGCGCCGACGGCGCCGCTCCAGGCGCGCTTACACCGTGTCCACCAGCACAGTTGACGGAATGAGAAAGTGAGTCGCTGCCAGCCTCATAACACTTGCCGCTTGGATCTGCAAACGTCGTCGGATTGTTGGCGCTATATGAATAGGCGTTATTTTCCTGTGGGTTCGCCGGAGCCAGTTGAGGGTCGACAGACAAAAATCTACCTATCGAACTGTCGTACTCGCGCGCTCCAAGATGCACCAGTCCGAGCCCGGCCGACGTAGTTCCGTTGAGAAACGTGTGATCACTAGACCACGTCGGGATCACTCCACGAGATCCACCAAACGGATCCTGATATCTTCTGGTCACTACCCCCGAGGTCGCATCAATCTCTACAGTCGCGCTGTTCTGGTTGTCGGTTACGAGCCAGTGCAGTGTGCCGTTTTGCTCCGTCGACGAAGTCCGCTCGGCAATTGCAACGCCATTTGCCAAGTAGGTCCGAGTGGCGGTCTCCGCCGAGCCGGAAGCCGCTCGGTGCAACTCTGTGTCACCCATGAAAAGTGTCGTTCCGGCCTGCGAGTCACTTCGGAGCAGTAGATTGCCGGACACGTCATATACATTGCTTTCGGTCTGCACAGCGCTCGTGACCGCGGACACGCGACCATTCACGTCGTAGCCCACGGTCTGCTGCGGGCGCTCAACCGTGTTGCCACTCTCGTCGTAGCCGTATTGACGAACAGAGTTCGAAGTTCCTGTGGTTGTCACCGACTGCGCTGCGTGCGGGTGCGCTGATGCCGCTGGCGGGTACGCGTACGTGCTCGATGTATCAGCTGACGAAGGAGAATGAACCACAAGGGATTTGCGGTTTCCGGTCGCCGGATCGACCGCGTAGTCGTTCCAGTACGGGGCTGGCCCACCAAGATTTGAGCGCGATGGAGCAACTGAGCAATCATTAGAAGTTGGCGTCCACGCAGCTGTCAACTCACGAAGATGATCGTATGTAAAGCACTGTGTGTCTGTTGCAACACCGTCTGCGGAGACCGCATTCGAGATCACGTTTCCGGCTGCGTCATAGCTCCAATGTTCGTCGGACACGACCTTGGAAACGCTGCCGGCAAAAGATTGGTTGAGGTGCTCCTTTAGCGCGCCAGTGGCTTGGTCATATGCAAAGTCGCTGTAGTCGAGAATCGCACCGCCAGTCCTGGCTAATTCAGAAACCTGCCCGAGCGCGGTGTAGTTGATTGTGCTCAGAATGACCGACTGACCCGCTACACCAAGCAACTTTCCAGATGAGGCGTACTTGTATTTGATCTTTTCGGCGGGCAGCCCGCCGACTGCGGGTTCGTTGGTGAAAGAGGGCGATCCGTCCGGGTTATACGATTTGGTGACCGTGTAACTATTCCCGCCGAAAGCAGGAGCACCAACCGGAACCGAGAGGGTTGTTCCTGTCGGTTGATAGGCCGCGTTGTAGCCAGTCTGCGAAATGGTGTATGCCAGCCCCGGATGGCCCGGGGTGGATCCAACATACGTAGTCGATGAAGTTTGCTGACCTTTCGTCAGCGTGTCATACAGCCAGGTTGAAAGAAGGCTTCCGGACCCTGCCGAGCCCTCGTAGACAGCTGTGGGGCGATTGAGCTCGTCATAGGTGTACGACCTCAGTTTGCCTCGGGCATCGGTGGTCGTGAGAACATTGCCCAAATCGTCAAAGGTCGAACGTGTAATCCCTGCATCGGGGTCATCCGCCTGCACCTTGTTGCCCATCACGTCGTAAGCCCAGCGCCACGCATTGCCCGCAGCGTCCACCATTGACGCCATCAGGCCGAGTGCGTTGTAAGTGTAAGAAGTCGTTTCTTGTGGAACAGACGCCGAGGGGGACGAACTCAAATATTGCACGAGCTTCGTCATCCGACCCTGGCTGTCGCCGAACGTACTGGTGGGCGTTCCGCCAAGGGGTGGAGTTACGTCAACGCGATCAGCTCCAACGTACGCGGTTATCGTCCTTGACTTTTCTGCGCCTACGGACTCGAGAGTTTGGACAATTGGGCGGTCCGCGCCGTCATAGACGTATCCCGCTACTGAGGGGATCTGTGACTGGGAAGTCGGGAAGAATTGGGTTCCCGACGGGTCGGCCGTCGTCCAATACGGGTTGTTTGTTCGTGTCATTCGTCCCGATGCGTCGTAAGCAGTGTCGGTGACTACTGCACCACCTCCGGCTGCGGCCGGCGCCTGAGTCTGCACGACCTGTCCCAATCCGTCGTACAGGGTATATGTCGTTAGGGAGGAGACTGGGCCGAGGACGGTAGCGGCCACCGAGTTTACGGAGTTTGTCGATTCGACATATGCGAACTGGGCGGAGGGACTCGTTGGATTCGCGCTTTCGGGGTGGAGCGGAAGCCAGATTTGAACGCGCCTACCGAGGGCGTCGAATTTCGTGCTGGTCGTTTTTCCATTTCGATCGGTGGTCGACGTTTCGCTTCCCCATGCGGGATCTATGGTCGTCGTCGTTGTCCATGAAAATGGGCTGGTGGTCGTTACCACCTGTTTGGTGAGTGGCCCGCTCCCTGAAGCCGCATCCGCTGCAGGGGTGTATTGAGTCGTTGTTACATGCCCGGCCACGTCCTTCGTTGACGATGGTCGGCCGAGTGCATCGAAAGTACTTTCGGAGTCTGTGACCCACCGCGCGCTCGACGCCGAAGATCCGTTGTACCCATGAACGATCTGTGACTTAGTGGCGTCTCCCTTGACCGCGGCATCCCCCCACGAGCCGGCATCGTACGTAGTCCTCTTGTCACTGATGGCGTCCGACGGGTAGACCGCACTGCCCACGTGATCGCAATCTCGTTGGACACTTGCGACCTCTTTTGGAAGCTCCACAATCCACGCGGTTAGATTCGGAGCTACGTAGGTCGTAGTAGTGCATGAAGCGCCCGCGTCTGAACTAACCCTGCTAACGGTGGAGGGCAACCCGTACGACGCGTCGTAGGTCATTTTCGTATCGACGGTTCGCGATCCACCCGTCGAAAGTGGCTCACTTAGAAGGGTCTCTCCGCTCCGGACAAATCGTGCTGAGTTTTCTCCATCACTAGACGTGACCGCGGAGGCCCAGGGCGTGCTCACTGTGTCGGAAAGCACAGCACCCCCAACGCCATTAAGCGTCTTACTCTCACGGATCTGCCCCGCAAACCAACGGGAGTCCGCAACTCCGGGAGAACCGATTACCGAGACGGCTTTGGTGCCACCTGACGTGGATGCCCTATCTCCGTCGAGTCCTTGGAAGAATGTATAAATGGTCGTCGCTTGAGTTGAGGGATTGTCTGGTGAGCCGACGCGTGTCTCGACTTGGTTGTATCCGGCGTAAACCGACCATGTTCGCCTCGACTCTTTCGTCAACGGCGACGTATCCCATCGCCACGCGGGAGTGCCGGTGTAGAGGTAGTGGGTCTCGCGAGGGCGGTCGGCTCCGCCACCGGTGTGCGGATCGCTCACGACAGAAGTGACCACGTACTTGTTGAATAGATCCTTCTGCGCGGGCTGAGGGAATGTCGTGTCGGGGGTCCACCACTGTGGGTAACAGCGATGATTGTTCGATTCGGGCGCAGCGACGATCGCGGCAGCATTTTCCGTGGTGCAGTCGGAGGCCGCGTAGTTAACGGAGGTAATGGCTCCGAGACTCTCGTGGATCGAGGTGATCCGGTACTTATCGAGGGGGGCGAGGCCATCTTTCACCCACACACGGTTTTGGAGAGTAGCTCCTGTAAACGTCGTGGCGGGTTCAGAAATCGCGGAGCTCCCCGAGCCGCCCGTGTGGACGACCTGCGTCAGCCAGAGCGCGGCACTCGTGCCATCGCCAGGGTTGGGAAACGAGTGATCCAGCGCCCAGGAATCGACGGTTACGTAAGAGCCAGCTTTCAGATATTGCGTGGAGACCGTGTCGAGCATGGCGGTTGTCCAGAAAGTTGGCGACAGCTTGTTTGCGCAGGAATTGTCTGTGCAGAGTTGATCAAACGGTGCATCAGGGTAGTAAGCCGCGTGAGCGGGAGCACTTGCCAAGCCAGCGACCGGTTGGTTCGTACAGTTGGAGTGGGTGCTGTCGGAGCACCGCCCATACGGGTTATATGCAAAGTTGACGCGGTCCGATGCGGCATTCGGCACGAGGAGGTTTGATGCAGTTAGGCCGTAGTCGATGTGGTTGAGATGTCCTGATCGAACGTATTCGACGGCCGCGGCGCCGTTCTTGGAGTACTTGTTTGTCTCCGCGTCGTAGTACAGCACCTCTGCGTTGCTATGGGTATCGACGACATAGTCGAGATTCCAACGCCATGCTTGCACGCACGACGAAGACGCAAAAGTTGTCGCGTGACATGGCTCACCTGCATCGTTCCCGAACACAGGTACCGTCCATGCCGAATTAGTGGTGGGGTCACCAGATTTCCAGCCCGGGAGCTTGTTGAGCCCGAAGAAGTACTGAGTTCCGTCGGTGGTCGTCATCTTCCAGCAGTCGTCGGCGTCCGAGCCGTTAGATGCGCCGCAGCCCTGCGCGGCGCCCGTGAGATGTTCAAACCGTGAACCGTCATCCGACGACAGCCGCCAGCGACCCGTCCCCTGGTCCTTGATTAGCTGACCCGAATGTCCACCGACAGAAATAGTTGCGTTGTCAGTCTTCCAACACAGGTCGCCGGAGGACAGGACTGGTCCGGATGGTCCGCTGTCCTGCGCGCACCCGACATAAGTGCGCTCTATGTATCCGCCTGCGCCGGAGAGTTCCCAGCCTTCGCCAACGGCGCTCGGCTGATTGTTTGTCGAGCCGGTTTCGCCGTCGACTGACTGAGATGTGTATTGCAGCGACAGGCTCGGAGAGGGGCCTGCTGCTGCGGGCGGTGTACGAAGCGGATAGGACCACGAAAAGTCACCAGTCTGCGCGGAAACGTCCCAGGCGCTCGAAGGCTTCGTCGGAGTTGCGGCGAACGATCCGGTGCCTGAACTCGATGCCGCGGCCGCCATCGGCGCGAGCATCAAAGCTTTCTGCCCAATTTGAGGTGTTAGAACGACCGAGTCCGATGTGGATCTTGATGCCACCGTGGACACGGATTTTGATGACGCAGAAACTGCTCGTGGCTTCGAGGTCGCGTCGAACTGCACCCATCGAATTCTCGAGTTGTAGTCGGCACCGAACTGGCTAGAGAGGGCGCCGGCTGGGATGTTCACGCCGATCAGCCCAGTTCCCTTGCCACCGTCTGTTCGCTTAATTTTCACGAGTGGCCCGGCAATTCCGTACTCAGCGGCCTCCGTCTGATCGAGGACCGCCACGTCCAGAGAGGTGACCGGAGAAGGCGCGCGGGTTCTGGCCGAGTCTCCTTGAGTAGCTCGCGCGAACGCGACTCCACTCCCGCCTAACTGCCTCCATGCTGAAGTGATCTTGCCGCTAACACCACCGTGCTTTGCACTTGTTTGCTCAATGTCGCTCGACGCGCGTGATAGCAGCTCTACTTCAGACGTGCGAGCGCGAAGAGAGGAGGTGTCATCTGGGACCACAGATGTTGAGGAGATAGGAGGAGCTGCCTCCTTCAAAGGCTCCGCCAGCGATCCCGGCACGGCCTTGCCGATGTACGGTTTCGGCAGGGGGCTGGCAACGGCAGAAGCGGGAACCCCGCTGAGACTGCCTACACCGATCGCTAGAGAGGCAACCAAGGCCACCGCGGTTCGTTTTGCCGAGCGTTGCAATCTTCTCATCAGGGTCCTTCGCGGTCGATCGAGTAAGAGGCGGAAAACGACGCTCGCTACGGTGCGCTCTCACTCATCAGGTTGGAGAGCTGAATGGAGTTCGCAACTCCGGGGAAGCCGCTGATACTGGCGAGGTAGCCCATCCAATGGGTGTCACCCATCTCATCTCCCGTGTCGGCGTCCGTTGCGCCAAGAGTCAGAATGTGGTTATAAGTCGGCCACATGACGGACTGGGTCTGTCGCGAAGCGACCGTTGCTGTGCTCACCTGCCCGTTCAGGATGAGCTTCAGCTGCGAGTTGCCTGGATCCCATTCCACAGAAACGAACGTCCATGTGTTGTCGTTGATCGCCGGCCCGTCGACGCAAGGCTCGTAGGCGGGCGGACCCCAGTCAGGCCAACATAATTTCCAATGCCCTGCCGCTTTGAACAGGTAGAAGACGCCGGAGTACGCCATTGCGACCTGCCCGCTGGTGCCTGCAGCCTCCTGCTCATCAGTGCCAGTGTCGTATTTCAGACCTGACGGATTCGAATTCACCCATGCCGAGTACGTAAACCCGTGCTTAGTGTCATCGTCAGTGAGCTCGTACGCATCAGGCGCCGTGGCTTGCTCAACAATTGTGTCGATGAAGCCCAGGAAAATAGCGCCCACCGGCCCAGTGCAAGCTGAGGCAGTATGAACGTCGTATCCGGAATCACCGCAACGGTAGAGCGCTTTGGTCGTCCGACCGGTTCCGGGCTTGGTTGCCCAGATGAAGCCGAGTGGTTTTCCTGTTGCGCCCTTTCCCTCGCAAGTCGCTGAGGTCGAGTTGAAAATCTGCGTCGCAGAAAGCGTGCAGTTGTAGAGAGTCGTCTTCCCCGCTGGGGTCGATGCGGACGCCCCCGCTTGAAGTACCGGGTATGGCGACATGTATCCCTGGCTCACCTGTGGGGTCCAGGTGTGGCCATCGGGCGCTTGCCAACTGGCCGACGTCACGTAGTTCCCTGACGAGTAGTTCCACGTAGCGAGCTCAACGAGTCCCCCGAAACTAAGCACGTTGTCGTCGTACAGCGGGCTGCCCTGGGGGGTCGGCGTGACTATGTCGGCATTTGTCAATGTCATCGCTTGGGCAGAGTGAGCAGGATTGGCGTTGGGTATCCCCGGCTTACCCGTTGCGGGCAGAGGATTGACGAAATTGTCAACACTCCAAAGTTCGCCGCCCGCGACGTTGTTGTACTGGATCGAGGGGTCGGACGCCGTCGCCACCTGCAGCCCCGTAGCTGTTGAGCCGTCGTTTACGTTCGCAATGTTTGTGGAAATGTTTCCGGCGCCGTCGAACCCTGCCACCCAGAGCGTTGCCTGGGGTCCGTCGATCGGTGCAGCAGTGATTGTCGCTGACCCGGATGCATCAGCACAGGCAAACCACACCGCACCGGATCGAACGGGACAGCGGATGCCGCCAGTGTCCCAATCGCGGAACGCCGGCACTGGTGAAGCCGGACTGGGAGAGAGCGCCGGTCCAGGTGTCCACCAGTAGCCATAAACGGCGGTCTTTCCGATCGCGGATGGGGTGACCTTGACTGAAATCGGCTTTCCGACGACACCGGTAGCAGGCGAGATCACTGTCGTGGGAGTCGTTGCTGTGACTTCCGTTACCGTCGGGAGTCCCGGGCCAGAATTCTGCACCTGGAAGTAGCAGTACTGCGAGTACGCCGAGTTCGCCAAGCCGTCACTCAGCGTTACGTGCCACGCGTATAGCCCTGGAGCCAGCGTGCTCTTCGGGATCGCAGCGCTGCTCCAGCCTTGCGCTTGAGTCGGAGACGAATAGTGCAACACCGGAGCCAGCGAGTTCCCATCGACCACCTCGAACTGACCAGTCACGTTCGAACCGGCGTCCGGATCGCTCGTCTGGACCTGCATGACCAGGGCCTGGCTCGCGTTGTTGACATACGAGGGAGCCGTCTTCGTAGTTTGGCATGACCGGAAAGGCGAAGAGAATGAGGGGTCAGTGGGCACGCGTGGAATTGAGTTGTAGGTGACCGTCAGCTGACCGCCGAAGTCGTAGTGCTTCCTGCTGGTTTGATCGCCTTCATTTGCTGCCCGCAGCCCGAGTTGCAAAGTGCCTTGTCCGGCTCCTGTTACTGCGGCCACCCCAGCTGTAGCATCCATGCCAACCCATGCCGCCGGATTTGCAGCGTTCGATCCCTGCGGCAGGGAGTAAGAACCAAGCGGCGACGCCCATGCCCCGGGATCGGAGTTCCAACTAAATCCAGGAGTTGCCGGACCGTAGCGCCACAGCTGGATCTGAGTTCCGCTGTTCGCAACTGCTGATGTCTGACGAACCGCGAACTGCGCGGTCCGAATCTGCTTTCCAATGAGGTCCGACACACCAAACTGCCAGTAGCCGCGCGAAAGGTAAGAGACACCACTCTGGGTTGCAGCGCCAACGCTCAAATAACCGGCGGGCGCGCCGTTTAAGTAGGACACGGAGGGGAACGCTCTGTCTGTAAACCAGGACGCTTGCGCGCCAGCGTTCCAATCGGGATCAATGTATATCGGGTAGTGGAGGTCAGACTTTGCAACAACGCTCGCGACGTCCAGCGCCACCGCGTCTGCCGTGACGTTCTGACCCAGCGGTTGCGGCAAAGTCTCGCCGCCCGGCCCTTCGATCGACGCATCGGAATTCGACGAGTCCCACCAGAACGGGGCGGAGGCGACAAGTGCGCCGGATGACGAAGAAACCACCTCGCGGGCGGCATTCTCATTGAATCGCCCGCCCGAAAGACCTAACCTAACCTGCTGCAGCTCCGGATTCTTTGCAGCATCGGCCGTCTTCACAACCAGTACTTCCGAAAGGCCGCTCGCAGTCGCTTCTAGACGAAGGTCAACGCCGTCGAATACGTCGCGATAAGTGGCGAAACTGTCTTTGACGGTTGGCACAGGAAGCGTGCCATAGCCCCAACTCTCGGAGATCCATTTTTTCGTGGGTGTCTGGATTTTCATGAGCGTTGAATCGCCGCCCGCAGAAAAAATCGTCGGATTCAACGCAACAGAGGGTTCGATTCCGCGATCCGTCGCGTGCAGCGACGTATCGATCTTTTCCCACTTATCGTCGACCAGCGCACGAACAGGAAGCGTGCTCGATGTGAGACGCAACGACCCGTCAGGCAACGCTTCGGTCAACGAGTTCGGTGTGATCTTCGACTCAACGGTGACGGGTGATCCGGTCGCCTGAGCGCGACTCAGCGCGGCTCTTTCCTCAATTACGGGTGATGCGGCGAGTGGCACCTCCGCCAGCGCAACTGCCGGATGAATTCCCACGGCGAAGCCCGATAGGACCGTCGAGAAAGCAGAAATTGTTACGATTGCTTTGGTAAGTCGGCGCGATGAAGTGCGCACTTTGCCCCCGGGACTTTGAACAGAAACGACGAATTAGACCATCGCGTTTCGTGTCAATGACGAGCACTTCTCGCTGTATCTGATTGAAAGCTAGCGGTGGTTAGTTACTTGTGTAAACAAAAAAATCTGAGCGGCCTACCCCAGTTCGGGGGTCGATCCTCCGCAGGGTCGCATTGGGCTCACGCGTGTGTCAATGTGCATGAATGAGTGATCATTCATCAGGATTCATCGTGCGCTCACCGAGTCGAGAGCTGGACGTTCGCACTTTCGATGCTGCGCTGCTCACTGGGCCCTTCCCCAGGGAAAACACAAAAAAACCACCGACCGGCATTCAGCCAGTCGGTGGTTCCAAGGAGACTACTTCTGTGGATCCAAGGGGATTCGAACCCCTGACCCCCTGCATGCCATGCAGGTGCGCTACCGGGCTGCGCCATGGACCCATGTTTTTCGATCTCTCGATCAAGCAACCTGATTAGATTACTACATTT
>Ga0247741_1001870_pt1 | contig 11697 bp, 9 predicted proteins | sample UWRJL213509R2_FD_180945 | JGI IMG/M metagenome (GOLD analysis project Ga0247741, IMG submission 180945) | Plant litter microbial communities from Arlington Agricultural Research Station in Wisconsin, United States - UWRJ-L213-509R-2 | ecosystem: Environmental > Terrestrial > Plant litter >...
TCTATTGTGATATCATGATGGAGAGCTTACTTTGTTACACATGGTTGATCAAAGGTTGATTGAGTGACGCTCTGAGATACCAGGGAGGTGAGTCATCGGTTGCCTCATAGAGAAAGTGTCGTACATGGCTCTTGGAGACACTGTAAAAACAATCAGTGAAGAGCTCCCCTAGTAACAGGCATGACATACAATCGGAAAGTAATTTTATCATTAGCTTGAACACCTGTAATCCTATTTTTATCAAGCAAAGATAAGCGCCCAACTCTTGGTGCAAAAACTGGGCCCAAGCTTACGAAGGTGGGTCAAAGACGTTTGCGTTATCCTTTCCTACAGTGATGTTGAACTGCGCGGCAGAAGCAACAGAGAAAAGGGCAGAGGCAACAGTGACAAAGGACGTGAAAAGCATCTTGAAATTCTCAGGGAAGATTGAACTTGGGAATGAAAGAGTGTCAAACGGGGCCTAGAGGAAAGGAGAAAGGGGGCAAGAGCCTAATGGTAGTGAAATAATGAGATCCTGGGTTTCTGGCGTTCACGAAGACGGCAAAAAACTCACTCTGCTCTAGAACGGAGGGAGAAGGTGGGGGAAGGAAACAAGAGATGAGGCATTTCGAACGCCGCTGACCGCTTGATATATGGACAAGCCAAACAGAAGCCCTCGTCCTTAACAACATAGGCAAGCGCTGGGCTTGGCGACAATCTTCACCGAGAAAGGGAAAAACCGGGCCGGTACGACTGCCTTCCCGAGACGAACGCAGCGACGCCCCTGTTCGAGGACGGCCATGGCATTCGTGGCAGAAACCCAGCGGCGTAAAGGCCACGTTCATGTACTCTTAATGACAACGGGAAGCGTGGCTTCTATCAAGGCCCCTCTCATCGTGCAAGAACTGCTCAAGGTAAGATCGCTCCAGCTCCACTGGTTCCTGCTCACTTCTGTGGACAGTATGATAATGTCCTGGTCGAGGTCGTAGCAACCAAGGCTTCTCTCGTATTCTACAACAAAAAGGATATAGTAAAGCTAGGGTCCAGGGTCTGGATCGATGAAGATGAGTGGTCGGTGAGCAGGGTTCCGTTGGCAGCAATACAGCTATCACCAATTTGCGACCTGAATTAACAGGGAACTTATAATCTTGGGGACCCAATATTACACATCGAACTTCGACGTTGGGCAGACATAGTCCTCATCGCACCATGTTCCGCAAATACACTCTCGAAGATAGCTCATGGGCAATGTGACAATCTCGCGGTAAGTATTGATATTGCTGACAGACGCCGACGAAACTTTCGGTTAGAGAGCTACGAGCTTCCAAGTGTTCTTGAAGTGATCTCCAACTACACCGTTCCCCCGGTCCTGATCATGAGCCCCTAGACATCCCTGTTGCGAGCCTTATCGCCCTCGACTCCTACCTATGTTTTCCCTGCCATGAACACGTTGATGTACGAGCACCCCTTAACCGCCATTCACCTCAGTACCGTCAGGGATACTATTCACTACAACGTCGTTGGCCCTATTGGAAAGCAACTAGCATGTGGAGATATCGGTAAATGCTTATTTACTCCCACTTGCCTCACATCGCTTCAGACTGACGTTTCGCCATAGGTCTGGGTGCAATGACAGAGTGGAAAGACATAGTCCAGATCGTGGTCGATCTTTTTCATCTATCTCATGGCAAGGAACCAACTGTCACTCTTTGAATATAACGCTCTGGTGATGTCTCTCTCACACACACGGGGCAGCGGCAGCGAGCCCCTTACAACGCTTTCCTCCGGATTTTCGACCTTTCTTGCAAGATTACGCCGGACTTTCATTGAATACACGTCGAATACTTCTATAAACAGATTTATCAAAGCGCATTAACCTCCCTAGTAGATCAAGTAATCAAATCTGCATCAAAGCATGAACGGAGCCAGATCGCGCCCACGTTCTCATTGGACGCCGGAGGTTTATCCATGTCTTTCGGAGACAATCGAGTTTTCAAAACAAATCTTGCCAGCACGGAAAAGGCAAAGCCTAGATGAAAGGAAGCATACGTTATTTTTCCACCGTGGGGCTGGCGTGCCCTGCCCAATATCATATCTTTAGGCATTTTCCCTCCCAGGCAGATGCGCTGGTGCCCCTACAGGCAACTGTCAAACTTTGGTTACGAAACCGATATCCGCTGGTGTTTTCATATAAACATCATCTGACCGACGTTTAGCCTCCGACTCCTCTTCTTGGTGCTCCCCCATCGTCGACGTCTCCAGTCGACCCGTCGACCCAATCCCAATGACTAACCCGATACAGATCACTGGATATGACCTCGCCAAACTTACTCCGCAGGAGCTTAAGGCGATGGAGGCTGCGAAGAACTGGGCCATCTACATTTCTGTAGCTTCCTCATCGGTGCGTGGAATCCGTGTTTGAATTATAGCTTTCCCTCACCTCTCGTCTCCAGGTCCTGATCTACGACTTCCTCTGGAGTCTCAAGGCCGACCGCAACCTCCTCATACGCTATCGGTTTAACATTCCCGTAATTTCATACTTTATTGCCAAGTCAGTCGTTAGAGAGTTCCGCGTCGTCTCAGATAACTGACAGTGGTATCTAGATTCTCCACCCTGACATTCTCAATCATTATCACATACCTCCTCAGTAAGCACCCTGCATTCCATTCTCTTCTGCACTTAAACTGAGATTTCCGAAGCTTCAAGCAGGCTCTATAACTGCGGTCCTTTCCTCGCTGTTCTAATTGGCCTATACACCATCTCGGCCTCCTTCACTTCGCTGCTCTTCTACTTCCGTCTTCTTGGTGTTTATAGCAGGAACACGTTCATTATCATTGGCTTTGGCATCCTCTGGCTGCTAGTCCCAGCGGGCTGTCTCGTGCTACTCGGGCCCGTCCTCATGCCCCGTGAGCCTGGATCCATCATTCTCTGTATGATTCCAATGGTGGGCAAGTACGTCTCAGCGGCGCTGGCACCCTCCTTAGCGAACGACCTACTCGTCTTCTTCGCTATCACCTGGAAGATGATGACACTAGGCAGCCTTGATGGCCAGAAACGAACGGCATGGCAGAAAATTAAAGACTGCCTGTCGGGTGACTCGCTTCCCGCCTTTTCTAGAGGATTCCTGCAAGAGAGTCAGTTCTTCTTCTTGTGAGTATAATTTCACCGTGCGGGTGCGATAGCGGCGCACTTAAGAATGCTAAATTCTGATGCTAATCTTTCTGTTCGCAGCGTTGCGGTCACAATCCATCTTACAACATGGGTCACTCTTGGCTCAGCATATCAAAACGCCTTTAATCCTCGCGCCATTGGAGTTGTTCCATGTCTTGTGATTGTCAACATTATGGCCTGCCGTATGTTTAGACAGTTGCACCGTGAACAACCAGCGTCGGGTTCTTTCGGTGTCAGGAGTAACCCCCAACAAGGCCCGGTCTCCGTCTCCATCGCCGCATTGCAACCATCTCGTTCACGCGCCTCCTCCTCTGCGCGCACGATAAATTTATCACATTCCCGCGAGAAGATGATGTCTGATATTGAAGAACCCGAACTTGGACTTCAACATGGTTCTTCAAGATCAGGCAGTGGCAGGTCAAGTCCAGTGTCCGGATGGAGAACCATCCTTGGATTCAGCGGAAGGGGATCATACATTGGTGATATCTCACATGCAGTTGACAAAGATGTGATTGAAATCCAAGTGTCGAGAACGGTGGAGATGTCACGTCTTTGAGGTTGTACTGCTGATCTGCTCCCACCCAATTCCTGAAGGCATGGACCTGATATTTATAATAATTTTAGGTAGTTTGCCTTTTTCTTATTTGAGTGGAGTTCACAGAAAACGTCGTTCATTACCTGTATGTATGTCAATGTACTGCTACTACCTATTGGATTCTGATTACTAGATTACTGTACACGGGACCGACTGTACCTGATCTTCGAGTATACCCCAAATACTACCCCTTCAAACGTCGTTCCATTGAGGTACGCCGTTGATGATGAGGTTAGTGGCACTGAAACACCGGTGAGGACGCTGGCGCAGGAGAATATGTAAGCCGGAGATTGAGCAGTGCCTCAAGGACATGTTGCAAACCTTCAGGTCTGAGTTTACATTCCACAAATATAACTGAGGTTTTCCCTGGTTTTCCACAGAGGCGCGCCGCGGTCGCGGTTTGACACAGTGATTGGAGTCAGGTGGGAACCAGAAGTACAAAGCTTTCTGCACATGATACATATCGCAACGTCGATTGTCCCGCTCCAGCCACTACGTCGGCCATGAAATGCGTACGCCACCATCAAATGAAAACAATTTTGTTCCCGGCTGAAGCATAATTGACAACCTTTCAAGACGGAACGCACAATGCACAACCGGAACATCTCCCCTTCATACTCTGATCTAAACATCCGGGCTGATGAATTCTACGCCACTCAAGTCGTACTCTCTATCAGTCTCTATCCTACACCTCGAAGCCTAAGAATCCTATCAAAAAGTTCCGAAATCCTGCCTTTCCACGGTCTATGTTACTACCACGACGATCAATCGTAAGATCCGAGGCACAAGATTTGAGTCAGACTCACACGAGCTCACACGGCAGTCGCTCAACAGCCAGAGCTTGAGAAAGCTCTTGGAGTTAAATAAGAGAACACGCGATGTATACGTAAAGAGATTTGAATTATAGTTCGAAACGAAAGACCAGACATTGAGACAGGAACTCAACGAAGTGGCTGTAGCAGTGTCGCCATAGGCTTTAGAGCATTCAATCTGACAGGTTACTATTGGAAACTCAAGTTAAGTCAGAAAGGGGTAATAGATACATAATTGGTGGTGAATCGCACCCCTTGGGATATCGTGTATATGACCGTGCATATTGTCCCGAGAATTTAGCTTCGGACCACTTTTTGACTGGGGTTGTGTACCATGGGCGCTAAACACACGGTAAGGACCGTCTCATGCACATATTTAACACACCGAACCTCTGGATTTCCTCTTTCTTGACCGCAAGAACATAGGTTTTTTCTTTAAAAAAGTTGAAATGCATATGCAGCACGTAAGGCAGCCTCTTTGACCCCACTTGCGAGCCTTTGATGTTTTACGAAGAGAAACATCTCTGATCGTGACGTTCAGTCCCTGTTGTAGTTTTGAGGAAATGCAGCGCTCCTCAGAACTGATATCGGAGCCTTTATATCTACAGTTCCGCCAACAGATGGATACTGTATAAACGCTGACGAAGCTGGGAGGAAAGCCTCAGCAAAAAAGAAAGAAAAAAAAGTAATCTGCCCCAGTTGGTCCTAGGCTGGTGCGATCTGAATAACCCTAAAGTAAGTATAAATATTTCTAAATCCCAGCCTCAACTAACGAGTTTGCGTATTAATCACAGAACACAAGTTGGGGTGTATAACATTGAAATCTGCAAGAAGCTTCGTAGCCTCTCCACACGCGCGAGTCTTCACAGATGCACAGTGGCAGGAGGCGCAGATTCGATGCTATTTCTCTAGGAATGATATTTGAGCAAAGACATCAACTTACCCTAGACCCATCTCCTCCCGTCGATAGGCGGTCAACGAGACTGCATTCCTCTCACTAGTGGGTGTGGCAGTCTTATTAACTTGCTGATCTTCACACGCTTTACCAACTTTTAAGAAGTCTTGATACACAGAGATCCCATCATTGGCAATCACTGGAAGCTTGGTATTTACCTGGGGTCTGATATGGTCCGATGGCGGGCGCCTTTAAAGAGGTATAAGCCATGCGACCAGATTTATGGGGCGATGGCTGGTGGTGGGTATCTTCTGATTGAAGAGTGTCATCGTCCATGTAAAGGGATGTGGTGTGGCCTGAGTCTTACCGTCACTCCTAACATATTGGCTTTACCTTTGTAACGCATGATAGATTTCTGTGACGTCCGAAATTCAACCGCCTTCGATAAAGAGAACCCGATCAGCTGGAAACTTACGAGCACCGCGATGTGCCATATACACTCATATACACAGGTCCTACATGCACCAAACGACGTGATATATATATCATGGACGTCAAAGGTGCTACTTCCTGACCAGAGTCGGGACAATTTCTCGTTCGTCACGAAGTCCGGCCCTTTACAGCTCCACCCATATATTTCGGTACTGATGCTTCGTATATGGATACCCCAACGTCCTAATAACGCTTTCGGGATAAGGTAAACATCAAATCCCATAAATAAAGTCATATATTTACCGGAGAATAAGGCCCATCGAGAAGACGTCCTTCTGTCGAGGTTATAGGCGCCCATACTACCGAAGTACGCATACGCCGATCCCCATTTGGCAACGCTTCTTTCAAAGGTCTTCTGTCTTCGAAAAAGGCAAATAAGATTGGCGGGAGAACGCTGTCCACAATTGAGTGACTTGACGCCGGGTGCGATCTGCCATGATCGCTGGAAGGGGTACAAGAACTTAGATTCGAAAAGAAGGGAATCCTGCGGGGAACGCTATACCTCGCGAGATTGTGGGCGCACTGTGGATAAGGTCCACAAGTTCTGAGAAATGACAAGATCTGCAGGGCATACATCACAGACTGTCTTCACAAGTATACTCAAAGAGCAACTCTGATTTTCAATCTCGAAGGTTGAGATCATCATTGATGATGAATACTGTAAACTCTACGAGTAGAATGTGCACGCCTAAAACGAGTGCGATTGTGTGACTGGATTCTTTTCGAGCTTCTGGAAATAACACACCCACGGGCCCCCGCCATTGCCTCAGAATAACCGATCGAGGACGGTGAAGAAGTGTTCTCAATGTGTTTGGTCGGTCTATATCCTCCCCACACAGTTCAGAGTCACTTAAAGAACCTATTACTAGATGCTCAGTCGTAGGCAATGCAGGCGATAGAACACTGCCATCTTATCGTTCGCGTTGCACCGGGATCAGAAATTCCTTTTCATCGCACACGTTCCTCACCGTGATTCTGTCATCTGCGCGGAAAAAACCTAGCCTGGCTGTCATCTTTCCTTTATCTCTTATTTCTCGTTTCGAAAATGCGGCCGACATTCTTTTTATTTGCCCACAAAGCATGGATAGTACCTCACTGCCTGTCAGTAATCGAGAACCGCCTCTTGGCTTTAGCACTATGGACCAACAGCCACCGAGATTCCGCCTACCATCGGCTGTGTTTACCTCATCAATACGGGCGCCAATCCAGATAAAATCCCATACATTAAAGGACGCTGGATATATGACCAATAACCTATCTCTTTCAGGACTTCCACTGGCCATCAGCCTCATCGTCCCCCCTCTCACCATGATACTTACGTTTATCTTTCTAGTACAAACTCATGATCTTTATCCATTGTTGGAATCTCGCGCAGTGGAACCCCGTTGAGTAGATTGTTTTTCCGTATCGTGTATCTACAGCTTTTATACTACAAGAATATGTATTAGTAATTATATTAATAATGTCCATTTTATCGAATATTCGAGTATCCCGAGGCGTGCCCGATTGCATTCCCAACATCCATCTATCACCTTATTCTCACGGCAGTTTCTCTGCCCGACGCTCACGCTGGACAAGCGAGGCAATACTATTGGAGCGTCTCAAGTTCGCGTTCGAAAACACTCACACCCATACGGAGCACGGTTATCAGGCTAATGAAATTTGTTCTCAATTCTCTCTCATCTCTAGAGACATTGGTGCCTGCGCTTCATTTTCAGCTACGGGAGAAAGGCGGCTCACAACCAGGGGAGTGCTGAATATTACAGGCGAGTGGCGTGCCCCGTTGTCAAAAAAGGCAAGTGCAACCCACTTTAGGTAACACTATGGCGGCGGACTGATTGCATGCACAACAAGAACAAGCAATCGTCTTATAAAATCCCGATTTTCCTGGCTGTCACTTCTCTCATCCCTCCCCCCACAACCCTCGCTGTCTTGGAGTGGCGGACGTCTTAACATCTTCCTCTTTCGGGGATGTCCTCGCCCTTCATGTTGTCTGTGTTCTATGTTTTTCTCCCGTCTCGCCCGCCGACGCTGCTCGTCCTTGACTCTGGGTGACAATGCTCTCCCGCCCAATAGTATAAACACTTCAAGACACGCCAAGAGCGTCGCCATTCATATTTCTCCATTATAATGTATTGTCGACCGTCGCCTTCTGTTCTGGATCACCCCTAGTGAGTTTACCCTGTTCTTCTCGGTCTTCCACCCCGCCGAGTCACTGTGTGCTCTTGCCCTTCTCCCCATGTCCGTCATCGACCGCCTTGCTTGAAAGATCGTACCCGCCTTTGGCGTCTTGTCTCCACATCGCTGCTACTGCTTTGCCGCCGCCTAATTTACTTTGCTATTACATTCTGATCTATTCCCTTGCCTTTAGTTTCTCTCGTGCACAGACTCCAGCCGCCTAGTAATTGTCCCATTACCAATACCCGCCTGGGTCCCTCGACATAATTTAAAGACGCCGACATTGCGCAACTGTCTTCACTGGCAGGAAGGAGCCTCAGGATCAAGGAGGAGGCGCGGTTGTGCCACGGCCACTGCCAGCCACCAGGACGTCTGTGTCGGGGTTGGTCTCAGCAAGAGGGGTATTACTGTCGTGGACAAGCTCCTGTCCCGATGTAGGATATCGCCAGGCCTGCGCCCGCTCAGCTCTTGGGCCTCCAGAAGAATACGGGTTGCAAGTTGGTCTATGGCGAGTTATTTCTTTCATGCTCTGTCTAGCGACGTCCTTCATGACCGTACGATCTCTTTCTATAGACCCCTCACAAATACATGTAAATCTAAGGTGAGTTTTTCTCAGGGAAGGGGGATCCTACTGGTCCTCCTGGTGCACCCTTGACGTGGGCCCTGGGCTTAAGACTTTCGAACATGGTGTTCGATGCATTGCGGCTACTTCCTTAGTGGCCCAGTGTACCGCTTTCCGCGGGAGTTGACCAATGCACCTGAATTCATTCTGTTCCTCTCCTAAATATCGCAAGCGTGTATAAGATGTGAGAACGCACCTAGAGATTGTCTCGGGTCGTCATCGGCGTTTATTCCATCGTCGGAATTTCTCTTCGTGGAGGCTAGATACTCGTACCTCTACAATTTATAAGTAGCTTGTTAGCGTTGTACACACCTTATGTAGCTATTTATAATCTGAACAAGGCTGGTTAACCCTTGGTTACAGGGCTTCGTATAAGGAAATGTTATGACGCAATTGATCTGTTCCATGATGGAAAAAGGCGCCGAATCCCATATGGCCATCACGGGGTCCGTCGACCATCCAGGACTCAAGAGTCAAAATCGCTCTCTCTGAACAAAACAATGAACAGCAAAACCTATTGTGGCCCTGTCTTCTTAAGAGGTAATGATCTTCGACGATGAAGGTTCATATACAAATCAGCGACTTACCGCAGGGAGTCTGGGTGCGACCTGTCATGATGCCTGTGTGATGGCCATAATATAGAAGCAACGTAAGAAAGTTGGATTGAGAAGCATGGAATCCCGTGGGGAAGGCGAGTGCATGTTGTGAAATTATAGGCGACATTGTGGGTAGGGTTCACACATCTAGAAGTTGATAAGAATTGTAGGGATGGGCGTCATGGACAACATATGCGAGAGGGGCAATTCTAGGCAGCATCGAGACCCCCAAGAGATGAGGGAGAATCTCGAATCTTTTAAGCCACAGCAAAACGTGAGCACTGGAGGACAAGTCACGGACGAAATCAATGTGCTGTGAATCTACCTCTTGATTGACGCCATTAGCGGTTGTCTAGTCCAGCTAGTGCACCACGGTTTTCCCGAATACGAGCTGGTCCAAGTCAATGCATTGAATACGTAGCTTCCATGGACTACAGCCTCAAACACAATCATATGACGCATTTATTGATTCTACGTGCACTATTTCGTGTCCACGCGGAGCCTAAAACTTCAGTTCTTGCTTTCAGCAGCTTGCTTGGGCGGAACACCCTCCTGAGTTAGTAACGAGGAACGTCAATGATGCACAGAGGCGGAAATGGAAAGCGCATCTACCTGAGCCCCTTGCCGAGCCTTGGACATGTTTGTTGGACCTTCTTCCCCCTTGTCCTGGTAGGCTCCCTCATTGCCGACGGCAGAAGACTTTTCGGTACCTTCATCGCTGCTCTAGAGGTGGAGTTAGTATGAAAACCCAAACGAAGAGGTACCAAGAGTACTCACGGTACTCTTGGACTCGGGCTCTCTCGACCCATCGGCCTCTGCGGCAGCTTTCAGAGCATCATGTTGGCCGTCCTAGTTGTGATGTAAATAAGCGAAGGTTCGGAATGTCTAGTAAACACGGAACGCACAGATTGAGCATCGTTAGGTGAGTCGGAGGACTATAGAATACATTAGCGATCTATATTGTTGTTTCCCATTGAAACATACCTGGGACAAAGCAACAGACGAGCTAACGTCGGCTTCAGTTCCTTCGCTATCCTTCACGATCTCTGGCTCAGCTTCAACCTTCTTCTCCTTCCTAATCTTCGAGTGCTCGTCGTTCATAAGAGCAGGGAAATCGTGCTTGTCGTCATGAGGGACGTGCGTGTTTTTTCTCGCCGACGGAGAAACGAGATACAGGAACTAGAACATGAACGGACCCAATCGGTCGTCGGTGACGTCGTCACGAAAACCAACATAACTCGCAACTACTCACTGCGGGACCGAAAATCAACGCAGAGCCAACCTGTTGCAAGAATGGTTAGGAACAGCCACAAAGACGACAAAATGTAGAACGCACGATCCAAGGTGTGTCGCTCGATTTAGCTGCACCATGTGACGACGAAGCCATGGTCCGCCTAGAGACCCTGACTGCCGACGACGACGCGGTGGTCTGTGCGCGGCGCGCTGCTGCTGCGAATGTGCTACGAGCAAGACGGGCAGACATTTTGTGCGGAATGTGAGCGGTGAAGGATGTGGTTGGATTTTAGTTCGTCGTGGGGATTTGAGGAACGGGTCAGACCGGCTTTTCAAATGACGTCAAATTCTAGGCGGGCCGGTCAACATCTTGTACAAAGTTACAGTAATCCTAGTCTAGAGAGCATAGAAAGGCCCATAGCGGCTTCGAAAGGGTTGTTGAGCAACAGTTCGGGATCTGCCAAAGTATGGACCAGCTTTTTATGTCTTTCTGAGTTACCCTGAACCAGCAATCCTTCGTACGACCCATTCTCATCTCTAAACTCCCCAAGAATCCCAGTCAAGTGCTTTAACGGCGCATGAAAGGGGTCCAAAACATTCCATTCAGAGACTTGAGTTTCATTTGAATACGTGAAATGCGTCGTGTTGTCTTGAGCTTGAACCAGTGATGGGGGGATGACGAAGGCTCGAGGGACATCAATGACATTGACGTCCACTGGCGTGGTATTGTAGTGCATAGTGTCCATGCGCTGGTGAATGCATTATTTAAGAGGAGAAAAGAGCACAGAGAAAGCATACCGATGAAGGAACGACTTCATTGTATGCAGCGTAGTAACTTGATGAAAACGTGGTTGTACCTGGAATGTCAGAATTAGTGTAGTTCCAGGCGAAAGGAGGGCCTAGAGCTTGAGGAGCAGGGTGTCCAGACGTGTGTTGTTGATTGAAATCCTGTTGGAGAGGATGCGCAGTAGCCTGAGAGATATCACGCCCAGGTATGTCAGACGATCCAAAGTTGGCCAGAGTCAACACGGGACTTTGTCCAGGAATAACACTTGTCGCGCGGGACGAAGAGGAGTTTGAAGAGACATTATTCTGGAACCGAGATCGGGATGCAGGACCAAGT
>Ga0247741_1001872_pt1 | contig 11692 bp, 9 predicted proteins | sample UWRJL213509R2_FD_180945 | JGI IMG/M metagenome (GOLD analysis project Ga0247741, IMG submission 180945) | Plant litter microbial communities from Arlington Agricultural Research Station in Wisconsin, United States - UWRJ-L213-509R-2 | ecosystem: Environmental > Terrestrial > Plant litter >...
GACGTGTCGCTCAGCGCCTTTATCCGTGGGGCCTTGCGATTAGTTCGGGAGACTCTGGCGACGTCGGAGTGGGTGGGCTCGGAACCACAGGAGGAGTCGGTCTCATGGGCCGCGCCCACGGACTTACCATCGACAAACTCCGCTCCGCCGAACTGGTCACCGCTGACGGAGCGGTACGCCACGTATCCGCGGCGGCCGAGCCTGAGCTGTTCTGGGCCATTCGCGGAGCTGGAGCGAACTTTGGCATCGTCACGTCATTCGAATTCGAGGCGGCACCGACTCCGGTAGTGGCGCAGGCCACCTTCGCCTATCAGCTCAGGCAATCGGCCGACTTTCTTGAACTCTGGGGCGCATTGGTTGAGCAGTCTCCACGCGAGATATCAGCGTTCCTCTATATAGGCGCAGGGCGTGAGCCTTTTGCCCAGGCAACGGTGGTCTTCGCCTCTGACGATCCCGATGCGGCGTCCTTGGCGCTCTCCCCTTTCGCTCAGTTGCCCGGCATGGTCGGTCAGCGTGCGCAGATGGTGCCGTACGCATCAGTTCCACTTACAACAGACGCGCCCCACACTGGCCAGCAGCGCGCTTTCACGCACACAGGACTTGTGGATCACCTTGATCGCGAAGTGTCACAGCGGGTGGCAACTCTGCTCGCGGGGGGTAGCACTCAGATGGTGCAAATCCGCTCCGCCGGAGGGGCAATAAATGACGTCTCGCCGGACGCAACCGCCTACGCACACCGGCATCAGAATTTCTCGGTGACCGCGATTGCAGCAGCTGACACGCCGGCATTTTCCGCCTCGTGGGAGCCTGTGCACGAGGTCATGGATGGGATGTATTTGAGCTTCGAATCAGGCCGCGACCCAGGTCGTGTCGCGGAGGCTTTTCCGCCGAAGACACTGGCCAAACTGCGCGCGATCAAAGCGCAATGGGATCCAGACGACCTGTTCTCGCAGAACTTTGATGTCGCGTGAGCTAGCTCGAAGCGAGCACTGTCGCGAGTTGGGATCGCCGGCTTATTCCCAACTTTGCGAATGCGCGGTGAAGGTGCGCACCTACAGTGCGGTGAGATAAGTAGATCTGGTCGGCAATTTCGCGATTTGTCAGGCCTTCCGCCGCGAGTCGGGACACGAGGAGCTCTTGACCAGTCAGAACGCGATCGGCCTCAACCGTGGAGCGTCCAACTCTGCTGGAATCGACTCCGCCGGCAGCTCTAAGTTCCGCTGATGCCCGATCGGCCATGGGCCGCACCGATTCGGCCTCGAAAATTCGGAGGGCCTCCCAGAGTTCTGTCCGTGCTTGGACGATGCGCCTGTCTCGTCGCAACCGTTCCCCGAGGAAAAGCCGCGTCTTGGCGAGTTCGATCGTGGATTTCGCTCGGATACCTGCCTCAATTGCTGCTTCGAAATGCGCTGTGGACTCAGCCCCGTCACTGATCAGCCCCCGTGATCGCTCAACTATTACTCGAAGATAGTCGGAGTCTGTAAGTTCAATCGCCCTATCGGCCGTATCTAGCCACTGTTCGAGCTCCGTTCGGCGCCCCGTTCGTATACTCAATTCCGCAAGATCTCCGCCAGCCCAAAGCGCGATCGGGTCGTTCACCCGCGTCTTCAATAGCTCGTCGATTGCGACATCCGGCTGACCGTTCTCCATAGCAAGCTGAGCTGCAGCCCAAGCTGCGGTAGCCGCAATCCGAGCAAAAGGCTGGGGCCCGGCTTGCTCGAACACGGTTTGAAGAGCATCGCGTGCCAAAGTTTCTTCGCCTCGCAACGCGCGAGCCCGCGCTATGAAAGCCGCCGCCATCCCGCCGACAATTCCAAGGTTCAGGTCTGTGCTGAGGTGCAGCGCTTGCTCAGCATCGGCAAGACCATCTGTGAGCTTTCCGGATATAACCCGAAGACCACCTCTCCCGCACAATCCAGTCGCTTCGTCGCCTGTACGGGCGGCGGCGTGGAAAGCGCGTGTCGCCGCGCTCCAAACGATCTCAGCCGCTCCGAGGTCATTTACTTCCTCTGCGCTAAAGGCGAGGCAATTGATGAGCACAGAATCCGTCGGGCGCAAGCGGCCTTCGAAGGCGCGAAGCGCCAGCTCCACGTCCCCCGTCCCGCGCCCCGGCTCCATGAGGGTCAGTCCAATGCGCTGGAAGACATCATCTCCAGATGGTTCGACGCGCCACAACTCGCCCGCAATTGAGTCACGCACCTCGGCTGGGTCTCCGAGGATATACGCACGCACCGCCGCGAAGACCAGCACTTCTAATTGATCATCTCGACCACGAAGTCGACCAGCGAGATCCACGAGATCACGCGCACTTCTGCCCTGATGGGCGGTGGTCTGACTGAGCATCCATTCCGTTCGAGCCAACTGAAGAACGTCTTTATCACCCTGAGCAAGGGCTACCGCCTCGGCCACGAGGGCCGCTGCCTCGTCCGGGACCCCAGCCTGACGCGCCGCTTCCGCAGCGAGTGACAACCTGTGGGCGCGGTCGCTAGAAGCAGGCGACAGATCCGCCGCTTTTAGCCAAGCGGCCGCTGCCTCGACACGCGCGCCACGCCGTTCCTCCGTCGCTGCCGCCGCGTCAAGCTCCACCGCCACCTCTTCGTCCCACCCGGAAGCCGCCGCAGCCCGGTGCCATGCTGCACGCGTGGGGTCCGTGATCGACGCCGCCAACGCCGCGTGGCTGTCCGATCGGCTGGCCGAATCACTTGAGTCGTAAAGCGCGGAACTCACCAATGGGTGACGGAATTCGTACTCCCGTCCGCGAAGCCGAATGAGGCCGAGTCGCTCAGCGGGCACAAAGTCCCGCTCGGAGAGATCCAGGACGCCCAAAGCGGCGATGACCTCGGGAAGGCTTGCACCCTGTCCGGCAGCTGCTACGAGTAAAGCTCGACGAGTTCGCTCTGGCAGCCCGCGCATTTCTGATAGAAACGTCTGCTCCAGCCGCCCCGTGAGAGGCAAACGGTGGGCGGCTCGGCTGGGCAAATTCTCATCCGCTGAAGCAGCGGAGGCGAATTCAGTCAGCGCCAATGGGTTACCGAGTGATGTTGAAACAATCAAGTCCCGCAGCTTTGGATCCATGGACGCCGACATGTTTTCGATCACCGCAAGTGAGTCGGCTCTGCTTAGTGCCGACAGCGCAAACCGTCTGCTGAATAAGGCTTCCAAGTCAACGGCCCCTTGGCTGGGTCGAGCGGTGGCGAGAAGGACCACTGGGATTCCCTGGAGCCGCCGAGCGAGAAAGCCCACCACGTCAGTGCTGGACGAATCGAGCCAATGGATATCTTCCACTGCCACGAGAACATTTGACTGTGCAGCCGCCTCTTCGAGCAGGCCGAGGGCGCCTAAGCCGAGAAGTAACCGGTCGACCTCCTCGTCGCCTCCCATCCCGAACGCCGTGCGGATCGCGCCCGCTTGCCGTACCGGGATGGAATCGAGATAGCCGAGGAGGGGTTGCAGGAGCTGGTGCAGTCCGGCGAATCCGGCTGTAGTTGCGTCTCTTACGCCCGCGCACCCCACGACGATGAAGCCACGCTCCGCCGCCATAACTCGTGCCGCATCAAGCAAGGCAGATTTGCCTATCCCCGGCTCCCCCTGAACTAGGAAGGCACCGCCTGTTCCGCTTGCGGCCTGCTCAAGAGCCGCTGCAACCAGGTCGATCTCGACATCTCGCCCGATCAGGCGCGCAGAGGAAGGCGGGCTCACAATCAGAGATTACTCTCCGTGAGCACGATGACCATAAGGCCGTCGGAGCCAGGCACGTCGAAAGCGTTGAAGGTTGCTACGGACTTTTCGCTGCTGCTCACGTCGATCTGCACCTGCCCGTGTGGGATCGGACGAGCATTGTGCAAAGCCCAGAGCCGTCTAAAGTCGTCGTCCCTAATTGACAATCGCCCAACCACTTGCTGGAAGCGCCGGTCGTACGGGTTGCCGTGGTACCGCAAGGCTGCCAGCGATCGCTCGGCGCGTGCCATCCAGCCTTCTTCTTCCCGCGCCTGCGCCGAGAACGCCGCTTCAACGAGATTGAGGCCGCTCTGAAGTCGGCCGTCACCAACTGTCACCCCGACTTCATTGACCAACAAGACGTCGAAGTTGCTGGAAATGATCAGAGCCGGAGTATCCGCCCATCCCTTTAGCAGACTGAGGAGTCCGTCGCCGGGCGTGAATTCGTCTTGGGAGTATCCCGCATTGCTCAACTGATGCGGTTGTAACCGTCGAAGACGCAGTAGATGTTGCTCTGCGCTTTTGTCGAGCAACAGCGCTCTCGCTATTCCTCGGAGAACTTGGTCTGAAGGTTCTCGGTCATGACCTTGTTCAAGCCTCAGATAGTAGTCAGGACTTATTGAGGCAAGCTTCGCGACCTCTTCGCGACGCAGCCCGGGCACCCTGCGGTTAGCCTCTCGCTGAAGGCCGACTGCCTCTGGCTGAATGATCGAGCGTCTTGCCCATAAGTACTCTCCAAGGACCGTGATCGAGTGAGTTCTCGACTCCGTGTTGGTCATAGCCGTCCCCCCAAGAGGTGCGCCGCGGACGAAACTGCTTCGTGATCTTGTGACGGAGAACCGCCGCCAGCGCCGAGCCCTCCGATGACAATTCCCTCGCGATCAAGAATCGGAACGCCACCTGCCACAAAAGCTAGCCTCACCTCCGAGGACGTCGCGATTGTCGAAAGCGAACCTCCAGCACCAGCCGCATCGCTGAGATCGGAGGTGGAGGCCGCAAAGTGCACCGCCGTTCGGGCTTTCGCGATCGACGAGTCGATCGCGCCGATCGCTGCCCCGTCCATTCGAGTGAGCAGAACGAGATTCCCTCCGCCGTCGACAACCGCGACGCATGAAGGGATGCCGCTGGCTTCCACAGTTCCTATTGCCGCTGCTGTAAGCGACCGAGCAAGCTCTAGCGGGAGAATTATTGGTGATACAACGGCCATGTTCATGCTCAAACTCTGTCGAGCAGATCCCGCGACGGGTATAGGTCGAATGACCACATTCAGCGAACTCATGGTCGTCCTCGATCTCAGCCAAGACTTGCGAGTTTGGAAGCCGATGACGTGTCTGACCCGGTCCAGAAGACGAGCGTGTCTTCGGAATTCTCGCCTAACGGAACTTGGCGTTGGTCCAAACGCAACTCTCCGACGTCGGGGTGGCGGATAAGTATGGCCGTATTTCCGGCAGCGACGGTATTGAGAGCCCACGACCGAGCGAAGACGTCACTGCCAGCAGTGAGCTCGCCTACCAGGTCGAGGAATACCCCATCTTCAGGGTAGCGAGAGAGCGACGACCTTAGCGCCGAGGTGATGAGATCAGCTTTTTGATCCCAATCCTGAAGATCACGATTGGTGTGCCCGGTGAGGTAGGCGAAGCGCGCAATATTCGTTCCAGGAAGGTAGATCGGGTGAAGGGCTTGCGCTTTTCTTGACGACCCGACGACGTCGAGGTGACGATCAAAAGCGATCATCGCTACTTCGGGCAAAGCATCAATTACATCTAAAACTACTGACCTCAGCTCATGAGACATTCTGCGTTCCTTACTGGCCAGCTTCACGCAGAGGCCTCATTGGCGTCACTCTTGGCTTTGTCGCTATCGTCGCTGCTCCTCATCAGGGTTGAAGCCCGCAGAGACTCGATCATGACGGCGGCTGGGGACCCCGCTTCGGCATGCAAGACATGCAGAAAATGAATCTCGTCGCCGGCCGGCGTCAGGCTCTCCTGGAAGAGGTCAACTTTTCCGTGAGTAGCGGTGTCAAGATGAAGTTCGCCTGAACCGAAGGGCGATGCTTCGTGCTTCGCCCAAATCCTTCGAAAGTCCCCATCGCGCATCGAAAGCAGACCCAGAATGTCTTGAAACCGAGGGTCGGTCAGGTTACCGTGAAATCGCAGAGCCGCCAGGCTACGGTTCGCTGTGGTCTCCCAATCGAGGTCGGAGACTCGCCACTCGTTGCTAAATACTTTCAAAACCAAATTCGATCCTCGGTCCACTGCACCCGGTAGGACGGCCCTGGCTAGGTCATTAGCCAAAATGATTGTTTGGTTCCGGTCCGTGAGAAGCGCTGGCGTAGAAGACCACCGGTCGATCATCGCCCCGACGCTCACTTCGAGCGCTTCACCGATGTGCGGTAGCTCCCCCCGCCTCGACACACCCGACTGGACGTCTACGAGACGAGTCATGTAACGAAGCGCGTCCGAGTCGAGATTCAAAGCTCGCGCTAACGAACGCAAGACCTGATCCGAAGGCTGGTGGCCTCTGCCCTGCTCGATTCGCAAATAGTATTCGGGGCTGATTCCGGCCAGCTGAGCGACCTCGTCGCGGCGCAACCCTTCGACGCGTCTACCGGACATACTCCGCATGCCAACGTCCTCGGGCCTCAGAAGGCCACGGCGGGCTCTCAAATAATCTCCGAGTGGTGATACCACAATTCACCTCGCCTAATGATTTCCAATGCCGCCCTGGCCCGTTTTCGCAATAAGAATGACTACTCACCCTCGCAAAGTCCATGCAGATCACAGGCAGATTCGAGCGGAATGTGGGCATTGGCGGGGTTGTGACGACATTCGGCAAATTCATATCGGGCGCGAGCCCAGTTTCACGAGCGCTGAGTAGCTGTCCCCGAGCGGGCCATGTGCTGTGCCCTGATGGCTTCCTAGCGTGATCAACGTCACAAGACCACCGAGGGACTAACTTCAAGGAGAAGATCGTGCCGTATTTCGTCACGTCCGAGGGCATCGAGCTCTATTACACCGATAACGGGGTCGGCCAGCCCATAGTGTTCAGCCACGGCTGGCCTTTGTCGAGCGACGCTTGGCAGGTGGAGCTCAAGGTGTTCGCTGACGCCGGCTACCGCACTATCGCGCACGACCGTCGCGGCCACGGCCGCTCACAAAAGACCTCAACAGGCAACGACATCCACACCTACGCCCGCGATCTCGCCGAGTTGATCGAGCATCTGGACCTTCACGACCTGATCATCTGGGGCCACTCCACCGGGGGTGGCGAAGCCGTTCGATATGCGGCGCAGTACGCTAACGGGCGCGTCGCAAAGGTGGTCACGGCGGGGGCGATCCCGCCAGTAATGCTCAAGTCGGAAAAGAACCCCAATGGATCCCCAATCGAGGTATTCGACGGCATCCGTGCAGGTGTTCTCAAGGACGCGTCACAGTTCTGGATCGATCTTGCAGAGGGACCCTTCTACGGTGCAAATCGGCCAGGAAGCTCAGTGTCGGAAGGTGTTAAGCGCGACTTCTGGCGCCAGGGGGTGCTGGTAAACCTGGCCGCGGCCTATGACTGTATCAAGGCCTTTTCGGAGACGGAGCAGTTCGACGATTTGAAGGCTCTGGACGTCCCGATTTACATCGCGCACGGCTCAGATGACCAGATCGTTCCCATTGCCGGCGCCGCCGAGGAGAGCATCAAGCTCGTGAAGCACGGCACGCTCAAAATATACGAGGGCGCACCACACGGTATTTACGGCGACTACCAGGACGAGCTAATCAAAGATGTGCTCGCCTTCATCAAGGCCTAGCGACATGAAGATGCCTCGCGCCCGCCCGCCGCTAAACACCTTTGGCGTCGCCTTCGGGTTGACGGGGCTGGCCGGCGCGTGGACTGAGGCGACGGAAGTGCTCGCGTCGCCTCAGTTCATCGGGGAGGCGCTCTGGTGCATCGCCCTTTTGGTTTGGCTGACGATTGCCGTGTTCTATTTTGGTCGCCTCCACAGTTGGAAAGAGCTGCTAGGTGATCTGAAGCACCCAGTGCTCGGGCCATTTGCGGCGCTCATCCCGATACCGCCAATGCTGCTGGGAGCGCACCTGGTTCGAATAAGTCCAGCGGTCGGCGTGACACTGGTCTGTCTCTGCGTGGTTGTGTCAGCAGTTTTCGGCGCCTGGTTCACTTCTCAGCTTCTGACCGTTACGCGAGGGTTCGGTCCCGTGCACAGCGGCTACTTTCTTCCCACCGTTGCGGCGGCTTTGCTGAGCGCTCAGTCTCTGGCCGTCATTGGCCAACCAAAGCTCGCTGTGGGAACTCTCGGGATCGGGATCTTGTTCTGGCTGCTCATAGGAGGGGCCGTGATTGCCCGCGTCATCGCCGGCCCAGAGTCTCTGGCCGCCCTGATGCCGACACTTGGCATCTTCTCTGCTCCGCCAGCCGTGGCAGGAAACGCTTGGTGGATAATCAGCGCGGGCCACGGCGGGACGATCAGTCAGCTGCTCGCGGGAGCGATGGCAGCAGTCATCGCCCCCCACCTTTTTCTGGTCGGCAGGTATGCCAAACTGCCGTTCACACTCGGCTTCTGGGCACTCACTTTCACGGCAGCGGCGAGCGCGACGTTCACGATCAGGCTGCTGTCAGCCGAGCGAGCATCGTGGGCAGTTGTGGTTGCGTGGATTGTGCTCGCAGCAGCTACGTCGTTCATTTGCGCGATCGGCGTGCGATCGCTGGCACTCCTGACGCCGCGACGGAAAGCGCCACTGTCAGACACAGCCCGACGGTGATGATCAATGGTCGACCATCTAAGTAGACGGCGGTGGAGGAGTACGCAGCCGACAGCGCCGTAACCTCGGTAACTACCGTCAACACCAGGGCGAAGATCGCGACGAGGGCAGCAGACACGACGACGATTGCCGCTTCCCACAGCCGCTGGACACCCAACACAGATACGCCTGCGCCCAGCGAATGGAGCACCGAGCTCTCGCGCTCGCGCTGGACGGAGCGAAGAAGAAGAGCCGCCCCGCCACCGATCGCAGCTAAAAGCACCGGGCCGAAAAGAATGAGAGCTGTCCCTCCAGAAGAATTGCCTACGGGCGAGCCGGCTGCGCTTGCCGCGACGGAGGTGCCCGCCAGAAAAGTGACCGGAAGACCGATCGACACAACGAAAGGAATCACAGCAGATGCCCCGTCGCGGCTGCGGCTCACATCGGCACGAGCAAGAAAGAAGGAAATCGACCAGCTCTTGGGCACGATAGCTGTCCACGCCCTGGCGAGTGTTGCCATAGCCCGCCTGCCGGAGAGACACAACAAAGTGATGATCACAGGGCCAATGAGGAGCGACTGGGACCCGCCTTCATCGACAGATCCAGGCAGAGACACAATCAACTGGTAAACGATCAACACGAGCACCGCCGCTCCGACGACCTTCCCGGCAAGGGCTCTCGCTCGGCCAAGCTTGCGATCACCATTTGATTCATCGATATCGGTGAGCAACCGCACCGGCGGCGTCTGGCCAGCTCTTCTCGCCGCCGGAATGGCAGCCAAGCAAACGACAGCCACCACAACGGCGACCGCCACTAACGCTCCAGCCATCCCAACGTGCGCGCCGAAGTCACCCAGTGCCGCTGCAAGCGTTTCCCGTGCAAACCCTGGGCCAAACCATAATCCCAACGCGGCCCCTGGTACTGCGCCAAGAACGGCAACCAACGCAACCTGTGCAAAGACGACTAACGCCACCTGTCTTGGGAGCACGCCGCTCACCTGCCAGAGGCCGAAAGTTGATCGCCTCGCATCGATCGTCGCGCGAGCCACCGACGCCGTCACAACCACGACCGATACCACTGTAAAAACGATGACTGTTCCCCCAATCGCAAGCAATGCAAGGGAGGTCACCCCCCGAACCGGCAAGGCCGACTCGATTACGGTCGCTGGAATGAGGGCGACGAAAGCGCCAGCGGCCGCTACGAATGCTGCAGCCGACCACAAAAGCCAAGAGTCTCGCAGGTCCCGAACCGCGAGTCGCGCAATCACGCCGCTGCCTCTACTGCCTCGAAAACGCCTTGCGCGGTGGGCTTCAAGAGTTCGCGGTGGATGCGACCGTCACGCATCACGAGTACCCGGTCGGTCTTGGATGCGGCCTCCGCATCGTGAGTCACCATCACCACGGCACGGTCGCTCGTCACGGTCTTTCGCAAGAGTCGGATAACCTCGCCTCCGGCCACAGCGTCCAACGCGCCGGTCGGCTCGTCTGCGAAGAGCACATAGGGCTGAGCGACCAGTGCCCGCGCGATGGCGGTGCGCTGTTGTTGGCCGCCTGAGAGGCTACCTGGGCGAGCGTCCCCGAGATGCTCAAGACCGACAGAACGGAGGCTTGTATCGACTTCTTTGCGCTGCACGCGACGACCAGCAAGGCGAGCCTGAATTTCGACGTTTTCGCGCACTGTGAGTGAGGGCAGCAAGTTGTAAGCCTGAAATACAAAGCCAACGCTCGATCGCCTCAATCGCGCGATACCCGCCCGGTTCAGCGTGGCAAGGTCGTTTCCCGTGAGGCGGACTGATCCGCGCGAAACGGGTTCCAGTCCTGCCAGGCAGTAAAGCAGAGTCGACTTCCCGGAACCGCTCGGTCCAACGATGGACACAAATTCTCCTGCTCTAACCGCAAGAGACACGTCATGCAACACCTCAACCGAAGAGCGGCCGTTCGCCGATCGGTAATTCTTGCTCACGTTCGTGGCCTCGACAAGCATGCATCTCCCATTTTTTGTTACACGTCCAGCAAGAGTAGGAAAAGCCGGTCCGCTGAGGGTGACTCGTTTGGGAACAGCCCCAAAAGCCGGCTGTTCGCGCGAGGGCCAGGACTTCCAGCCAGGGGATCCCTACTTTTGACAGGAACGCAGGCGTAGCGGAGGAGTGCATGAACAATGCCAAATAACACAGACATGCTGTTTCGAGAGCCACGACCTCGGAGATGACTCGGTCCACGACTCCAAGCAGAGCGAAGGCTGGCCCCTCGTGGCCCCTTGGCGGACTTGTTTTTGCCTCGGTGTTGGTTGCCGTGGCAGCAGGCGCCGGCACCCCGTTGCTTTCGCTCTATCAGCGCGAATGGGGCTTCCCGCTTTGGCAACTTACAGTGGCGTTTGCCGTCTACGCCGTGGCGTTGCTCGCGACGCTGCTCGTGGCTGGCTCACTCTCAGACCACGTAGGCAGACGGCCAGTGCTTTTGGGTGCACTTTGCTTTATGATCCTGGCCAGCTGTCTGTTCTGGATTGACAATCAGATTGGATGGGTGATCGCGGCGCGCGCGATCCAGGGGGTGGCAACAGGGGCGGCCACGAGCACATTCTCCGCAGCCATAATTGAGCTCTCTAGTGAGCGGCGACGGTCGCTCATGACGGTGATCACGAGTGCAGCGCCCGTCGGCGGCCTCGCTCTGGGAGCTTTCGTCACGGGGCTGGCCACGGATCTTGTGCACGATCCGACCAAGTTGGTTTTCAGCACGCTTGCGGCGGGTTTTCTGATTGGGATCGTCTGCGTCCTGGCGGCGCGTGAAACTTCCGCGCTTTCACCTGGGGCGGTTCGATCGTTGCGTCCCAGGCTCGTTGTTCTAGATCAGGCCCGGTCATGGTTCGTCGCAGTAGTGCCGCTAGTCGCAGCAGGGTGGATGTTCTCGGGATTGTTTCTTGGACTCGCGCCGACCTTCGATAGAACAAAGTTCGGGCTCGATAGTGGTGCACTGAATGGCGTCATAGTGGCGCTCCAACCTGCGGCTGCAGCGATCTTCGGACTTGTATTCTCGCGGGTACAACCTCAGCGCTCGGCTCTGACTGGTGCCGCGTTCAGTCTGGCGGGTGCAGTCGTAGCTGTAGTCGGGCTGGCAACTGGGCAACTCTTGATCGTTGCTATCGGAGCTGTCATCGGGGGTGCGGGACAGGGGGCGGGATTTGGCGCCTCGCTTCGAATCCTCGCCCCGCTTGCCGACAACACTGACCGCGGT
>Ga0247741_1001873_pt1 | contig 11687 bp, 8 predicted proteins | sample UWRJL213509R2_FD_180945 | JGI IMG/M metagenome (GOLD analysis project Ga0247741, IMG submission 180945) | Plant litter microbial communities from Arlington Agricultural Research Station in Wisconsin, United States - UWRJ-L213-509R-2 | ecosystem: Environmental > Terrestrial > Plant litter >...
TGGGGACGCTGTGCATTTTGACAGTCTGCGGTCCGCAACTACTCGTTCTCGCGCCGAGGAGGACGCGCTTCACAGAGTTACCGATCGCTAGTGCACACAATGCACAGCGTCCCCGTTCCCGGACACAGCGTCCACTGCCGCTAGAACTGGCAGTCGAGCGGATCGGTGCAGGCGGGCTTCGCTTTGCCCTTCTTGTCGGCCGGTTTGGTGGGCTTCGTCTCGAGCGGCTTCACCACGGGCTTCGTCTCGAGCGGCTTTGTCTCGGCCGGCTTCACCGCGGGCTTCGTCTCGAGCGGCTTTGTCTCGGCCGGCTTCGCCGTGGTGGCTTTGGTGTCGACGGCGTTGATGGCGTCGACGGCGGACCTTGTTGGCGCGGTGGGAGGCGCGGGCTCCTCGATCGGCGTGGCGGTAATACCGCGATGCGCAGCCGGTGGGGCGACGGCGGGTGCCGGCTCCGCTGCCGGCGCCGCGGCGGGCTTGCTCGAACGGTTCGTCAGCATGAGGACGAGCACGCCAACGCCGATTACGAGCGCAGCGGTGATCGCGACGACCCGGTACGAGCGGCGCTGCGGCGGAATGCGAACGCCCGCAGGAGGCGTCATCATCACGGCCGAAGAGCGCGCCGCCGGCTGCGGCGGAATCGGCGCCGCGAGGACCAGCGAGCCGGACTTCTCGGGCGGCGACTGGGTCGCGACGGGCGGAATCGCCCACGACGGCGTGGGACCGGCCTCGACGAGATCGTCGGTCGGCAGGCGGGGCACGGGCTTGTACTTCGCCGCCGGAGGCAGGGCGGCATCGAGGTCGCTCGGCGGGTGAACGTAGGCGGGCGTGCCGAGCGGCGTCAGGCTCTGCGACAGGAGGGGAATGTCGTTCGCGTTCGCATCGGGCGGGAAGAAGCGCAGCTCGGTCTCGGGACCGAGCGGGCCGATCACCTCGCCCTGAAACGTTCCCATCGAATCCTCGCCGAGGGCGAGGGTGCGCCATGGCTCCGGCGGCGTGCCGTAGAGGTTGCGCATGAACTTCTTGAGGTCGCGCTGCGCGAACGCGATGCCGGCGTTGTCGGCGACTTCTTCGAGCGCCTCGATCATCGCGTGGGTCGAGGCATAGCGATCACGCGGCGACTTCGCGAGCGCGCGCAGCACGACCTCGTCGAGGCCGCGCGGTAGATCGGGGTTGATCGTCGACGGCGGCGGCGGCATGAACCGCACGATCGCCTCGAGGGTCTCGTAGTCGGTGGCGCGCTTGAACGGCCGGTGGTGCGTCAGCATCTCGTAGAGCACGATGCCCAGCGAGAACTGATCGCTGCGATGGTCGACGGTGACGGTGTTGCACTGCTCCGGCGAGAGATAGGCGATCTTGCCCATGATCGTGCCGGCCTCGGTCTCCGTGGAGCGCGAGCGCGCCTTCGCCACGCCGAAGTCGAGGACCTTCACCACGCCCTCGAAGCTGACCATCAGATTCGCCGGCGACACATCGCGATGCACGATGCCGAGCGCCGCGCCATCGGAGCCGCGACGCTCGTGCGCGTACGCGAGGCCCTGCGCAGCGCCGACCACGATGCCGAGCGACACCGCGATCGGAATGCGCTCGCCGTTCGCATTCGTGCGCGTGAGCATGTCGAGCACGTCTTCGCCGTGCACGTACTCCATCGTGTAGAAGTACGAGTCGCCGATCTCTCCGAGGTCGAAGACCTGCGCGATGTTCGGGTGCGTGAGCTGCGCGACCAGGCGCGCTTCATCGAGAAACATCTGCACCCAGAGCGGGTCATCGTCGCGCTCGCTGCGGATGCGCTTGAGCACGCAGTAGCGCTCGAAGCCCACGATGCCGCGGACGCGCGCGAGAAAGATCTCCGCCATCCCGCCCTGCGCGAGTCTCGCGAGCAACTCGTAGTCGCTCGACGCCCCGCGCACGACGGCGTCGGTCATCGATCGAGGATCACAGGGCCCGCCGATCGGGGTCAAGTCCCGAATCCGGGACCTACATCACGAACATGCTTACGCTTTGAGGGCCGCGACGACCTTCTCGACCGCGTCCTTGGCGTCGCCGAACAGCATCTTCGTCACCGGCTTGTAGAACAGCGGGTTGTCGATGCCGGCGTAACCGGCCGCGCGGCCACGCTTGTTCACGATCACGAGCTTCGCCTTCCACACCTGGAGCACCGGCATGCCCGCAATGGGCGAGGTCGGATCATCCTCGGCGGCCGGGTTCACGATGTCGTTCGCGCCGATCACCATCACCACATCCGTGTTCGGGAGATCGCCGTTGATCTCGTCCATCTCGAGCACGATGTCGTAGGGCACGTTCGCCTCGGCCAGCAGCACGTTCATGTGGCCGGGGAGCCGACCGGCGACGGGGTGAATCGCGAACCGCACGTTCACGCCCCGCGTGCGCAGGACCTCCGTCATCTCGCGCACCGCGTGCTGCGCGCGGCCCACGGCCATGCCGTAGCCGGGAACGATCACGACGGACTTTGCTTCCTTGAGCTTCTCGGCGAGCTCGGTCGCATTGATCTCCTGCACCTCGCCCGCCGGCTGCTGCGGCGCTCCGGCCGCGGCCTTGGGCGGCGCGGCGCCGAAGCCACCGAAGATCACGTTCCAGATCGAGCGATTCATCGCCCGGCACATGATGTACGAGAGGATCGCGCCCGACGATCCGACGAGCGCGCCGGTGATGATCAGGAGGTCGTTGCCCAGCATGAAGCCGGCCGCCGCGGCGGTCCAACCCGAGTAGCTGTTGAGCATCGACACGACGACCGGCATGTCCGCGCCGCCGATCGCCGCGACGAGGTGCACGCCGAGCACGCACGCGATCGCGGTGCCGATGTGAAGGCCGAGCTGGTTGCCGTCCCGCGCGTAGAGATATGCGCCGACGAGCGAACCGGCGAGCATCGCGAGGTTCAGGAAGTGACGCGCCGGCAAGAGCAGCGGCGTACCGCTGACCTTCACGCCGAAGATCTTTCCTTTCAGCTTTGCGAACGCGAGCACGGAGCCGGTCGTGGTCAGCGCGCCGATCCAGACGTCGATGAAGATCTCGACGCGGTGCGCGAGCTCGGGTGCTCCACCGGCGCCGTCGCCGTGAAGATCCAGCGAGTAACCGACGAGCACGGCCGCGAGACCGACGAAGCTGTGGAGCAGCGCGACGAGCTCCGGCATCTGCGTCATGCCGACGCGCGCCGCCATGGTCGCGCCGACCACACCGCCGCCGAACACCGCGATCATCCACGCCTCGTGGAACCTGCCGCCGTCGGCCGCGTTCGTGGTGATGGTGACCGCGATCGCGATCACCATGCCGATCACGCCGTAGAGATTGCCGCGCCGCGCGGTCTCCTGGCTCGAGAGGCCGCGCAAGCTGAGGATGAACAGCACGCCCGCGACGAGGTACGCGGCGTTGATCAGGAGCTGGGAGTTGAGGAAGTGGCTCATCGGATCACTTCCTGAACATCGCGAGCATGCGGCGGGTCACGAGGAACCCGCCGGCGATGTTGATGGTGGCGAACAGCGTGGCCGCGATCGCGACCATGGTGGAGCCCTGGATCGCCCCCTGCGTTCGCGTACCGAGCAAGCCGCCGACGACGATGATGCCGCTGATCGCGTTGGTCACGCTCATCAGCGGCGTGTGCAGCGCGGGCGCCACGTTCCACACCACCTGGAATCCGACGAACACCGCCATCACGAAGACCGTGAGGTGCTGGAGTAGCTCGTACGTGGCGTTGGTCGCGAACGCGTCGGCGCGGCCGTACCGGATCGCGGCGAATGCGATCGCGGCGATCACGCCGATGACGCTCATTACGATGCCGACCGTGCGCGACGGCGGCGACGCCTTGGCCCCGTGGCCATGGCCTTTACTCGGCGCGGACGCGGGCTTCGCGACCTCGGCCGGCGGAGGCGCGGGCTTCGGCGCGGGCGCGTCGACCTTCTTCGCGGGCGGCGGCGGCCAGCGCGTGTCGCCGGCTTCGAGCACGAGCGCCGGGCGCACCGCGTCGTTCTCGTGATCGATCTTGTGGCCGGCGGCGCCGCCCATCTCGTCGAGGAAGTGCAGGAGGTTCGTGCCGTACAGATCGCTCGCGACGTTCGGCATCCGGCTCGCGAGATCCGTGTAGCCGACGATCGTGACGCCCTTGTGCTCGATCACCTCGCCGGGCTTCGTCAGCTCGCAGTTGCCGCCCTTCTCCGCGGCGAGATCGACGATCACCGAGCCCGGCCTCATCAGCTCGACCATGTCGGTGAACCACAGCTTCGGCGCCGGGCGACCCGGGATCAGCGCGGTGGTGATGACGATGTCGACTTCCTTCGCCTGCTCGCGAAACAGCGCGTACTCGGCGTCGAGGAACTCCTTCGACATCTCCTTCGCGTAGCCGCCCTGCCCTTCGCCCGACTCCTGGATCTTCACGGTCAGGAACTCGCCGCCGAGCGACTTCACCTGATCTTCCACCGAGGGCCGCACGTCGAACGCGCGCACGATCGCGCCGAGGCCCTTCGCGCAGCCAAGCGCCGCGAGCCCCGCCACACCGCCGCCGATGATCAGCACCTTCGCGGGGCGCACCTTGCCGGCCGCGGTGATCTGCCCGGTGAAGAAGCTGCCGAACCGATTCGCCGCCTCGATCACCGAGCGATAGCCGGCGATGTTCGCCATCGACGACAGCGCATCCATCTTCTGCGCGCGCGAGATGCGCGGCACCTGATCCATCGCGAGCACCGTGAGCTTCTTCGCCGCGAGCCGCTCGAGCAGCTGTGGGCTCTCCGCCGGAAAGATGTACGAGACGAGCGTGGCGCCGTCGCGCATCTGGTCCGCCTCGCACGTGCCATCGGCGTGCACCACCGGCGGCCGCAGCTTCAGCACGATATCCGCACCCCATGCCTCGGGTCGATCGACGACCTTGGCGCCCGCCGCCTCGTACTGTGCGTCGGGATACGCCGCGCTGTCACCAGCACCGCGCTCGATCGCGACTTCCCAGCCGCCCTTCACCCACTTCGCGACGACGGCCGGCGATGCGGCGACTCGTCGCTCCTCCGGCCGCGTCTCCCTGACGATGCCTAATTTCATGGACCGCGGTGACGATGCCAAACCAGCGCCGGAAGCGAAAGGGCCGCGCGGGTAAAGCTGTTAGGTTTCGCGGGTGCAGCCGCTCGAAAGCGTCATCGACCGAACCGGATTCCGGTGGGCCGAGCTGACGTGGGAATCGGGCGAGCTCGTAGCGCTGCGCGTCCCCGGCGCGATGCTCCACCGCGCCTCACTCGATCACCCGCTCCTGGGCCGCGCCGCGCTGGTCACCACCGAAGCCGGCGAGCCGCTCACCGTGATGAGCGCGATCGACTGGGCGCGCCCCACCGAGATCCCCGCGATCGCCGAGCCCGGCCGCCTCCCGGCGGGCGCCGGCGGCGTGATCCTGAACGTGCTCGCCCTCCTCGCGGTCTCGGACAGATCTCGGACAACGGCGCTCGATCACCGCACCGGGGTTGCGGATCGACGTCGATCTGGTGAGCTGGTTCACAGTGTCTCGGACAGATCTCGGACTAACAGCGATCTGACAGCGCTGCGGTACGCCGGGCCGTGGCCGACAAGCGCGCTGTATCAGTCGCTGATGCGCTCGTTTCGCACCACGGCGAGCGAGGCGGAGTTCGCGGCGCGCGCGATGGAACGAGCTCTCTCCGGCGCGCGCGACGTGCTCCCGTTCGAATTTTTCCCCGCGCCGCACGAGCGGATCGCGATCGCGCGCGGGCACGTGGAGATCCGCGACGGACTCGAGCGCGCCGTGATCGATGGCATCGGCTACGCGCGCGACGGCGGCGTCACCCGGCTGGTCGGCGACCGCGCCGAGGTGTGGTTCGGCGACGAGCGCTGGGCGGAAGTGGCGACGTTCGCTGCCGACGGATCTCTCGTCGATGGCCCGCATCCCATCCCCGCGTGCACGAGCGACGCGGTCGGCAAGGCGTTTCCGCCCGCCCTGCGCGAGGCGATCGCGGAGCTGGTCGCCGAGGCCGTGCCCGCGCCACTCGCCGCCGCGGCACGCGCACGCGTGACCACCGGCCCGATCACGTGGGCGGACCTCGGCGCCCGCGCCGCGCGGCGTGAAGGCGAGGGCTTCGCCGTGCACGCCGCGCTGTGGCAGCGCCTGGCGCCGCAGGGACTCGCACGCGTGGCGCTCGCGATCGCGGAGGCGCTCGTGCCCGTGGTCACGGTCGCGGCGGCGCGTGATGTCGCCTTGATGTCGCCGCTCTCCGCGGGTGGTGCCATGGTGAAGCCATGAAGCTCCTCGTCGCGCTCGTGGCCCTCACCTCCATCGCGTCCGCCGATGTCTCGATCATGGACAACGATCAGACCGTCGCGGTCGACTGCGCGAAGGACAAGCAGGTCAGCGTGATCGGCAACCACGCCACCGTCACGCTCACCGGCACATGCACGAAGGTCCAGATCTCCGGCAACAACGCCACGCTCCTCGGAGCCGCGACCACGGTCTGGATCGCCGGCAACCAGAACACGGCCACGCTCTCCGGCGTCGACACGCTCGTGGTCGCCGGCAACGAGAACACGGTCAGCTACAAGGGCCCGGTCACCGCGAAGAAGACGAAGGTCTCCGCGCCCGGCAACAAGAACGCGATCACGAAGCAGAAGTGACGCCGCCGCCCGAGGCCGCGAACGCCTCGGCATCCAGCTCGAAGGCCCACTTGCCGCGTCGCGTGGGCTCGTCGAGCGCGATCTTGAGCAGCTCCAGATAGCGCAGCCGCGGCACCTCGTACGCGCCGAACCGCTCGAGGTGCTCGGTGTGCACCTGGCAATCGACGAGGCCGATGCCCCACGCATCGAGCTGCCGGATGCACGCCACGTACGCGATCTTCGACGCATCCGGTGCGCGCGCGAACATCGACTCGCCGAAGAACGCCGCGCCGAGGCTCACGCCGTAGAGCCCGCCGACGAGCTCGCCGCCGCTCCACGCCTCGATCGAGTGCGCGAAGCCGAGCTCGTGCAGCCGCTTGTACGCATCGACCATCTCCGGGATCAGCCACGTCCCGTTCTGCCCCGGCCGCGGCACGCTCGCGCAGCCGGCGAGCACCTGCTCGAACGCCGTGTCCATCCGCAGGATGTACGGCCGCCGGCGGATCGACTTCTTGAGGCTCTTCTGCACGACGAGGTCGCGCGTGGTCATGATCATCCGCGGATCGGGCGAGTGCCACAGGATCGGCAGATTCTCCGCGTACCAGGGGAAGATGCCCTGCGTGTATCCGAGCAGCAGGCGCTCCGGGCGCAGATCGCCGCCGAGCGCCAGCAATCCATCCTCGGCGAGGTGGACCGGCGGAAATACGAGGCGATCATCGAGCCGGTAGACCGGCATGCACGCAATATAGCGCGCGATCGCAAGCCCGACGCAGGTCGGGCGCGCAGCAATCCCGAAGGGATTGCGCAGGTAGATCGACTACGCGCGACGGCGGCGGCGCAGCAGCATCAACGCCGGAGCGAGCGCCGCGAGCCAGCTGCCGTTACCACTTGCATTGCAGCCGCCGCTGACCTCGGGGGCGTCATCGTGCGTGTCGTCGCCCTCGTTCGAGATGTCGTCGTCGTCGTTCGGCGTGATCGTCACCGAGAGCGCGAGCGTCCCGAACTGCGTCGTTCCATCCGTGATCTCGAAGAGAGACTGCGCCGCCGTCTCCTCGGTGACCATCGGCGCCGCGATCTCCACATCGATCACGCCCTTCTCGCCGGCCGCGATCGCCGTGTTGATCGGCCCCACCTCGGTCGGCGACGTCCAGCTGGAGCTATCGAAGAGCTGGCTCGTCTCGCCGCCCTGCACGCGCAGGCGCGCCGTGGCCGGCCAGTCGACCGTGCCGGTATTCTCGACGGTGATCGTGAACGCCGCGTGGCCACCGGCCGCGATGCGATCCGGTCCCACGATGGACACCACCTCCGCGCCAACCGCGCGCGTGTTACCGCACACCGCACCGGTCGCGAAGCCGGTCGCCGGCGCCTGCTTGAGGCGCGCCTCGGTCTGCGGACCGTACGCGCCGTCCTCGGAGATCTTGTCCGCCGGGTTGTTGCGGTTCCACAGCCGCTGGAACGCCTTCACGTCCATCCCGCGAATGTCGGGCGACGCGAGGTGATCGAAGTGCACCGGATCGCCCGGCACCGAGTGCGACCAGCCCTGGTTCCTCATCGCCGTGATCCGCGACGAGTAGTTCGAGAGGTCGATCGCGCGACCGCTCTGGTGATTCGAACGGCCCGGCGTGGCGGCCGCCGTGATGCCGCAGCGGCCCTGCTGGTACCAGCGGTACAGGAGGTACTGCTGGGCCACCGTGCGGAAGCCGCTGTTGATCTGCAGCGAATTCGCCGCGCCGACCTTCAGGATCGCCGCCTTCGCGGGGGCGCCGAGGTACGGCAGGACCGCGTTGCTCGAGAACACGATGTTCGCGCTCTGCGAGAACGCCTGCAGGCTCGCCGGGTTCATGCAGCCGATCTCGTCCGCGATCTGCTTCGACAGACCTACGACCACCGACGTCGAACACCCCGACGTCTGATAGGTGCCGACCGAGACCTCCGACGCGATGGAGCCGAGGTCGGGATCGGTAGGAGAGGTGCAGCCCGGCACGAGCAGGCCCACGAGTAGGATGTGCAAACGACCGATTGCAGTGTGGGGGGACCGGCCCTGCGGATTCGAGCGCTTGCTGGACATCATCATCGGTGACGCCGCTTTACGCAGGAACCGGGCCGAGTTGCATCGTCCCGGCAATTTGCGCGAGTCGTGCAAGACCTTGCACCTCGGCCTCCCAGATCAGATCGGCACGCGCGCCGATCTGCTCTCCACGCGGGGTGCCACGCCCGATGCACAAACGATCGATCGGAGGCCGCCCCCTCCACCCTGGGACCCGGGTCCCTAGGCGATCGAGAGCGACGATGACCGACAGGGGTGATCACGTGCTCCGCGGATCCCTGGCTCTCGTCGGTCCGTCCACGCGGGCAACCGCAAGCGAGCGCTAGCAAGAAAGTGCAGCGAAACAACCCGATCATTGTACGCCAGACCGTTGCGACCCCCGAACAGTTCAGGGATATACGGGAGTCACCATGCGACCTCCGGCCGCATCAAAGGCCAAAGGATCACCATGAGTTGGTTTGTCCGCTACGCGCGCTCGTCCATCGGCGCAAAGCACATCATGGCCGTCACCGGCCTCCTCCTGTTCCTGTTCGCCGTGGTCCACATGGTGGGCCACCTGCAGATGTTCGGCGGGCGCGATATGTACAACACATACGCGCACTTCCTGCAGAGCCTCTGGGAGGTGAAGTGGCCGGTCCGCGCGGGCCTCATCGCGCTGATGATCATCCACATCGTCGTCGCGATCGGCCTCGTCGCGCGCAACCGCGCCGCGCGGCCCGAGCGCTACGCGAAGTACAAGCCGGTCGTGTCGCGGGCCGCCGGCCGCGCGATGGCGTTCACCGGCCTCGCCGTGTTCGCGTTCATCGCGTTCCACATCCTGCACTTCACGCTGGGCCAGGTTCAGCCGGAGGCGTTCCACACGCTCGACGACAAGCATCGCTACGACGCCTACTCGATGTTCATCGTCGGCTTCCAGAACCCGGCGATCTTCGGCGTCTACCTCGCGGGCATGCTCGTCCTCGCCCTCCACCTCGGTCACGGCGCGGCGAGCTGGCTGCAGTCGCTCGGCCTGCGGCATCCGAAATATCCCGTCGATCGGCTCGGTCCCGCGATCGCGCTCGTCCTCTTCATCGGTTACATGCTGCCGCCCACGGCGGTGCTGGTCGGTTTGATCCGCCTGAATGGAGTCGGCTGATGTTCACGCTCGACGCACGCATTCCCAAGGGCCCCATCGAGCAGAAGTGGTCGAACGCCCGCTTCGAGATGAAGCTCGTCAACCCGGCCAACAAGCGCAAGTACAAGGTCATCGTCGTGGGCTCGGGCCTCGCCGGTGGCGCGGCCGCCGCCACGCTCGCCGAGCTCGGCTACGACGTCGCCTGCTTCTGCTTCCAGGATTCGCCGCGCCGCGCGCACTCGATCGCCGCGCAGGGCGGCATCAACGCCGCGAAGAACTACCAGAACGACGGCGACTCCGTGCACCGCCTGTTCTACGACACCGTCAAGGGCGGTGACTTCCGCGCGCGCGAAGCGAACGTGCATCGCCTCGCCGAGGTCTCGGTCGACATCATCGATCAGTGCGCCGCGATGGGCGTCCCGTTCGCGCGCGAGTACGGCGGCACCCTCGCGAACCGCAGCTTCGGCGGTGCGCAGGTCTCCCGCACGTTCTACGCGCGCGGCCAGACGGGCCAGCAGCTCCTCCTCGGCGTGTACTCGGCCCTCGAGCGCCAGATCGGCGCCGGCAAGGTCACGATGTTCCCGCGCACCGAGCTCCTCGACGTCGTCGTCGAGAACGGCCGCGCGGTCGGCATCGTCGCCCGCGACCTCATCACCGGCGCGATCAAGTCGCACTCGGCGCACGCCGTGATCCTCGCCACCGGCGGCTACGGCAACGCGTACTTCCTCTCGACGAACGCGAAGGGCTGCAACGTCACCGCCACCTACCGCGCCCACAAGCGCGGCGCCGGTTTCGCCAACCCGTGCTTCACGCAGATCCACCCGACCTGCATCCCGGTCTCCGGCGACTACCAGAGCAAGCTCACGCTCATGTCGGAGTCGCTGCGCAACGACGGTCGCGTCTGGGTCCCCAAGACCAAGGCCGACTCGCCGAAGCACCCCGATCAGATCGGCGACGACGCGCGCGACTACTACCTCGAGCGCAAGTACCCGGCGTTCGGCAATCTCTCGCCTCGTGATATCGCCTCGCGCGCCGCGAAGGAGCAGTGCGACGACGGTCGCGGCGTCGGTCCCGGCGGCCGCGGCGTGTACCTCGACTTCCGCGACGCCATCAAGCGCGAGGGCGAGGACAAGATCCGCGAGCGCTACGGCAACCTCTTCGACATGTACGAGCGGATCACGGGCGAGAACCCGTACCGCGTGCCGATGCGCATCTACCCCGCCGTGCACTACACGATGGGCGGCCTCTGGGTCGACTACCAGCTCCAGACCACCATCCCCGGTCTGTTCTGCCTCGGCGAGGCGAACTTCTCCGACCACGGCGCGAACCGCCTCGGCGCCTCCGCGCTGATGCAGGGCCTCGCCGACGGCTACTTCATCATTCCGTACACGCTCGGCAACTACCTCGCCGGCGTGAACGCGAAGGATCTCGTCGAGCCGACCGCCTCGGCGTTCACCGCCACCGAGGACCAGGTCCGCTCCAAGCTCGACCGCCTGATGAACGTGAAGGGAAAGCGCTCGCCCGACTCCATCCACAAGGAGCTCGGCCACATCATGTGGGAGAACTGCGGCATGGCGCGCTCGAAGGAGTCGCTCGAGACCGCGCTCACCGCCATCCCGAAGCTGCGCGAAGAGTTCTGGTCGAACGTCACCGTGCTCGGCGGCCAGGACACCTTCAACCAGTCGCTCGAGAAGGCCGGCCGCGTGGCCGACTTCCTCGAGTTCTCCGAGCTGATGGTCAAGGACGCGCTCGTCCGCGAAGAGTCGTGCGGCGGCCACTTCCGCGTCGAGCATCAGATCGATGGCGAAGCCAAGCGCGACGATGAAAACTTCTGCCACGCGGCGGTGTGGGAGTACGCCGGCGAAGGCAACGCGCCGATCCGCAACGTCGAGCCGCTCGTGTTCGAGAACGTCAAGCTCGCCACCCGGAGCT
>Ga0247741_1001874_pt1 | contig 11681 bp, 8 predicted proteins | sample UWRJL213509R2_FD_180945 | JGI IMG/M metagenome (GOLD analysis project Ga0247741, IMG submission 180945) | Plant litter microbial communities from Arlington Agricultural Research Station in Wisconsin, United States - UWRJ-L213-509R-2 | ecosystem: Environmental > Terrestrial > Plant litter >...
GGTATTATGCAGCTTAGCTAGTTCACGGAGATCGCACATGTATGGCATAACACCAACCGCCCCCCTAACCCACTAACGGATACTGCGGTCCTTGAGCACATCGGTAAATAGCCGCTGTAACCTTCGGTCATTTTGTCAGAACTGGGGACCCGGGCCTAGTGACGGTTCACGGCGCCTATTTTGAGTTTCCGGTTATGGATTATTGATCAGGAACCTCACGCTAAGTTGAAAATGCAATCGAAGATATGATATAGTAACGCTGATATCGCTTTGAAGTTGTGTACCTGTATGTAGTGACTTTATATCGACGTTGAAGTACCCACACTCCAGCTTCGTCTATCACCGAAGACCACTACGAGTTGAGTTGGGCTGGACTGAGCCGCCGGGTGGGCAGGAACAGTCTGCTGAGCGATTTCCCCATAGTGGTCATGGATTGGTTGAGATTTAAATCCTAAGCGTCTGCCAAGATCTCGGTGCCAACTTTTGGTCTCTATGTAACATGTAGATTACAAGTACGATGATAACGAGTTCTCTGTGGGATTCAACGGTAAGTACTGCAAATATTCTGCACAAGGTATGAAGGTTAAATAATGATTCAAAACCGTAGTATGTTATAAGAACAGCGATATGAATCATATGGTATATACGTCTGTGGGCGGGTGGGTGGTAGCGGTCGAGATGATCGATGAAGAGCCCGGCATAGGCAATAAACTTCAAGTGTGGTTGGCTATCACGTGGTAAGAAACATGCTGTTTTCACTTTCAAATTCAATGAACCACCAACATGACTTCGTTGCCAACCGAAGTTCCTCGCAGAGTTCAACATCTCGCCCATGTAGTGAATGCGTATAATATCTGCCAGAGACTTGAGAAGTCTCTTTGCCAAATTGGCCAGGGCGAGGAAGTTGGGAACAAGTTGATCTACATCCGAATCCTTGGCTATCTGGTTCACAATGTGCCCGGCGATCGAGCATTGAAAACGGTCATCGACGAGATCAGCTCATGCTGTGATGATTCTGCCCTTTTGGACTTAGGGAAGATGTACTATGATCATTATCTCAGGGCGTGTATGTTAGCAAGTTTCTGCATTCAAATTTCTATCTAATGGCGTTTCTCAGTTAGAGCAAAGAAAGGCCGCATACCAACACCCTCCAACCATGTATCTCGGCCCTCCTTCGATACGATAGCGGATATGATCAATGATACCTTGTTAGAAGCTCCTCAGTCCCATTCTTCAGCCAAAAAGCTGGTCAGTCATGTCCTATCTTCTCACGAATAGTCGCCGATTGATATTGGTTAGGCCCTCATCCGTGATGGACATCGATGCATCGTGTCGGGGCAATACGATGACGAGTCGGTAACGAAAATCCAAGAGTTGGCAAATAAAGTTGCATTGGACCCCAGCTTAATGCCAGGACCGACGCAGTGTTCGCACATATTCTCTGAGTTCACCAACGCATCTATCGAACCAGGATCATCCAAGGTATATCTCTATTTTTCTTTTCCTTTGCTTCATATGAATCTCTCACGGGTATATAGCGGGACTATGCCCCCACCATGTGGGCGATAATGAATCGCTTAGGCCATGACAAGTTTCCCGATGAATTAAATGGTCCCAAAGTCCACCGTTTGGAAAACGTGATGACTTTGTCTGTAAATTTTCATTTGAATTTTGATAACTTAAAGATTTGGTTTCTCGCAACGGTGCGTCCAACCTTAACCCCCATTATTTAAAAACGCTAACACCTTCTTCGCTTACGCTTACACTTATCAGAATGAAAAGAACAAGTACAAGCTCGAAGCTGCAGATGCCTTTAGGCTACGTCCCTATCCGAAATATGTCACATTTACGACGCCAGATCCCGTTAACCTCCCCGTTCCGTCTCCAGCCTACCTTGCTATCCATGCTGCATGTGCCAAGATCGCTCATTTATCAGGAGCTGCTGAGTGTATTGACAAATTCAACCGAGACATGGACGACAGTACGACCCTCGATCCCAATGGAGCTTCTGCAGCGTTGTTAGAACACGCAATGTTTGAACTACAGGCATCCGCTTGAGCGGTGTGGACTCGAGCTACGCGTCTCCATGTTGCGTACACTCCCGCCTTTACTCTGTAATAAACAACCAAGAGCTTAAATAGAAGATCGATGATGTAGTGTTGCTGAACGCTGAGCTAGCTTACGTTTCAGTGTGGGTTAACACAGACTGTTGGAATATCGAATGCGAGCGAGCGTCTGAGTCCGGCGTACACTATTCTTGAATCCACCATATCTGAATTACTTGGGTTTCCCACCCAATGTCAGCTATGGGTGATCCCTTTCCTCGGTACACCGAGGATGTCGATCCCAGGGACACTTCTTAAACTGATACTTCTATATTTCTCAACATGATACCCGCACTAAAGGGAATCATGCCCACTCGAGCCCAGGCTCTCAGTCTCTGATGAGCGCGCGCGATCTTAAGTGCGAGGTGCACTCACGCTGGTATGTAGTGTCAATTTGTTTCCTTGGTATTGCGTTTCCATCCCATGATCAAAATAAGAATTCCGTTATACAAAGCATCTGATACAAAGAGCTCACTTTTAAAATCCCAGGCTCACACTAGTATAATGATACTCTGATAATACTTCCCTCGCTCACGCCACACGAGACGGGCGTATGTATAACGTCAAAAGAGCTAGACTGCAGGGTATTATGCAGCTTAGCTAGTCCACGGAGATCACATGTGTATAACATAATATTCAACCACTTCCCTAACCCACTCACGGATGCTGGGGTCCTTGAGTACGTCGGTAAATACCCGCTGTAACCTTCGGCCATTTGGTCGGAACCCGGGACTCGGGCCTAGTTATGGTTTACGGCGCGTGCGCCACACTATTTTAAGTTTCCGCTTATGGATTATTGATCAAGGACCTCACGCTGAGTTGAAAATGCAATGGAAGAGATTATCGAAGATGTGATATCACTTTGAACTTGTGCACCTGTATGTAGAGACTATAGTTTTGACACATCGATGGGACGTTGAAGGGTGTGTTTCAACGACTTCAATCTAATCATTGTCTTTTTCCTTCTTCGCCTTATCGCTGATTTAGCCGCCATGAACAATTCATTCTGCCTACAAAAGCGGATCGAAAGTTATGTCTTAGTACTTACCAACTCCAAATCCCTACATGTATCTCCCCAGCCTAAAAACATGCTCCATGCCGAAATCTTTGCTTCATCGATCGATCGCTAGTAACTACCGCTGGTACTGTCTATTCTATCAGCTACTCTATTCCATCCATGCCCATGACATGATGCACTGGCACTGGCACTGGTGTCTCCGAATAAACACCTAACCAGCCTAATTCCTTTTACCCACACGGTAACAACGGACACGCACCTACCACGAGGCATAGCTACATCGTGTCGTTTTCGGCGTGCACTCATTCTTTTTCCTGGATCATGATCAGCCCGGCATAGGGTCTATATATCTCCAAGGCTTAGGTAGGATAGCCGAATTGGCAAACCGTTTTTCCCAATGGTTGATGTCTGTCGACCATCGATCACCTAGTATGTGTTTTGACAAAGCAATGGCGATTAGGCGTTACTTAATCTCCCCCGGACTCTACCTAACTGCTGCAAGGCGTGTATACTTATTAAATCCTCAAACCAGGCCAGGTACCACTCAGACCTACTTATTAATGAAGTACATAGTGTGATCGATACTGCACTGACAAGAGCACCGATATTACAGCAATACAATTCGGATGTACCCCTATATAAATGAACGGCTACTTGAACTTTTCATGGCACTCCCCTTCCCCAGATTCCCACCTCCCACTAACCCCTCGCGGGTCGGCCAAGGGTGACGTAGTGGTGGAGGTAAGCAAGTAGATGACCGCTGCAATGCGTTTTTCGTGTCTTGACCATACCTAGTAACTTGTAGCCCTGACCACGCTGCATGCGCGAGTGTTAATAGATGGGAGATGAGATGGCCATAGAATAGGAACTTCGAGTACCTGGTCCCTGCTATCGCGTATCGCGTATCGTGTATCAAAATCGCATAAGTACCGCCTCTCGACTGTACAATATATCATCCAGTTGGCAGACGGCGTTCATTGCATGCCGAGTAAGTAACGGGGCTTTAGATACACGTTCTTCAATCGGTGCGAACGACCGTGAAGGGACCTGTCAATCGACCATTGGCACTGGATGATCAAAGGTTGATCAGCCTGATCCTCAGACTGCCAGTTCTGTTATTCGCCGTTTCACGGATTGTTCGAGCCTCGCTCCTTCCGCCTCTTAAAAATTAACACCACACTGACAGCGACGACTGCCACTGACTGGCATATCCCAATGCCGAAGCGAAGTAGATAACTACTACTCGGATTTGCCCAGTGTCCTAACGCAATTGATGGACACCGCGGCCAGAATGCAGACCTTGGAACGGGGGTGCCTTGAGCAGGTCAGGGCCTAGGAAGGTGTAATGAAGGGCCTGAAGATGATTGTTTTATTACAAGTTTACCCACCCTAGCTCAAGCTCCTGAAGTCTTCCGGACATACCTGCCCTTCAAGAATCAAAAATTTGGATTCGATTACTCACATAGACTGTCGACCAAGACCACGTCCGAGACCTTCGAATTCGCTGTCAACGGTCAAGATCGAGACGTCCGGGTCAATCCCATCCCTTAGAGTTTACTCGCTGGCCAGTGGCCCACTGTCACTGAAGTACGGTAGGGCTCCTATGAGTCAAACTTTGAACGCCTCCAGGGCCAGGCCACTTGCGCGAATCCAAGTTTCGAGGGGACCTTCGAAAATCCACAACTGCACTGGACAAGTTATCGCTCTATCTCCCCCAAACCTCAAAGTTCGAGGCAACTTGTCACATTGATGTCAACGATCTTCCGAGGTCGAAGAAGCACCCAGAGAAACTGCTTTAGCTAGGGGATCTGGGAGAAATTGTTCCTGCAACGTTCCTCGATGGATCATAATTCCCATGCTATCATAGCAAAGCTTTAAAACTACAAAGCTACTAGCGTGTCTTGAGCGTGTCGTGTCTAGCTCATGATTTCATATCGATAACGTCAATGCCACTGCCAGCGGATAGGTGCTGCTGCTGCGGCGCGAGCCATTTGCAGTGAAGAATTCTTATTGTAAAACACTCCGAGTCGACATCGATGTGGACGTCCTAGGAAGTTGGAAGTCGCAAGTTGGAAGAAAAAAAAAAAAGTCCGTATGCGTAACAGGCTTCCTGCTCCCCCCCCTTCTCGTCGACCTTCTGAAAAAGTCCAAATAAATCCCTTCAGAACAGTGGCCCGCGGCAGAGATCACCCGCGATTCTGCTCTCCAACTCCGAATCGCAAATCGCAGTATGGTGGAGTTACAGTACTAGTATTTGCCAAGTGTTCGGTTGAGAAATCCCTGAGTCCCAGAAACTAGTGATTAGTGAGTGCCATGTCCTAGACATCGACCATCTGTAAATCCTTCAATCAAAAAGGGGAACAGATCCGCACTGTACTCGTAGTGTGTGAGTTATCAGCCAGTAGGAGATACCTTCGAGCTTCGATACAGAAAACCAGGTTTTACACTGAGTGAGTGTGAGAGTCCCGAGTCCGAGTCCGAGTCCATCTAGAAATGCCATCATCATTATCATCATCATCATCATGTTGAGCTCGCAGCTCATCATGCTCATATGGCTGATCAAGCTCTCAAGCCCAGGGTATGGGTAGCCATATGAAGACCCTATACATAGAGCGGCATCATCAGCATGCGGCGGCGGCCTGTGAGGAAGCTTCAGATTTGCCGCGGTGCGATGTACGGTGACGATCGTTCACTGGGAAACAGTAGCAGCACCAGTGACACCGGCCGCGACAGAGATAGAGACAGAGATAGAGACAGAAACAGAAACAAAGACAGACATCCTCGGAGCCTGGGCCACTGCAGCTGGCGGCTTCCAGGAAATCCGGAAAGGCAGTGAGAGAGTTCGAGCTCGGAGTAATCTACATAGCAGGATCCAGAAACAGAGAGGATATATAAAGCGATAATGAAAAAAAGAAGTCGAAGACCTATGAGCTAGGTTGAACGTTGAAGTGTGGGAGGCCGTGGCAATGGCATTGACAATGACGATGGACGGACGTAGAGCCTAGTTATAGTAACCTCGAGCTCGAGGCAGAGCAAAAGACGTCTCCGTCGACGCGTCGACACCAATATCCGATATACCGATACCCGACTCCGCGGTGGGAACTTTGAAGCTTAGCAAGGGCCATTACACGGATTGTAATAGCCTGCTGCTGCCTAATAGTAAGTATGGGGTCACGGTAAACTTGAAGCTTAAGCTTAGGCTGCCAGTGATGCGCAGTACTTGAGGTAGTATACACGATCAAGCTAAGTATGATCATGAGAATAAGTAAGATACGCGGCTAACTTGAAGTAGTTTTTACCTACGGTGGAAATGGACCTAGGTACCGGTGAAGCCGAAAGCCTTAGACTCACTCAAGGTAGAATGAGCAAAAGATTATGACGATCGTCGTTGGGAAACAGACATCATCCATGGCCATTGATACTATCCAGAAACAAATTCCATGTCGGTATACTGTATATGGTCACGACGAGCCTTAGATGAAGGGGGGTATTATAATGAGATACAGCGGCTAATTTACGGTGGAAATGACAGTGGGCCTGGTACCAGTGAAGCTTTTGAAGCCTCAAGGCGACGGATCGCTGGGAAACAAGACAACGACTCATCCAGAAAAACAAGAGCGCGGATATATAAAGACATAATGAAAAAAGGAAGTTGAAGAAACGCCGCCAGTGTGAGAGACATTCAACGTTCAACGGTCAATGTTCAGCCCAGGCTTCCAGGCAGTCAGACAACGAGCTTGTTACTAATACTTTGGAAGAGCAACGACGAACGACTCGGACAAACTCATGATCAAAACAGGTCGAGAGGTAAACCAAAGCAGTATTATTATTAGCATTAGCCATGAGAGATATAATGCACTAGAGGTAGTCAGAGTAACAAAATGAATCTGAATCTTTTGATTAATTAATTAGGAGGGTAACTTCGAAGGTAAGGTTTGAATTAGGAGTGTGTGGCACCACCACGACGGGTGTGCGAGTATTAGGTTTGTTTAGGGTAACGTAGGCGGAGTATGGTAAAGAAGTTAAGAAAGAAAGCAGACAAGGACAATGCAATGTGTGAAAATGGAGAGAACCTATGCGAAAAATGCTAGACGAAATGTGGGGCATGATGCAGTGGGTTTGTAGTACACAGTCGACCGGAAAAAGTGAAGAGAATAAGTAAGACGCCAAATGGGTTGTGGCGGAATCGGAATCGGAATCAGAGCGATAAAGAGATGAGAACTGGAAAGGGGAAATGTTCGTATTTTTTGGTGTCATTAGGGGTCGTGAGCTTGAGGACCTTGATGGGTGGGCAGATAGTACAATGCGTTTTGCAGGCAGTGAGAAGATCGAATGTCGGATGTCGAACGGTGGAATGTTGATGTTGGGTGCGAATGTGCATGGCTGGCTGTGAAATACGAAAAGACAAGGAAGAGGATAAAGGCACGGTCCTGAGAGTGAGAGCGGCGATGGAATCGTGAGAGGGAGACACACAAAGGCGGAGGGAGGACAACAGCGACGCTGCATGGGGAGGAGAGACACAAAGGATGAGGATGAAAGAAGACAACAATGACAATGACGAGTGAGGCCCAGGAGCAGGCACATCCACGCCGATCGGGGTACCTCAATTGTGAATGAGCTCATCCCTTGTTGTCCGCCGCATGCTTGAACCGGTAAGATCGAGGGTGACGCAGTGTGAGAGGGTAGAGTGGGTGTGAACTGGCCGTGCACCGTCGACTCGGACTGCGTATGATCCCACTGCGCCATCCCACTGCGCAGACCCCCAATCCCAGCCGGGGAGCGGTGAGAATATGAGCGCCAATGGACATGGATATAGACATATATCCTTATCCTTGTCTTTGCCTCGCTCCGGAGCCTGCATAGCCTAAGCTATATGCGTAGCCTTCGTATGCGGGTGTGGATATCTTCGTCCTTGTCCTTGTCCTTGTCTCCGCTCCGGAATGCATGAAGCTCGGTACACGGACACGAGTGTGTGGGTGTGGGTGTGCGAGTTAGGATCCGCGAGCAGGACAGGATAGGATAATTGATGCGATGCGAGAAGTGGTGCCAAAAACCAACGCCGGTTCACCGAGCCGGTGGGTGTGCGAGCGAGCGAGTACTGTTCATGAGAAGGGTTTGTCCGAGCCGGTGCGGTGCGATGCGTGTGAGAGAAAGAATGCGAGATGCGCGAACACGACGGATTGCCGCGCCGCTCACTGCTCGAAAGCATACTCTACAGCCACCACACAGGCCTCGTGTCCTTTGCTCGCACGTCCATGCGCACGCAGACTATCCAGATCTTTGAAGAACCCATCACATGCCGGACATATCGATGTGGAAGAGTCGAGCGAGGTGGTGGTGGTGGTCGAGTATCTGCGCTGGGCTAGAGCGTAGTCCAAGGGGCTGGACGAGGCCATGGGCAGGAAGAAGTGTGTTGACGAGCGCGATGATGAAGAGGATGAGGAAGAACGGGAGTGGGAGGATGAGGAGGACCGGGATCGTTTTGAGGGCGGTGGGTACTCTGCGTCTGATTCTGGTGCGGATACGAGAAAGGAGGTGGATAGTTTTCGTTTCAGTGATGGTGTGTCTGTAGAAGAGTTAGCAGAGATCAAGGAATAATAAAACCGACATACCACATGATGCAGATGCTTTCTCTCTCCAGGCCAGGATACGCTTCATCCGCTTTTGGAACGAGTCGGTGTGTACGATCGGAGCTTCTATCAGCGGGGCAGTCTTTGTCGGAGTCACGAGTTCCTCGGCCTCGGGATTGGGAAAATCGGAGGAGCAGTACGATTCGCAGTCGGCGTCTGCTAGCGGATCGACGTCCATATCCTCCTCCTCTTCCATGTCCTCCTCTTCGTCATCATCGAGGTACGATTCCTCCATGTCCTCTTCCTCCTCAAACTGACTCACACCCTCCGAAGAGGTGGAGGCATAGGAATCCGAGTATCTCGACCGCGGCGCAGCAGGCGGGGGTGATACTTCGACGAGCTCGATCGTTGCATACTGGTATGGGTAGCTCGAGGGGTGCAGGCACATGGGCTGGGAGGGTGTTTTGTGGGCGGGCCCGATAGCGAGGGGCGCGGAGGGGTAGGCGGTGCGTTGGGGGATGTCCAGCATTGTAGGTAGATAGTAGACTGCGAGACAGGAGCAGCAGCGGAGAGGACAACTGGAACGAGACAGGCCAAGGAGTTATAAAGAGGTGCCACTGAGAACTTTTCCGTTCCCTCTCACAGTGTCTCCCCCACACACCAATCGGGAAATCTGACAGCTCTGTCCTGATCAGGGTTGCGGGCCTAGCACTGCGAGATCCCAATCACCCGATTGATGGTCCCAGATCTAATCGGCTCCGGCATCTCAACCAGCAGCCTGCCCGTTCGCACGATGCGAATGGGCGTTCCGCTGTCCTGGTCCCAGACAACGCCTCCCATGATAGCACAACGTTCTGCCTTCACTGCATGTCACTCCTATGGACTTTACCCGGAATACATGTGCCAATCATCGAGCAACATCTTTTACCGACCACTCGCGCTCAGAATCACAACAACAACAAAAAAAGGTGATTGAACGCACCCTGCGTTCGCATCGCACACACCTCTAGACAAGCGACAGCAGAAACGCGTCTCACCTACCACTCAGCAAGAAATGAGCGCCCCAACCCCGGACACCCGTCAACCCGTCACACGTGTCCAGACCTTGGCTTTGCGCCTCTCACAAGTTTTTCTTTTCAATGGCTTCAGTGCATATGACCATACCCATAAGGTGGTATAAAAACTCACACACCCAACCTCACACCCTCGGCCTCGCCCAGCTCGCATCATTAACTGTTTATTCATCTAGCGCGGCAGGGCACGCCATTTTTTGCAGGGCGCATGGGTATGCGATTTTGCGATTGCGATTTGCGATTGAGATTTCTCCGTCTTCCCTAGGGTCTTCCGATTCTCGGTGGCCGTGTAGCAGTTCTATATCGATATCTAAAATGACATCGCACTCTCTCATGCAATTGCATCCTTAGACATGAATCCTCAGGACTCACCTCCCCGGGTCCCTCTGGCAGAACGCCTTTGAAAAGCCGGTCTAACATCCCCCTTGAGTCGCTCACGTACTCGTGGAATTCGCCCTTGAATTCGCCTTGGGCCATGGACGTGGACGTGGGCATGGGTATCCGTAGACCCCCAGACCCAAGACCGCGTCGCTCCTTCATCATCCATGTGGTTAACGGTTAACACGCTTTAGATCTTTGCCTTGGCTTCGACACTCAATACCCTCAGTGAATCTGATACCCCAGGCCTCAATCTGTAACTGCCCTTGGCCCCCTGCTACTACCACCACCACCAGCCAACCCTGCCCGCTCCTCGAATACCGAACAGCCTGTTGGCTTTTGGCTTAGGCACAACCGTACTACATACCTCCGAAGTCGGATTCGGGACACCGTCAACCCGTCGACCGGGTCTCGACCCTCGCGAGTCATGATACATTTCTCAAGACTTCTGGACTCTGGACTCTTGCTTTTCTCTTGAACATGCTTGGACACCCTCGAACTTGAGGTTGAAGTTGAGGTTGGAACCCTAATATGCATCGTACGGGGACTCTGTCGGGTCTCACCACCTCTGCTTTGATATCAACTCAAGCCTTCCTAGAGGCTTGTTTACACTGGCACGCTGCTAGTTGATAACTGCTAACTGCTAACTGCGAGTTGCTGGTTCTAATGCTAATATCCCGAAATGTTAATTAGCTACCAAATCCTACTCCGAGTGCTAATACCACCAGCCCCAATAACGAATGGTGTCAACTGTACAGGTTTTGTTCGGTCCCTCACGCCTCAAAACTCACAACTCACGAATGATTCAGGGCCATCCCAAGTTCCAACTCAACCTTGACGCTCAAGGTCTCGACCCTCTCCAAGCAGGACATTATGCATTCAGATCTCAGTCTGGACTCTTGAACCTTTCTCTTGAGTTTCTCTTGAGCTTGCCTTGGAAACCCCTCAAACTCGATCCTTGAAGCTTGGAACCGTGAAGCTTCGACGTTCGAACCCCAATATCATCTTTTCGACCCCGTGGACGTGTCTCAAGCTCTCGAATATATCATTATGCTCTTCTCTGTGTGAACAGCCTGGACTCTAGACCGTTAAAGTTGAAGATGAAGTTGAGCGTCCTCTTGAACTTTCTCGAGAATATGCTTGGAGATACCCTTCTTAGAGGCTTGTTTACATTGGCACGCTACTAATTGCGAGTTGCGCGTTACTGGTGGTAATTGCCAATGCCAATATCCCGAAATGTCAATTAGATACTCCGAGTACCAATACCACCAGCCCCCAACAACCAATAATGTCATTTGGATCGTCAGGACTCAACTCACGGCTCACGACTCATGATTCAGGGCCATCCCAAGTTCCAACTCATAACAGTTCATAATGCATTCATATCTCAGACTGGACAGTCTGGACTCTTGAACCTTTCTCTTGACTTTCTCTTGACTTTCTTGAACTTGCCTTGGAAACCCCTCAAACTCGAAGCTTGAAGCTTCGTTCGAACCCCCAATATCATCCTTTCGACCCCCATGGACGTGTCTCAAGC
>Ga0247741_1001875_pt1 | contig 11675 bp, 11 predicted proteins | sample UWRJL213509R2_FD_180945 | JGI IMG/M metagenome (GOLD analysis project Ga0247741, IMG submission 180945) | Plant litter microbial communities from Arlington Agricultural Research Station in Wisconsin, United States - UWRJ-L213-509R-2 | ecosystem: Environmental > Terrestrial > Plant litter >...
GGGTATATGTAGGAGATACATTGTATGAGCTGTTCAAAGTACTTAAAGAGCCCTTGGACATTCTCCGTTATACGAAGTCTTTGGACCAAGAGCCAAACTGAGCGTGCTCAGGGCGACTACAGGATAGAAGCCTGTTGCCAAGTGCTAAACCCAGATAAATCCACGGCACCCGTGGATATCTACTTAACTTATCCAAATCCGTAATATTAGCATGGATAAGCGTCCATTGGGTTATTTCCCGGACTTAGCTAATCCATGCTAGTCCTTACACAGCCGAGATCACCCTGAGATCGCTCAAAGAGACCCAATCCCGCCAAACAGGTCGCTCAATGTGCCCAACCACACTCGAGGTCGCCCAATCTGCCCAACGGACTTTTCACTGGGCATGATTTACGTCGCCTTCTCAATTGGCCCGAAGAGTTTTGGGATTGGAGATTGTCTTTGGTCATATCCCCAATAGTCCATCCACAACGATGGCATCCGGATAATTTCGAGTTGGTCAAATTGCCGCTATCATTGACGGTACATCCACTACTAGCACCCATTTTGACCGCTCGAGTTCCCAAAACATGCCGGGAGACAACCATGTTCTGCCTTCGTTACCTCCAGTCCGGCGGCCACTCAGTCAAGACTCGAAATTCACTGAAGCCCCTTCTCAAGTCAGGCTATTTTACATCGCTTTTGCGTTTTCGGACAAGACCACGCCGCCACCCAAGTAGGCGCTGCTTATTGGTCTACCAAGATCTTCGCTCCATGTGGTGGGGCAATCATCCTGAGCGTCCCATTAGCTACATACGCCGGCTGGACAAGTTTGGCGTGGAGGTTCCCATCAGCTTCTTCAGCTTCCGGTCGGAGTACGCGTCTAACTATGACCCATGGTACACATATCGGCACGCCCTTGTAATTTTTCCAGTCCTCCTTTTGAACGCGCCTCCTGATTCTCAACTTGCATCCATGGCGGCCAACTGCATTTTTGGCTCTTTCTGCACCGCATACCCACGGGAAACCAGGAAAGCAAAGATGGCCATCACACAGTACCTTTCTCGATGTCGACCTATTAGAGCCATGCCGTCAGGGAAAAGGAACTTCGTAGAAGGTACGAATGGAATGGATGTAGACTAGAGTTGGATTATGATATCGATAGAAATCCTCCACACCCTTTGCATCATAATACGACTTCGAACCATCTCTTTTCTGGCATGTACTTACCTCAAATCCAAACCTTAGCGTACTTATCTCCTCAGTCCTATCCGTCCCCGCCTACCATTTTCCAAGAAACCCCACGCTCGCACTACTAAGCCCACCAACTCACACACGGGTTTGCGTTTCGTCTGAGCATTCGGTAGAGACGGTTCCCCCCTCTTACTTATCGTTAGGGTCAGCGATCATGTTGGACGGGGACTTATTTTTTTCCAAGTATCTGGGTGTGGGTGTGAAGGGGACTGCGCTTGCAAAGTCGCTTTGGTATTCTGGATGCACGAATTTCGATGGTACATCAGCATGGGGCGTAGGGTGTTGTGTCCGGTCCGGGACCTATTTGTAAGGGAACGAGAACATCGATACGGTGTCTGAAGCTGGAACCGGAGGCGGGTGGATCTTGAAAGCGGAGAATAACTTGAAATAGGTCATATGGAAGCTAGCGTTGAGGAGCGAAGAAATGGAAAGAAAACAGGGGGGAAAGGAGAAAGGGAGCTTCAGCATGTGTATACGTTGACGCAGGACAAATAAAGGGATATAGGGGAGTAGAGAGTTGCTTGCGTTAGCGCCCATCATACTCGTTGATGACATACTTACGTTTCAAATGGCTCTAATCAGAACTTGTGAAGTTGTAAATTATGATCGACACTTATCCACATTAGGCGTACGGGCGCTTCATCCATTTTTATACAGACACGTCATTGACACCGTCCTCTCTTTGTCACATGTTTTTTTACTACATCTCGAGCTACCTAGACTCTCAAACAGGAGGCCAGCCTTTCCATCCATGCAAATACCTCTTTCTCCGAATACCCGTCTGAAAGAAACGGAACAGGTCGCATACATGTATAGGCCTGCATCGACTCGGACAACGGCGCGCGAAGACCTCCCAAAAATAAAAGATCCTGAGCCACAACTCTCCTTAATTTTCGCCTCTCCTCTGCGATGCCACTTGACCAACAAGATAATTATTCACAATGTTCTCGCCGTCGGCAGTGGGCACGCACAAATGATCGAGGGGTGTTAGCCACCGCATTGACCGATGGGATTCGAAAACGTTTTGACACTCCATGGACTGAATCATGATGATGATTGATGAAATTCGGCGTGTCAATGGAGCTGAGAAGCAGTGGGAAGTAAGTCTTCCAAGTCTTCTACGCATTCATCTAAGAACAAAGCTGTTTGAGAGATCAAAGTCGGATTTGGTGGATGGAGTAAGTATCCGTGCTGGTGAACATGGACATTCGAGCGGATAAAATCAGGTCGGCGGTGCTCGCTGTGCGTGCCTTTTCAATTCCGACTTCCGACTTTACCAGCGCCCCATAGAGTCTATTAATCCGACATTTCTGCCCAACTACGCCAATACTCCATGCAAGGCTATGCTTTAATTGATTACGTGCTATAATCCTCATAAAAATGGCGGTGTGGATTGAGAGAAAGAATCCTTCCGAGTGCTTCTTGACTTTGCCCGTCCTTCTACCAGTGAATTGAGCAGCGCCTCACCATTCAGATTCCAAAGACACTTGCATATATCTTGCAGTGCTTTGCTGATCGGAATTTCTTTATCATAATCCCTTCGTGGTGAAGGCATCTTCGTGTTACATTCCTGTGGTATTTCTTTAGAGCTAAATACTTCCAATTGAGGTGGGCTCTGGAATCAATTCCCTCCTTCATTATGCCTGAACTTGCTCGTCATGACGTTGTATACCCTACAATGGGGTACCGAGTCGTTGAAAAGCCTATCCATCGACCTATCCATCGACCTTGGGTCTGGAAGGTGCTGTGTGTGTAAGTATACTTTATTCGTCGTGAACATCTAACATCGTTAACTGCTTGTCTCACAGTGGTGAAGAAAACTGGATAGTTTTCACCCGACTCCTTTGGGCAGGGGTTTTGATAGTCCTCATTTGCTACTTTGTGATCACCGTGCTCTTCATTGGACCTCTCCACGAGTCAAATCTGTTGCCAACTAAAGAGGCTCGAGTGCCTAATGGGCTACCAGATTTTGGTATTGACCATAAATCAGTTATTTTGAATGTTGTAGTGGTGAGTTATGTTCTCCCTACAAATCAGGTTGGAGGTGGATATACCCCTGACTGACTTGAACTATATAGAGTTATGCAGAAACAAGAACAGCGCACTTCCCACCACAGGTCAGAGTGTACCATGCGCAAACGGAAGATTTGATTAACAACTCTGGTCAGTCGTAGAGATGCCATATCACTCGGATTTAGTATACAGGAGTGATGAAACTGATAACATTGTTAGATTCGATACTTGGAGCTGAATGCCACGCTCACGGACTCCTCGAGAATTTTGGACTGTACCATTCAAGTTTGCGTTTTCGAACAAACACTTTCAACTGCCCCAATCTTGAATATTACATCAACCGATTTACCATTGTCGTCGACTTCACCAAATCATCAGGCCCCCCCAATATGTTGGAGGTCAGGATTCATCAGTAATTCTTGGTCTGGGTCAGGAGCGCTCCAGAGCGCTCTATAGCATTATAGCATTATAGCAAGGGTCCCCCTGTTCCTGGTCCCCCGCCAAAGCTAGATAGATTGCCGGTGGCACTACAGAGTGCTATAGAGCACCGCATAGCGCTGTGATTTTGCTACGTAACACTCACCGCACAGCATGTTGGGTTCATTATCCTTGGTTCCAATAGTTTATTATTCTTTTCTATCCTCACATATTTTGTAGTAAAGTTTAAAGAAAAATTATATTATGACGCTATTGTACAGGCGGGAGGTAACTAAACTACTGGATATACTTAATCGGTGCTCAGCGCACACGGTCCAGCATGGGTGCTATTTATGTGGGCCTGAATTGAAGATGCCTACACCTTGTAAACGAATTCATCTGTTGAAACGGAGGTGAGTTAGTGATGATTTTGTGGAAGGCCCAATGACACACCTTGTGGGCCTCCCCTAATGGGTCCCTCTTTCCAATTCTCCCAACCCTCAGTCCCCAAACCCACATGCTCATGAGAGGGAAAGGGCACCCGCGTTGTTAGTGTTCATGTCCTAGCTCACCAGCTGAGCTGACTCGAAATTGGGGCTAAAATTTATCATTAGTGTCTGTATCTACGTATACAAATCCTTTACTCACCTATTTATGGCGTTTCTGGGGGTCGTACAACCAGAGGGATGGAGGGAGGAAGCAGTGGCAGTGGTGGAGAGCCATCAAGCTGGCACGCAAGGAAATCTTGGAACACCAACATGCCCCATGCGTAAGAATTGTCGACTTTAGGGCAGGTAGCGAAGGACTTAGGAAGAGACAATTCGTTGGATGCCTGCGAATGTGGTACCACGTGAGGTAAAAATCTGACAAGCGCGTGAAAGTAAGGACACGGTGTCCTCAGAGAGGTAAAACATTACCTCACGTGATGTTTCGAGGTGACAGGACGCCGTAAGGGATTTTCCAGAAGGCACTATATGCTGCGTCGAGGATGCTATAGGGCGCTACATAGCACACTGAACGGAGTCCGTAGTGTAACTTAGTACCCAGATGCTATAATAGACTATAAATAGCAAATACGTTGCTATGCATGTAATAGACCCCTGCTATGGCTTGCTAAAGGCCAAAATCAGGAATTACTGATGCACCTTACTTCCTGGGGTTAACCTTGTGGCAACTACAAGCAGGCATATCCGACAGACATTTAGTAGTCCCTTATTCTCAGGTTTGGGACTATTTGAGGTTAGTTTCTATTTTATTGGGGCAAGCGATTGTCCATGTTGATTTTGGTCGATATTCAGTCCATAGAATCTTTCTATGTCTCTGAGGTGGACACTTTATATAGTGGCCCTCAATTGTCATTCCTGGGAGTGCCTACAGGGCCCAATACATCGAGCCTGACTGTATACGCTCTGCCACTGGCATACGTATCAAGGAACCCCAAGGTAATACAAGATTACCGTGATAAGTCAGTGGTAGGCGGGTTTTCAAGTCTTGGAGGCTTATGGTCCTTTGTCTGTGGGATGTTTTCCATGGTGTTTGGATGTTCAGTGATTCGAGTTCTGTTTGGTACGTGCTTTTGTGATTATATGTATCCAAAGGGGTCGCTCTGAAGTAAACTATAGATATGAAAGAAATTTCAGTCTTCGGATTGGTCCACAAAATGCGAAAGGCTCATATCCGGGAAAAATGCATGGCGCAATACCCTCGGTGGCAACACGATCTCAGGACGCTGCCAGGAGAGAAGGGCTTGCTTTCTCTAATTGGAGATCAACTCATCGATTTGGATTTCCTGAAGCATGAACCGAACCGTGTCGGTGAAAGAGAGAGTAAACAAAGAACTGGCGTACGAAGATTTTGGCCATGGTCCTGATTTTCACATCACGATTGGCTTTCGGTGGGGCCGCGGGGTAGGCGTATGTAATATTATTGTAGTGATAAATAAAGTTGGCGAATTGCTTTTTCTATTGTCAGTCTAGACGCTCCGTCCCTACTCCACTCGCGTTCCATTTAGAACCTAGCGGTATAGATCTAATAGGTCGATATCGAGAAACCTAGTATGGTGAGGCAACACAAGATGGAGGACCAAGGGTGGGAGGAGCTCAAACCATGGCAATAACTCAGATAGAAAACAAGGCCTTTATAGACTTAGCCATGAGATTGTCGACGCTCGTACTCAGAGATTGTTCGTTCGGATCTGAGTTGGAGTTCGAAACCACTGGTGGCGGTGGACTACAGCCTGACCCGACGTTGGGAGACGGGAGAACGCTGGCTGGGTGATTGAGGTCTCTCGATAGCGAGTAGGAACAAGGAGAGGATGATGTCAGTTTCAAAATACAGCCGCATGCAATGATCGCGAGGCCAATGGCGGCACCGAGCACTGATCAAAGTCTAAAAATAACTCCAATTCTTTCTCTTCCTTTCCGGATCCCAACTACCCAGCAGTTACAACTCGCACTGACTGTGGTTGTTTCTCTTCAGCCAAGGTCGATCTAGCCATTTGTCTGGTACGAATCCGACTTCAACGTTTCGAAATTTCAACCACGACCCACAATCACGCAACTTCATTTGCCTCTATAACCAGTGCTACCGCGACAGCCTCCAGACTGCAGCATTCAAATTTTTATTCTCATTCATGCTGCAATTGCTGGGTTCGTTCATTCCCTCGTGGTTCAACCGGCCGCCTCAAAGACGCGATATGATGCATGCTGCCACTGTCCCTACAGCCGGACGACCTACTGGACACGAGTCCGACCCAGTATTATACGACACGACTGATGACTCAACACTCAACCGAACTCAGCTCAACCCTGCCTCGAACTGGCGCGATGGAACTCTTCATATATTGCCTCCTCCACCAAGTACCCCACAGGACAATCAGCGGATTTGATGATGAGGTGTACACCGAAGGCGAGAAGATTGCCAACGCATATAGCCGGTGTTGGCGTCGACGCGTCATAATGAAATTATGGCAGTATTGGTGAGTTCTGTCTCATTATTCCACCCAGTTTGCTTCTTCTTTTCGTTGGTTTACAACCCACCCATTCCACCACACAACTCTACACGATTGTCTGCCGCTGTGTCAATATACCACCTCCTTTCCTTTTCCTTACGCGATTATTTTCCAGAGTACTAACGAACATCTTTCTCGTCTTATAGCAACCTCAGTCCCTATCTGCCCATGTCGTTCTGAGCCAACTCGAGCACGTCCATGAACCTCGTGGTTGGCGCTGTGTTGAGTTGGGACTGTTGAGGTCGAGCAGCATGCGAGTTCGATGTCAAACGATCATAGGGAGGAGGTTGCGACCGCAAAATTCAAGGAGGACACGAACGGGGGTGCGAAAGCCTACCCGCAGCGCAAGAGCAGTGCTAGTCTCCGCGACTCGGACGCGCGCGGACCTCTTCTCGCACACTCGACATACCATATCAAAGCCCCTTCGAAGTAAGATCTCCGAAGATCAACACCAACAATAGGGGTTTTCCTGCAAGGTACCTCGTACACCAATGCCAAATCTTGCATCATACAGGCGGACTGGCTGGGGCTGAGTACCCGACATTTTTTCAAGAGCTGGATTACATTGGTGATCTAGACCTTGGACGTGTGAGCGAGGAGGATTGATGTCTAGGATATGACGATGAGCAATGGGGAAAGATGGAGATAACGATGGACGTGGACACCACCAGATGCGCTTGCGACCAAAGACAAACCTCGAGATTATACCAGTGGCCATCGTGTATACTGAAGAGAAGAGGTAACTGAGTCGTGTCTGTGTGAGGTGCGTTCTTTGTTCTCATTTCTGTTTTGCTTTCCTCACCGAATCATTTTCATTTTTCATCCATTTTTCATCGGGTTTTCTTCGCCATTTCGTTTCCGTTATGGCCCCTTGGACGTTCCTCCTACTCAGCCCTTGTCCTTACTCATGTTCACTCTGAGTCTTTCTTCAAACTTCTACTGACCTCTGGTTCTCAAACAGATGCGGGCCAGCAGTCAATGTGGAAGAGTATGCTACGCGGGTCTTAAGTCCAGGTGCCGCCACTAGGAGTGAGGAGGACGACATGGACTCGGAGAGGGAGGAATGATCGTAAGAGATATCATGACCTGCATGAGGGAGGTATGAGACGGATGAGTGCGAATGCACCTTATTGGTATCTTTTCTTGTTTTCCTTCATTTCACGTTTCGATTTCTCATTCAGGTTCCTCTTCCTTATCCCTTAACTCAATACCCTATTCTCATTCTTGCCCCGGCACACGAACATTTTGATACTCCATACCCGCATACATCCCAACAATAAACTCAGGACGACTTGTAACTGTCGACAGCCCTCACTCATCTGCAGTCCCGTATTATTGACGCCAAGAATAATTATATTGGTGGTTAGGCGGCATCAGTAAGGGAGAAGCGAAATTTAGGGAACCTCATGGCGCAGTACCCTTGTATTTGGGAGGTTTTTGTACGTCGCTGTCGGTGCGGGTCTGTATATGTATGCGACCTGTTCCATTTCTTCAGGTCGGATACCTGGTGGGGCAGGTATTGAGTGGATGGAAGGGTTGGTGCCGCCTGTTTACTCGGGTTCTTACACCAACCAGTACTCAGACTTAACTGATGCATTCGTATGTTCGGGTCTGGGTTAAGCCTGAGAGGACTGTCAGTGGACACGTGTCTAAGATGGCGAGAGGTGTTAGGAAAAGAAGCGTGCGACTAGAGGACAACATCAATGACGCGTCGATGACCATGGATTTGACATCGAGTGTATAAGCGCCCATACGCCTAATGTGGCTAATTATAGGCTCAAGTCCGATTGAAGCTTCCGTAGCATTTCGCTGTCAGAACTCTTCTCCGTTTTTAAGATCCGTTCGCCTCCGTATCCAGCATCTGACTTCGTATCAACACCAACATAAATATTTGCTATTGCTTTCCTCACACCATCGCATGGAGGATTCAGAGCGGATAATTACGGGAACATGTACCATGTCTGATAGAACGACCGTGGTTGAGTGAGATGGGGATTACCGTACTTGGTTTGGTTTTGATCAAATAAGTTATTGACTACTAGAACAATGCTGGAGCTGGAGGTGGTGTTGGAAATGGAGGAGTTCGAGCTTGATACCTCTTAGGGCGGACGTCGGAGGTGTCCATTGGCATGTGATCGTACATGGACATTCCCCTGTGGTGCCGAATTTGGTAAGCCAACACTAGGTCTAAACCCCCTTCGATGTACGGTTGAACAAATTCCGCCATTGGTTGTTTTTGTTCCCGCTGGAATGCCAATCCGAGTTTCTTCAACTTTGACAATCCTGGTACAGTTCCCGCTTGCTTTCTTGCGAGGAAATGAAGCACATCCTGGTCTGAGGATACTGTGAATATGAACGAGTCGAGCACCTCGAGTTCTGGACAGAGATATTCCCCAGACGATGATAGGGAGGATAAGGACTCCAGCAAGCCGACATCCGTGGTTCTCGTGTACTCCTCATCATCAATGATCGGGGCGAGCCTCGCTTCGACAATGACAAGTTTCTTAAGGTGTGGACAACAGCGAAGGCAAGATCTGAAGTTCTCCTCTGAGAACAGTTCGATATTTGTGGACAATGTCGTGATTCTATGCCCCTGTCTTCTGAGCAACGATAGGAGAGGAGGTTGAGCACTGCGTCTGTGGGGCCAATGGTAATCTATCTCTTGGAGAGCAGGGACTTCCACCGAGTCAAAGATATCGGGGTAAACGGCTTCGGTGTAATGGAAGAGCGACAGTTTCTCCAGGAATGGGAGTGAAACAACTGTGCTGGAGGGTGGGTGTACGTTTGCTTGATTCAACGAAGCTGCTAAGCCAGGTCTGAAGGTGGTAGACAGCTTGAAAGACACAACGCGAGTGCAGGATTTAAGCAGGTCAAAGATCTGAGGTACCTCAAAGGGACCCAGATTGCAATACAGCGAGAGGTGAGATAGTGTACCCCATCTAACAGGTAAAGAGGCAATATCTTGGGTAAGGTGGGACAACCTCAAGATGCGAAGATTGGAGTTTTCGAATAATGAAACTTGGCTCGAACCGCTTGCGGCTACAGGAGACCTCCAACCTCTCCCAGGCATTTCGTTGATAGTGATCGATTCCAGCAAAGGCGTTAGTCGCGCACTGAGCGCCATAAACCTCGCAACATAATATTTGGACGCGTATACTGAGATCCTACGCCACCTGGTTGAATGAAGCAGAAGAAGAGAAATGGCTTCTTCGCAGTGTTTTTCAGGTCCAACAAGGCTAGGATCGCTTCCAAATGTGAAGGACAGTTGGCAGTCTTTGGATCGGCTCAACCATTCGCGTACGGCGGTTAAACGATTGGACATGCACAAATCCGTAGCGGCCATGTATGATGATTCATCGCCTGACTCTCCGAGAAGGGGGACATCCAAGTTGGTGATTGTAATAGGGATGTGGATGGATGCCCAAAGACGAGGTGTGTTCAGTGCGATGCAGCGCCAGCTGCTACATACTTGGGTAAGTAGGGTAGGCGCTTCCTTCTTGGTGATTATAGAATCGTGGCTGGTAGGAAGGCAGGAGAGAAAGATCTCTTGCAGAACGTCCGTTGGGAGGAGATTACGTCTGGGCAAAGAGAGTAGCTTTCGGTGGGCATCCATGTCGTCTGCGAGTCGCTTGTGTTGGTTTTCGAGCTCCTCGTATAATGCCCTGACACGAGCTAGCTCCGATGATATCTGGGCTAGTTTGGGTGTGTGTTCATCGAGAATCTTCCTTATCTCGACCGCTTCTTTATCGTTGGGGACAAATTTTGTACCCAACCTGGACGCGAACGGGGATTCCATTTAGTCTGAGAGTGCAACGTCATTTCCAGCAGCACATCGAACATTGTGAGCTAAAATAAACAGTGATAAGATGCGGAAACACTCACTCCTTGAAGCTTGGGTTATCAGCTCAGTCATGAGCGCTCTGAAGACGAGTTGAGCTTTGATTATCATCGCCTGGCAGTCATGTGCGACGTGCGTGCGACGCCGGTTGATGACATCAGAGTTCGGTGATTATCCTCTCGTTCCTCGTTGCCCCATTTCCTCAGACTAAGTTCCATCGACATTTATTTTCTTTCGAGTTTGTTCATCCTTGCAGCCGTTGTTAGCGACACCTATGTTTTTGCAAACGTAATACGACATCTTCACTGCTGGATTTGACCCTGACTACCCAAATGCCGAGGCACCAACTGACGTTGATAGAAGAAGCGAAACACTCTAACGACCCACTGGCTTTTGTTAGGGTTAGATGGAATATTGCGCTTCGCGCCATTAACACGAACACAGGTCGCACTCTCACTATCCATGGCGCACTAACCATCCTGTTCACGCTTCCCCCGTTGCTACAGTGCAATAAGAAGTTCAATTGCTGATGGGGGGTACCTACAACTATGTTCAATGGTTTTGGTGTACCACAGATGTCCAAGTGACTATATATCTGACTCTAGTCTACATTCATTGCGTACATACCGTCCATAGTCATCCTTCTCCCTAATGGCCTAGCTCTGATAGGCCGACATCGACGGAGGTACCGTGTGATAGATTTCTTTGCTGTCCTTGTTTCTTGTGGGTATGCGGTGCAGAAAGAGTTGAAAATGGAGTCAGAGGCAATGGATGCGAGTTGAGAATCAGGAAGTGCTTCTGCAAGCAGGACAGGGAGAAGCCGCAGGGCGACTCGATATGTGTACCATAGGTCATAGTCAGACGTGTAATCCGACCGGTAGCTGAAGAAGCGGAAAGGAACTTGGATGCGGTTCTTGTAGTCGCAGGGACGCTCTGGGTGATTGCCCCACCAGGCGGAGCGGAGACGTCCTTCACCCAGTCCGCAATGCCCACTTGAATGACGATGCCGTCTTCTTCGAAAGCATGAAAGCCATGGTCGCATCTTCAATCCTGTGAAATAGCTTGGCTTGAGAAGGGGTTTCAATGACTTCCGAGTCTTGACTGAGTGGCCGCCGGACTGGAGATAACAGAGGCAGGACATAGCTGTCTCCTTGCATATTTGTG
>Ga0247741_1001876_pt1 | contig 11665 bp, 8 predicted proteins | sample UWRJL213509R2_FD_180945 | JGI IMG/M metagenome (GOLD analysis project Ga0247741, IMG submission 180945) | Plant litter microbial communities from Arlington Agricultural Research Station in Wisconsin, United States - UWRJ-L213-509R-2 | ecosystem: Environmental > Terrestrial > Plant litter >...
CATTACTCTGTAAAGTTAATGTAGTACTTGTAATTGACTTGGTACACAAATATATTGATGTTTTTACTGTATTCAAGTGAAGCAGATGAGAAAGTAAATCATTAGATTGAAAAACTAAAAGCACTATTAGCAGAGTAAAATTTGGTAAAAATTTACTAGATACTCATGTAATTAGCCAAAATAAACACTCAATTTACTAGAATTTACGGGGACCTTTCTGATTCAGTAAAAAGTGTAAATTCATATAATTTGGGTTAATTTGCACGAATTCAAGATAATACAGTATAATTCTCCAGTTTTTTTCTTCAATTATATAAATACGGTTTTCCTGATGCCAATGATAATGGAGACAAGCCCTCACCGACTAAGAAGCAACTCCAAAACCAGGATATGCCTTGGTACTAGTGATGTGCTGGCTCCGGCCTGAAGCCAGAAGCCAGGCCAAGCCAGGCCAAAAAAAGCTGGGCCAGGCCGGGCCCACTACCTTGGCCTCAGTTGGCTTTTGGCCCGGCCTGTGGTTTGCAAAAGCCAAAGCCAGTGGCCTGAGCTGGGGCTTTTGGGTGACAAATAAGTGCCCATTTTGGCACCGTGTTGAGCCCAAACTCTGACTTGATCGTCTCGATTTCGCTCCCAAAATCACCACGCTCATTCAAACTCTGCTGAATTTTTTTTGCAGTGCAGGTGGGAAGAGCTTCAGTCAGAGTTTAAACTTTGCCAAAGCAGACTGCAGAATGCATGCTCACTAATGCACACTCTAGACTGGTTTTCAGCATGCAGGAATTGCTAATTTAAATCATGCACTACGTAAATACATTCGAAGAACAAACTTTTGGATATTTACATGTAAATATTTTGATAATCCCTGGGTTAAGCAAAAAGCTGGAGCTCAGGCCAAAGCCAGGCCGGGCCAAGCCTGAGCCCCCATCGATGGCTCAGCTCAAGGTTTTGGAAAGCCCGAGCCCCCAAAAGCCAGGCCAAAGCCGGGGCTTTCAGGCCAAGCCAGGCCGTGCACATCACTATTTGGTACCGACCCAGCGATGCTATCACTCAATGACCCAGCTGCACCAAGTCCTATGAGATCCTTGACCAGATCAACAATGATTACAAGGGGTACTGATTCAGACTTCAATGTGCACCCAGCCTCCCAGCTGGAATTCCTACTTCCTAGTGGGAGAAGATTCTTAAAGGAGAGGCTGTTGACCTCAACTACATTCTATCGTCTCTCAATTATGTTGGATTTGATGAGGAGAGAAAAGACCATGTTGGTGATGATGAGATGGCCATCAAATAACATATATTTTTGGCATGTCTAACGGTCTACTACTGGTACATTACCTGGTCAGTAGTACAGCCGCGATAGCGTTCAGACAAACCAAAGATAATAAAGACCTACATGTACTACACACTACGTTTACGACTGGTATAAAATGGTACCACGGAACGCGTAATACACAGTACCATGGGCACCTCGTTGAGCTATAAATAGACATACCGCGACGAGCTGAACTTACTTGGAAAACATACCACGGGATAATTAAACGCCCACGCCACGGGACAACCCAACACAAGCGCTTACCATGCAAACATCATTGACAGAGTCTAGAACCACACACGTGACTACCGGCACTATGAGCCGCAATCGCTCCTTGACAACACTTGGCATCACCACTGAGATAAAAATAGACGCGCGCTTATCCATGATCTGCACGCCGCCCTAAGATGCGCTACTAAACCAAACGATACAATTGGCCACGGGCATGACTAACTGTTGGACCGTCACCTATAGTGGCCACCTGAAGCCATCAAAGATGGTTAACTAACCATGGACCCCATTTATTCAGGCTGGGTAATTTACGGACTGGGCAATTGCCCATAGGCACCCTGCAGCCTTATATGGGAGCCGGGTTTGAGCTGGATGCCTGTTGTGATGGGCGGGAATAGTAAACATATGCAAACATCGCACCAATTGGTGCTCAGGATGGTTTGCTCGCCGTTGCGGGCGCTTTTTTTGGAGGCGGGGGTCGCCAATAGGGTCAGAATAATATCCCTGATTTTTAGCGTCCCTCAGCGCTGCCAGCAGGGGACGGGATGGGGTGGATTAGTTGGGAGTCATCTGGATAATGTTATAATAAAAGTGCGCGTGCTAAAAATAGATTGATGTTGTCAGATCTGGCAGGTCCTGTCAATCAACTATTGATTCCGGCCATGGAAACGCGCTCAGCACTTGCTTGGGCGCTTTCGGGCACCTCAGTGATGTTCAAGTCAGCGCTTCCACTTCCCACTTTTGCCTTTCCCATGCTTATGGCGCAATAATTGTATCTTACACCCCTCAAACACGTATATTATGTTAATAGAATGCATTATACAATTGCTATTGTGTTGAACAGTGGCACAAATGGGTGGATGCTGCGATACTTGTTGTTGTGGCTGTGCTCAACTGAGACATGCGTTGGCCTTGTTTTTTGGACTTCCTGGATTTAGCACACCTCAGGAACCAGCAGCTAATACTGGAATTCAAGTGTATTGTACCAAGAATCACCAAATGTCACAAAAAATCAAACTTACATGGCCCATGCTAGGTCAATGGGTATGGATTCCACTTCATTGAAGTGGAATCAAGTGGAATCCAGCTGGAATTGGTGGGGCACATGAAAGACCTCCTTCTCTGGCAGAGAAACGGGCCGGACTCGAACTCTGAGGAATGCCCAGAGCACCGTATGTGAGTGGGGAAGGGCAGCAGTGGCGCCTACCTTTCTGACGGCTTTTCCAACTGAAAAGAACTCGCAGGCTATGATAGGATGCACTACGAACATTAAAAAGGGGATAGTCAGGTGGTAGGCTGGATGCAGGTCTGGGTGGACGGATGACGTTCCCTGTTGCCCAAATGACCTTTGCGAGAAGGGCAAGCTACAGTATACGGTGTGGTATGCAGGATACAGTGTGAATGAACTCTGTTCCTATGCTTAACCATCATATAGCAGTAGTAATAGGCTTGTGCACGACGTTGGGTAAGGCTGTAGGCCGCTTGATAACGCCCAATAACAACCTGTAGAAATAGCCATGTATCACCCACGCTGGTGACCAGGACCACGCTAGTATGCTGTAGAGAGCCTGGATGCCTAGATTTTTGAGAAGGGAAATTGATGATGGTTGACATTCACGCAAGCCACACTTTCGACAATGTGCGAGGTTTTTTTGTTTTTTTTTGTTTGAAATCCTTGGACATGCTACAAGCAGACTAAGTACTAAGACGCACGGGTATCTAATTGATACTGGTCTGCTACGTGCATAATATAAGGTGATAATTCCACTTAGTGCCCTCCAGGCAAACCTGGCCATTGTTTTCACCTCTACCCACGACATTAACTTTCTCGCATTCCTTCGTTGGACTTTATCTTGATCAGGCATACACCTCAATCGAATACAAATGCCAGACGGTAGCCAAGAGCTGTGAACATTCACATAATACTCTCACAGGTGTTGCCGGCTACGTGAGTGTTACATCCAGTTCGCGGGACCTGGCCCTTATAAAGACAAACCCTCCACAAAGGGACTCATAACTACAATGGACTGCAGTGATAACCTGATATTGCCACATTTCCTCATCCATTTTGGCAAAGCTTGATTGTGAGCGACAACCTCATGCCAGACCGTGCAGAAAGGTGCCAAGTAGAAATGCCGTTCCTAGCACCACAACGTATTCATATGCTGGCGAACCAATATTGGCGATCCATGCCAAACATTTGGCCTTGGACATCTGTGTATAACCGATGACACTTTGTTTGAACGTCCCAATAAATGTACCTGGAAGTGAGATGTGCAGTAGCAAAGAAGCTATGTGCAAAGGCAGAAAGGTACAAACTACAAAGGGGACCTCGACGTAAATGACAAATGATGTCTCTGACATAACTGATTCGTGTAGTAATCAGAATATCATTCGCTCGACTCGAGTTGGCGCCACGGGAAATGGATCATAGAGCTTAGTTACTTGAAGAATGTGGGATTCCTGTGACCTAGTAAAGTCGCATGCCATGCACTACACTATCATGTGGTTTGACGTGCTAACTATTTAGATGTATACTCAGCTAGTGTCTACATATGTCAGACCTATTATTCGGTAGTCCGTTTGTGAGCTAGGACCGCTGGGTAGCACCTTACAGTAGGACTTGTCTAGTCACAGAGGCTCTATGATAATTTTAAGTAGACAATTGTAAGGGTTAGAAAAATGGACAAACAGTCGTATTCGAATTCCATAGCCCTTAGACTCAGAGGCACAGGGAAAACTGCGCCTTCCGTCGTGAATTAGTGCTGCTACACACAATGACGGCCGTGGCCAGTGATAATCGGTGTGATGACGCAGAGCGAATCTCGCCTTTGCATTTCTGAGTATGTTTAAAGAATAAAAGAGGATCTCGATTGCCAACCTAATGGGTATACAACATACATGTGATACGTGCTGCAAACCTGTCCCTATATGTATAAAGCATAAAGGAGCACAAAAGTCGCATGGTGAATGGCCTTTGTGGACAGGCCCAGAATTTGGTAAATCACTTTTGGACACATACAGTATTCTAGTTTTCACCTATAAATACAGTGAAACCTCAAGAGGTGACGTTACAAAATATGCTCTGCAACCACGCTCACATTCCCAGCCAGTTAGCCAATTCACTCCATCGTCTTGGTGTGCTCATGGGTGGAATATTACCCCCAAACCAGGCTCTTGAGAGCAGGGATGCCCTCAGCTCTTTCATATTCCATTTATCAATGATCGTACTCTTGCTTGCTTTTTTGATTATCCTGATGGCGCTAATGGCGAGTACAACGATGATAATGAACCTGGAAAGTGCGGTCGCTCTAAAGGTACAATTGTCATTTGATTGACGTTCAACGGTGTCTTTTACTTCAATTTCATGCCCACTGAGTGAACCTCTCTCTAGGATAAAACCTTGCAAGGTGACGCCTCTCCAATAAATGGGGCTCAAGGTCTGGAAGAAAATTTTACTGCATTATGGACCAGCCTCAAGGACCTCCAGAAACGCTACCAAGAGAAAACCTCTATGGTCTATGGCAATGTATGTACATACTCAGGGTTACCAAAAGTATCCGGACACATGTGACCGTGACGCGCTCGCGTTGGGTGGTGGTTCATCTTGTACCGTAATTACTCAACATACAAATAATCTCTGCTCTCGAAATGGTGCACAGCAAAACATCATATACTCAGATTCCCGAATCCACAAAAAACCAGTTTATTGGAGCCATGAAGATGTCAGGAAAGCTTTGACAATCAGCCGACTTGGTTGGCATCAAACGATCGACTGCGTCCGACATTTGGCAACGCTATAAAAAGACGGGCTCGGCCAAAAATCTTCAGCGCTCTGGGCATCCACCGAAGCTCAACGACCGTGGCAAGCGTGCTGTCATAAGAGAGGTATTAAAAGACCAGAAGAAACCCTTCACGCAGGTCGCAAAAGATGCGCCCAGTGACATCAGTACAACTACTGTTAGGAGGGTGGCCGCTAGTGAAGGATATCACAGACACGTCGCACGGAAGGCTACATTCCTCACAGATAGTCAGAAGAAGAAGAGGCTCGGATGGGCCGAAGATTTTGATGGTATCGACGATCAAGAATGGGATAATCTTTGCTCATCCGACGAGTGCTATATCAAGCTTGATGATACCAATGGGCGAATCTATGTTACACGCCGCACCGATGAAGAATACGACGAAAATTGTCTTGTACCAAAATTCAAGCAGTCTCCAGTGAAGGTAATGATTTGGGCATGTGTTATGGGGGGTCAAGGGACCATTGGTTGTGTTGGAATACCCTGGCCGGAAAGGGGGCAGAATGAACACAGATCGATATATTTCCCAAGTCCTCAATGCTCACCTTGGCCCCTTTTACCACCGTATGGAGAGAGAAAGACCAGGAATTGTCTTTCAGCAGGATGGTGCACCTAGTCATACTGCAAAAGTAATGAAGAAATGGCTTGCTGACTATGGCATTGATCTCTTCCCCCATCCACCAAACTCACCCGACCTTAATCCCATTGAGCCTTTGTGGCATGACCTCAAAACCATTATACGTGCTGCACCACACCTTCCCACTACTATTCCAAAGCTTATCAAGGCCATTCGAGATGCCTGGGAGAAGCTACCGATCTCTGACATTGACAAGCACATAAAGACCATGCCAGATCGTGTTCAAGCTGTCTTGGCTGCCAAGGGCGGACATACTCGGTTTTAAGCACATATTATATTTTATAATACATTATTCTACTACCACAAGAAATTTGAACATCTCAGGAAGTCTAGACATTGAAATATATGCTGTTCTTTTTTAGAGAAGCATGCGACATAGCTTGTGTATCACGTGGTGTCCGGATATTTTTGGAATGCACGAGTAGATATTTGATACAACTACCTCAACTGACTTCATAAAATGTACGCAGCTAGAAATGCTTTCACAGACCATCACGAAGATTGAACGCGACATGAAAGAGATAATATAGGCGTTGAATTTTTGTTTTGTGTTGCGGAGAAGGTTTTCAGAGCCTTTGCTTCTCTGAACATCATAATTAAAAGCAGGGAACGATCATATATGACCTGAATACCAAAACAGGATGTCCAATTATTTCTACCAACAATGTCCATCTTATTATGCCTTGAATTTTCCGTAAAGAGGTTAGGCCTGCATCTCATTAACTAGATGCTGCTTGTCTCATTTTAATCACTGGGAATCTGGCGAAAAGATGGTTCGCAGTGAAGCAGGTATTTGCCTCAAATATTCCTTCAAGGTGAATATCTATATCACCATAAACTTAGTGGACTGGAATTTGTTTCCCGCACGCGGGAGAGCATCAAGGATGCACCTCATATCAACGTCAAACTCGAGTTTGACGTTGATTGGCCTTATCCGGATGAAATTTCCCGTCATGAATTGTACTAGTACTCCGCACGCGCACTGCCTAAAAGTGGTTGGCAAGACCAGTCTAGACTCAAATCTACTTGGGAGGACAAAGGATAGTTTGTAACATCTCAACCTACATGATTTCGCATATCGGAGGGCCAAAATTCCATTCTTCTTTCTTTACAGTTGATGGCAAACAGTACGTGGAATGTGACATTGATATTGTCACCAAATGCACAACTTCATGTCCACCAGCTCTGATTTTAGAGTGTGCAGGAGGTATATCTTCGACGCTCCCCAGTGCATTCGGGAGTTGGAAATTCCGGCAGCATTTCCGGTCTAGCAGCAGACGTACCAACTCATTTATCTCTGGAAAGCATCCTTTGGCTTCTTATTTACTACAATAAAAGTAATCAGACCATCTCGCCGTGTAAATTGTTGTCGTAGGTGTCACTTTTATATTTGTCAGTCTGAAATCAAGCCTTACACGTTAGAAGGTTTCTTGTCACTTATCTAAACGGAGGCCCGAGCAGTATCTATACCCTCTAGCTTGCATGAGTCTTTTTTACAGCAGCCACACAATCTAGGCTTATCTAGCAGGACTTTCCATGATTTTGCCAGCCGAAGATTGAAGGGGCTGTGCGTCATCATGTCAGCTACTGGGTGGCTTGTTTCTACCAAGCTTCCACGCTTGGCATTAGTAACTCCTAACTATTTTCATGCGACCAGTGCTGCTCAGTGGTGTGAGCGAACAGCTTAAGCGCCCAGCTGGAATTTTCAATTCCCAAATTCCCTGAGACCTCAGACCCAAGTCCTCCGACTCAGGATTACCGCTTTTATTACCCAGCCCCCTCGGTGCCCAGGCCCCAGTGTTCAGTGAATCGAATATGCCAGGTTAACCTACTGGTAACAATAGGATTTGTGTCTGGAATTTGAACCTGGAGACCCAACGAAGACAGGGACTTGAAAGTGTGGGCTGCTCGGCATGGCAGGAACGAGTCTGAGCATTTTTTAAACCTGATGATTGAGTTCTTCACTGCCTTCACCATTCCCACCAGTCTGGGGTCTCCGCGTGGTCTGGTGGGCTTTGGGCGCCTATTTACAAATCAGGCAAGAAATAAAACATCATCACTCGCATCCAGCTGTTGCCGGCTACTAAGCCATCCATTGGCAGGAGAGCCAACTTAAAGGAACGATTCCTCACTTCATTCAGATTTTTTATTTACGCTTGGAAGTCGCATAAATGAACCTGTTGTTTGTGCGGATTCCCATACCAAACACCGTGGCTGGGAGATAGACACCTGTCCACAAGTAATACTCGTTAAATGGTTTGGAAGATGGCGCTCCTCTTCAGTACTTTAGTGTCCCCTACCTATTCCAGCTGGATTCCAGTAGATTCTAGTGGATTCCACTGTATTCCACTGGAATATACCTATGTGTGAATTTTTTCATTTTTATCTACTATATTCTGGGTACATTCCAGGTTGTTCCAGGTTGTTTCAGGTCATTCCAGGTCATTCCAGTTGATTCTAGTACAGTTTAGCTTAAAATAGCAACTATATTTATAATAGATATTATTTGTCAGTATAGATTCTGAGATACACTGCTTTGAGAAGTTTAGATATGATTTTTATGTAATCTAAATGATACTTGACTAAGTTCAAAAGAGTTATAATAAATAACAAATTAATTAAGTAATTGACTAGCTTAGTCAGCAAATAATACACTAATTAATAATCAAAATAGAGAGTTAATCATATTCATCTGATTAAAAATTCTTCATTTATTATATATTCATAGTTGAATATATTATATTACTATATCTGGAAATTATTACCATATATGGAAACTATTACTATATATAGAAAAAAACAAAAACATAGATATACTCTCAAGATATCTAAATATATTTAAATTATGTTATAGAGTTAGCTAGTTGATGAGAAAATCACAAAATACTCCCCAAAAGCCAGCGATAATTTTTTAAAAATATTGTTTATTTGATTGAAAACTCATTAATATATAGTTACCTAGTCTAAAATACATAATGACTCTATGCATGACTTAGCAGAACAAGACTCTATATTAGACTATGTATAAAATAGAAAAATTTGATTGTATTACACTGGATTCCTCTGGATTCAAGTGGAATCCAGTGGAATCCACTGGCATAGATTCCTCCTGTAAAGAGGTGGAATCCAGCTGGCACTCTATGAGAAATTCCATTCCACTGGATTCCAGTGGAATATTAACATTTTCTCTGCCAAATTTGCTCAAATATTCCAGTGGATTCCAGTGGATTCCACTTGAATCCACTTGAATCCAGCTGGAACTGGTGGGGGACATGAAAGACCTCCTCCTCTTCCTCAAGAAATGTCAGCGGACATGCAGATTGACATTTAGCCTGCAATCTATCCACCCCTGATTGGTTGACGTCTACCTCTGAGTCCAAGTACTAAGTCTTGATTTGCCCTCTTACACTCTCTTTAGACTATGTCATCTGGTACATTGCCATTGACCCATCTCACCACAACACAAACCTACATTTGTCACAAAGCTGTTCGCCAACTCGAGCTCATGCTATTGATATTCAGCGAGCGTACCTTCATCAGACTGGTCACGTCTCTGCGGCTCGTCATTGAAGAGCGGCAGAATCTTCATCCATTCATCAGGTGTTGCACCCCAGTGTTGACCAGCTTCACCTGTCTAAAGTGAGGTTGTCAAATGATCACTGCGCCAACTCCGTGCCATAGCTCGAATGTTTCAAGGTATTTTTTTGGCTCATGCTTGACAGGAATAATTTTAAGTCTCAATCTTGAAGTTGAACAGAATCTGGATTCCTGCCAAAATTGTGTCGTTAGGACACTGCCTACAACAATGAGAATGGGGGATTCTACCCCTTGTCATTGGAATAAAGTCCGGTGACTGAGAAAATAGGTAGAGAGCATCATCGCGTGTGGCAACTTCTCGTAGGCAGAGCACTGTTATTTGGATTCTGTTGAAGTATACACCAAGATATATCTAATGGATAACGACTCCACAACATTATGTTATATACTTCCTTATAATAGATGTCCTCCTGAATGTACCGAGAACGGAATCATTGGACAGGCTTCCTCTGGATGATCTCTCCCATAGCAATATGCGCATCCGGTCCATATTTTGACATGAGCGGCGCCTCTTATTGTGGAATACTGGGCCTTTCGGAAGTTCTTGATCCAATTTTCTTGGGCATCCTCGTCACGTGTAGGGGATTGGATATAAACGTTGAAGCATATTAGAGTAGAACGGGGAGTTCCTTCAGCGACCATTGCTTTCACCCTGACACTAGCAAGCAACAAGTCGAAGATGGCCATTGGGGACAAGTCGTCCGAGAAAACATCACAGTGGCTGGCAAGGAAAAGAATAAAATTCGGTGTTTGTTGCTTCATGTAGTCGCGGATGAAGTCCTTCAAAAATTGTTCTTTGCTGCTGGTATCCCCGAGAGAAACCATCTCGAGCGTCATGATATAGGATGTCTGGAAAGGACCCGGAAATGGTATATATGCCAACCCTCCATGGTGGTTCTCAAGAATATGCAGCTCGAGGAGTGAGTGTCATTGGTTCGGTGAGATATTAGAGATGAGGAAAGGAGCAATTGGTCTCATGCCTGGTGTGATAGTAACCGAGGAAGGATCCGCGACATGGACGTTGTGCCCCAGGAATTTTGTAGTAAGCTCCTCCACTAGGAGGCGGTTCTTCGGGACATTGCTGTCAAGCCCTGTATCTCCAAGAACAAGTGCCAACACCACAGGCGTCCTCAAACTCAGCCAGAGAGCTTTGGTCTGTTTGTCAATGCCATGAAGAAGGTAGGATAGTGTGAGGCCATGTATCTCCTTCTTAGAAATGCATGGAATGTCCGAACGGTCCCACCAAGAAGGGTTAAGACCTTCATTTGGTGGAGAGACGTTGCTTGTGTGACAAAGTCCACGCTTACGAGCTACCAGGGAATCGTATGGAGAAGCGTTGTTTGTGTAACGGGATCCACGCCTCCGAGCAGCCGAGGAGTGTTCTGGAGAGACAGTGCTTGTGCAATGAAATTCACTCTTTCAAGCAGTGGAAGGGTGGCACAGAGGAGTGTCTAGAGGAATGAATAACCCTAAGTACCTCCAATAGGTCTTGGGTGTGAGGAGACGGTCGCCCGTGTAGGGTGCATATCCTAGGTCGAGTGGCGGGTTATGATTGCTATGAGAGCGATCAAAGTGGAATAACTCAGTCTTGTCGTGTTCGAGGACAAGCCCAAGTGCTGCAAATAGAACAAACAGAATCACATATGCCTGTTTCAGCACCGCGTTATTGTCGTCAAGTGATTTGGACTGCGTGACAGCAGTCCCATCGTCAACATAGGACAGGAGTGTGGCCCCAGCCTGAGTGCCCAGAGCTTGAACAGCTTCATAATGGGCGCGATGAATAGAGCAGAGAGTATAGGAGACAGGGCAGAGCCCTGTCCCACTCCGACGTCTGCTAGTCTGAGGTCAGACACAAAGGTGTTCCACGTGTATGACGTGGACCTCCCTCAATACTTTCCCCTGCCCCATGGATTCCAGTGAACTCCAGTGAACTCCAGTGAACTCCACTGGACTCCACTAGAATTCCACTGGAATTTAATTTAAGTCAGTAATCTTATACTGACTCTAATTAAAGTTCAGTGGACTTCCAGTGGACTTCCAGTGGAAGTTTACTCTGTAATTTTATTATCTGTAGAAATCTCAAGT
>Ga0247741_1001877_pt1 | contig 11664 bp, 15 predicted proteins | sample UWRJL213509R2_FD_180945 | JGI IMG/M metagenome (GOLD analysis project Ga0247741, IMG submission 180945) | Plant litter microbial communities from Arlington Agricultural Research Station in Wisconsin, United States - UWRJ-L213-509R-2 | ecosystem: Environmental > Terrestrial > Plant litter >...
CCGCTGAGGAAGAGCGTCTGGACAATAGCTTACAAGATGTTGCTTATGAGCTTGACACAACAGCCACAGTTTCACTGATTACTGGGGAAGGGAGGATCGAGCGCGTACGTCCATTTTCAATCCCATTGTTAACACTCAACTGACACAGGCTCAGTACGTCTTCCCTTTGATCTACCTGCTACTACGTCGGCATCTCAAGGTCATCAACCTCGGTTGCAAACATGTCCTCGATACAGAAGAATTGGCTGCGCTCAATGAATCTCTTGTCTCGATTTTACTTATGATCGATTATCGAATTCAAAATCTCGAAGGTGGTTGTTCTCATTACACTTCCCATGATCTTCCTACTCAATTGCGGTGTAGCGGTCTTCAAGCAAACCCACCTTGATGTTCAGGCTCGTCTCGGAAATTTTGCATTTGGTATTGTACGTATCGCTCTTTAAAATCTCCTTCTGAGATTATAATTTGATTTCACAGTTCCAACTCTCTTATGGAGACATCAAACGTGTACCAAATCAAAATTCCTTCGGAACTTGGGTTGACGAGGACGAAACCAACTCAATCGGCAAGGAACCCATTACCACTCAAACGATCAAAGGGGAAACCTCCACTATACCACTCTCGATCCTCAAGTATGGCATACAGGACGGATTTCAGTCAACGGATTACTTTGAATTCGAGCCCGCCCGCCTTCGTCGAGTCTTCCACTCTATTCAAGGTACTTGGACCGGCCATTGTTCTCGCACAGAGGGCGACGAAATTATCACTTACGTTCTCCGGATATCCTTCCGGGTATTGTCGGACCTCCGAACCTTGAAGGGAAAAGGCGAAGACTTCACCCATACCTTCAACCTTGAGGGTCGAATCACTCATGCAAGAACAGGATACAATTTGGAGTTCTCCATCGTGGACGATGAAGATGAATCTTCGAAAACTGCAACAGGATGCCTTGATACTGCCACTGAGACCCTCACCTTATGTTGGAGTGACCGTCGAAAGAAGGACAACCCAGAAGAGATCTATTACCAACCCATCCAAATGCGCAAGACACCACCATCTTTACTGCGTTATCGGTACAATGCACGACAATTCGATGAAGACCCTATCCGGTCTCGTTGGGCCTTTGCTTGCAATGCCGCCCTTCATCAAGCTCAAGAGAGACTCTGGTCCCGCCGATTTTTCGAAGCTCGCTTCAAAGAGCGGAAGCGTTTCGTTTCGTTGAGCACTCGCTCGCTTATTGTTGGGATGGGGCTTACACCCCAAAACCCACTAAATGCCTTAGAGAAGGGCGAACTTGAATATCTTCGACGAGACGTGAACCCCTCCGAGGCCAGGTTCTACCAGGCGCTTTGTGAATTTGAAATACAGAAGCTCCCGTGGCATCCGTAAGCTTCACCTCCCTCATCTGCTCTCTTTTACTCATTGTACACTTTCCAGAGCCTGGGGTTGTGATTCTTGCGGTCGCCGGATAACCAAATCTCGAGTCCTGTGCATACAATGCATGAGTGAAGACCTTTCCGATAATATCGACCTCTGCGGTGTCTGTATTCATAAATCACCGTCGAAACGAGGCTTCATACACGACCTCTCCCATGACATGGTTAAGGTCGAAGAAACCCTGCACGACTTTCACTTTCCTCATGTCATTATCTCCGCTAAAACAGTTCTCGGTCGCGTCAAGAATGTCTTTAGAAACCTTGAAGCTTCCGGAGCAACCACCTACAACTCGGAGGAAAGCGGAAGTGCGGGCGATCGCAAACCAGAAGGAGATGCACGAGTAGAGCCAACCTGTGCGTGCTGCAATAAGCGTGTCACCACACCATGTTGGGCTTGTGTAATTTGCGGTATGTCTTCTCCTAATACTTGATCTGCGCAACTTCTGATCGACTTGGTATAGCACGAGATACATTCGTATGCATGGACTGTGACTCTAAGAAGCTACATAGCCTGGCAGCAGGTCCATCTCCAGCTCATAGGCCGAACCATCCTCTTGTCAAGATCCGTGATACCACAATCGCTGGGGCAGATGCCACTGCCGAAGAGCGTCTAAACATGCTTCAACAGCGGCTAGTCAGTATGGAGCAGAAAATGGCAGCCAGCTTAGCATCCATAGATTCTAGAGTCGAAGAACGTCTTACCAATCTAGAACATCGCGTCGAGGCACGGCTATCGATGTTTGAGGCCAACGCTGAACTTCGTTTCGACACCCTGGAGGCCGTGCTCCGTCAGCTGGTCGCCCAGACTGCCGCTCTTCCATCAATGTATGCCCAAGTCGTCAAAGAGCAGATCCGAACATCTATGCCTGCTACTCCTACCAGTCCACGATGGTTTTGATACAACATGTCCACTTTATAAAGTAATGTAAGCATAATTATTAACCAACACACGTCTGTAATCTATACCCATGCACTGTATCGATTATTTATTGTACATGAGCATCAGCATACTTAGTATTTCGACTCGTTGGTGTCATATATCCCTCTTGACATTCATGGTCGTGTACGAGCACCACCTCGTGCCTTGCGATATACCTTTCTATACAACAGCAGACCGTGTCACCACGAAGGCCGAGATCTGCAATCCTAGGATTCGTAATGCTACCTGGACAACGTTATTACAGATACTTCTGCGTCATGAGCCACACCAATATGAGCGGCTCCGTCTAAACTAGAAACAGTAAGTGAAGTCTCACCGGAGCTTGCAACGATATGCGTAACCTGTACGCAAACGCGTGCATGTATGACGAAGACTACCACGAGAATCCTGTTGGCCGTGAAATGATTTCAGTCATTAAACGATGGGCGGTCTTCATTCGACGGCGAGGTGATCATGACACAGGATTGTATCGCGTCTCGAACGCATACCGATCGAAAGCGAGCTCTGCCTATTTCATACATATATTAAGCGCAACCTGAGAGTTTCAGGCAAGACGCAAATTTGATGTTGCTGCGATAAAATCTGGTGTATCTATCGAAACATCCCTTGCCCTCGCCCGCTGTCTCCTCGCCTTCCTCTGTTGGGCCGCCTCGGCTTCGGACCAGAAGTCAAGTCCTCCATGGGCACCGTAATACCAGTCTTCCTGCCATTCAATTGGTGCACTTAGACATACGAGACGAAGATCTTGCATCTGGTCCACATCGAGATCAATGGCACAGAAGGAAACTAAGAGTTTCAAGTGGGATGGATTTGTGAGCAAGATGGGGACCAGTTGCTCTGTGAATCCACTATTTAGAGCGAGATGTGTCAGCAGGGGAAGGGAGCAAAGGCTCTTGCATCCAGCAATCCCGAGCTCTGGATCATCTATGACCAAGTCAAGATGAGTCAGGTTTTTGAAATTCGTCCAGTCGAAGTGTGGCTGTCTTTGGAAGAGGTAATACTGATTGATTGAGAAGCGCTGGACAGAAACAATCTGAGTGATGACCGAGGCGAGGGGATCGAATGGTCCCTCTAGTGACCATAGCGCTAGATTTTGAATATTACGACTCATTGAGAGAATCTCGGCCACGACGCCCATTTCGACGTCTTGAAAGAGTGCGGCAGAGGCGTAAGATGAGACTTTTCTCAATTGAGAGCAGATTGTTTGGCCACTCCTGTAGTCGTCGACAAGCCTCAACGACCTGACTGAAGGTATCTTTATCAATCCGCATTTCACAAGAACACGGTGCAAGATTGGGTCCACCCTGTGAGAAGCAATCACTTTCAAGCGCCTAATTCAAGAATGAGAAGTGATAGCGCACCAGAAATATACTCTTTTCGCAACCAAGACGAGTCGACATGCGCACTCAACGGAATGATGTGCAGCCATCTCAAAGATCTCGCGTTCCAATTCGGGGGGTAGCTTGGGATTAGGCGGTGTTTCCAGAGGAAGAGTAAGGCAAGAAGGCTTCACTGAAGTACGGGATGCCATTGAGTTTGCTTGATAGGTTTTTTCAGGGAAGTGTGATGTTGGCAAGTGGTGGAATAATGGTGAGCTGCTGAGCACAATTGGACAGCTTGATACTGAGTCGCTAACACGTGACAAGAAGCCCTGGCACCGCACAAGCGCTCGCGGCCTTTGAATTGAAACCGTTCATGACTTATTATCTGATGGCCAGCTTGAAAATCATGATTATATACATGTCATCGCAATGGAAGATATCGTGGGTGATAATTACGACAGACTCAAGGATTATGAGGCTCAGACTTGGATGGCAGACTTCGCTGGATTGTCGGGGACTCGGATTTCCATTGGCAGGCTCAGGCTAGGACATGGCTGCCAGAACATATCCGCCTCAACGCCTTGCCAGTGTCATGTCGCTTGACCCTTCCAAGCAGGAGATGGAATTAGAGCGGAGAAAGCCGTTTCATTCTATCGAGCGATCCGGAAACATATCCTGCCTCGAGGCCATTTAATGCGAATGCTCACGAATGTCTTTAGAAGTGACGAGGATATGACATCAATATACGGGCACACAGCGCTCCGGTATTTTTCTTCATGACAATGACGAGGTAAATCATGAGTCGATATGTTGCCGACGGCGATTTGCATCAGAAATGACTGCGCAATGGCTTTGTAGCGAAATGGATGGTGGAAGAGAAGCTCAACCTCCCGGAATCCAAGTGAAATCCTCAATCTGATTGGACGAGTGAGCCTCCAACTTAAGGTATGAGATTTCCTTGACATGTGGCATCCTCCGTTCAACTATCGCACTATCATGTCCGTTGACTTTTGACGTAGTCTTGTCTCCTGTGTGATTAATATTCAGAGAGAAGTGTAGCCCTTGACTGCATCCACAGAATCGAAGGTCCTGGATTTCCAAGCCAATAGGAATGAAGTGCGGCAATGCGCGCCACACAAATCATTTTATAGGCGCCTGATCAATTTACATCCGTTCATATCCCTTAAAACTCCTGATCGATAACTTGCAAGGGCCAAGCCGGCTTGTGTCCTTTTAAGGGTGAGTGCACGAGGATAAGATAACGCACTTTTACAACCGCACAGTGTCCAACGATGCTTGATCGCAATCGTGACATCCGACTGAGGGATGATGGAACGCGTATACAGTCAGAATACAAGAGAAGAAAAGTAGCCTTCCGCATCGCCGCCGAAGGACAACGGTTGTGTCCGACGACCTTGAATTCTTTGCTGACTCAGGGTTTGCTGCTCAAGCCGATCAATAGACGACAGGAGCGTAATGCGAATCTACTGTCGCGCGTAGGCGCCGACGGTAAAAGCCGGTCTTTGAGTATTAATCGAGAGTTTACAATCGCCCGACAGTTGCTCAAAGTTCAAAAGTACTCTCAGAATTTAAACGGCTGCCAGTATGGAGGTACACTGTTGCATGTGCTTCACTATTTTTGTAGTTCAGATTATACAAGCGTCGACATTTGGCACTCGTCGTCTCAATCAGATTATTCTATCTAAAGCAACACACGAGGCTAATGGTTAGATATAGAATGAGGGTATATCCTTGAAACGACAAAATGGCGGTGCCTAGTTCATGTATTGAAGTTCAGACAATTAATAGACGACATGTCCATGTCTGATCTAGAGCTAGAAGTCGAAGTGCTAAGGAAGCCGCTCGGGATCCGCAAACAATTCAGTTACACCTACGAGCTCGAATACACGCCGAAGCTATTCAATCCCACAGCTGAAGGTGGATGTATTTGGTACTCGCGCATATACATGTTCGTTATCAATCTTCAATCAGTATTATGTTGAGTGCGATCGCCCCATGGTACCATTGGGATGTCAGCCTTGACATCCTTGACAGGCTTCAAAGTGTCGATCGAAGTGCCCATCTTGGAACTGTAAAGCCTCTTATTTTTTGCATGATGGATCAGGCAGAGGTTCCTAACCATAACTGAATGCTGCCAGGATGCTGCCGGTGTTGCCGGTATGGTAAGATCCTATGCTTCCCTGCGCTCTAAGTGCCACCAGACAAGGAAGGGCGTAAATCATCAAGCAAATGGAAGGAAAGAAGGCATCCTATGGTTGCTGGGCGGCCCTCTAAGAGCATTGGACTCATCCACTTCAGCTTTTTCGATGCCTTCATTTAGGGATCAATAGCCACGGAAGTATGTAGCTCCACTGGGAAAATCAAGCCCTCTTGTGGCGCATGATCAAGGTTCCAGAGTGGCCTCCTAAGGCCTCAACATGGGACTGGAATATGATATCGGAGAACAATCACGAGTCTGACTCGCTTATTTGACCCAAGATCGGGTTTATAGACCTAGCTTGAAGCCCCTTAATTGTGCTATAATGCACCCCAAAATTCAAAGTGCATTTTGGTGTAGAATTTTAGGACAAAAAGGTGCTCGAGTCACCGCTTGGACCTGTCCACTAGCTGTGCATTCGTCCCCGCAACCCCCCCTTTCTACCTAAATATTGATCGCAAATCAACTCTGGGGTATCATTGACGATAATGGACACAAAATGATTCGAATCTCGGAAGAAGGGCACATTTGTTGAATAGTCGGTGCAACGATAATTGTCCTTCGAACTGAAGAAGATATGTATCAAGATGCGCAATTCACGGTCCAATATGCAAGCCGGATGTCCCCAAGGATCTTTCACACCCAATTGGCAATCCAATGAGGGGGGGATACGCGTGATTCATGCAATCCAAGTTCGCATGACTTCGGATTTTGAGAGGAACGTGTATGCCTTGAAGGTTTGATATACATGTGTTAATGCGAGCGCTGTCCCATGCCCCAAGTCCAAGTCTGAAGCGCACAAATACGTGGGTCCTCGTGTGCGCGAGTCCTTCCGGGGGTGTCGCTCTTTTCGCTATCAAGGCGGTGCGTTGGTAATATTGATGAACTTGGTTATCATCTAGAGTCGCTTACTGGCTTGCTGTGATCAGATATTTACTTACATGAGCGTGGTGACTCAGACTGGGCTTCACTGTGGGCAGTGAACTATATAAAGACTGTTCAGGCTGTACGTTCCGGGAGTGACGTGGACGGTCGACATTGGCAATCATTGAGCAGACCGGGAGAAGGGGGGAAATCAGTACAAGGAAGACTCATGGGCGAGGTCGATCGAGAAGGAGTAAACACGGGCCGTGATATCTTTGGTGAGTTCGAGCCTTTCTGGGATCTAGGCTTCGGCCTCTACATCATCCACATGTAAAGTAAAGGTCGACCTTTGAAAAAAGCACATGATGCGACAACGAACGCGGGGTATTCATCGATAGTTTAGGGTTGCAAGAGCCTGCAAGTAGAACTGCAGAACTTTATAGATATATCGAATTGACAGTGCTGCATCAACCTCGAAGACCGCCGAATTGGTGTCGAGCCAATAGGTGAAATTATATGTCTCCGAGAGTTCTCAGTGTCAACTGCAGATATCACCCGGCACCCGTCATGACGACTCGGAACTCGAGGCATATCCATGAGGTTGGTCGGTCCGATTCCGCAGGAGAAAGGACGAATTCAAAATCTGCGGTCTCACTCGACTCGGGTTATAATGACACAATTTTGGTTTCTTTGTAGTCTTTAAAATCTTTACTTTACTGTATGTGTGTAAGGGACCAATGTATATCGATATCGTACAACGGACGGAGCCGACGAGAAGCCAAAAGAGAAAGATAAAAGAGATGATCTACCTATAGGTGCGAGACGAGAGCGGAGATGCAATGCGACGATGCAGGATATAAGGGTTGCAATGACAGAGATATGGCAATAAGATTAAGTGGTCGACGGCGAGGAAAGAGTGTGAGGTGTTGATATGTTGGGGAGGAACAGGGCAAAGACGGGGCCACCAGGGTCTGGCATGTCGATTAAATGTGTCGAGTAGAGTAGGGCCAGACACGGGGAGATTATGAGGTAATACAGGAGTAGTGTAGAGCGGTGCACGCGACGCAGGGGTTCAGTTATTGGCGATTTTGGTGGAACCGGATGGAGGTCGCAGTAGGGGAGTGCTGAAGAGAAGGGGGTAGAGGGAAAAAGCGGGGTCGAGAGAAAGGTTCAAATGAAGGTAAGTGATTAAAGAAGGTATGAGTATCTGGTATCTAGTGCCCGTCTATGAGGGGAATTATAATCCAGTGTTGAACAATTGACTTTTTGTGATATGAGAATGCATATATGGAGGGAGAAAGAAAGATCCAAATCGATAAGAAAGCCAGGAAGTTGAACGACAAGATAAATGGAAGAAAAAATGATATACAGATACACTTGGTTTGTTGAAAATAAAGCATAGACAAGGGAGATATAAAAAAAATCCCCGACAAACAAAAATCGAGGAAGGGGATCGAGAAGGCGCACATATTGATCACATCAGAGGACGACGCCTTCCTCCTTCTGCATCTGCGCATGCTCGACACCGACGACACCCAACAACTTCCTGAAGCCGCCCACACCCCACGCCAACACACCACCTGGTCCTTTACGCCCCCTCTCCTCCTCGTCGCCATCGGTAGGCGACAGAGGGTCGGCAGGGGGCTCTCCAAGGCCTTCCACAGTCGCAAAGCTCACGTAGCCTTCCATGGCACGACACTGCGCCGACGCTTTGCGTGCGTTGAACTGTGGTCGGTGATGAAGGCCCAGGGACGCGGTCGCAGGTGGCGACTGGGCAGGGTGCATAGATTGCGCACCCCCGCCGTTTGCGTATGTAGAAGATATTGTGGATGGGGGGAACGATCGGGAGGAGCAGGAAGAGGACTCGTCTTCGTGTTCCTGCTCGTGATTTTCTGAAGAGGATGAGTATTGACCAACGGGGGCATTTGCAGGTCTCCTAGGCGCTCCTAGACCTCCCCGGGGGAGAGGCGGGACAGAGGTTCCTCCACGACGAACTCCAGAGGGGGCATACTGCGTTTTATATGGGCTCGGGCAATACCCACTTTCCACACCACCACCAAGAGAGAACATCTTGGCCGTGAACGGAGGCGTAGGTGGGGGTGTAAGCAGCCTCGTATCACCGTCTTCTCCTCTGAGCCCAGGAGAGACATCAGCCATCAGAGGCGGTGTAGTCCCGGTCCTCTGGTGCTGCACAGACACCCTGCGACCTGCAGGCGAAGCAGAGGGGTTGGGTGCCGTCGTGCTGCGTCGAGGCGACGGAGCTGCGCCGTAGGTGGGCATCTGTGGCGGGGTGGGGTCTGTTTTGGACCGTGTACGGCTGGCTGTGCGGGGCGATTGGGCATATGAAAGGGGGGCTTGCTGGGCTTGCGATGACTGAGAGCTACCGCTTGCTGAGGAGTATAGAGGGCTCGAGGTAATCTGAGAAACAGCAGACAATAAGTACACAATTAAGGAAAAGAGAAAGGCAACGCACGGAACCAGCAGACCTCTGCGCCTCCCTCCATGGCCACCCTCCTTCCTCGTCTCTAACCTCGTTTTTCCTACTCCCACTCTCACTTCGTCCTCTATCTCTTCTTTCCTTCTTTTCTGCAACTCGACCGACATTCAAAACCCTTTCTAATTGTGCCCTCAGCACCTGCTCATGGGGAGTCATCATCAGCGGCTCGCCAGGTACGATTGCAGTCGGTGGAGGCGCGTCAACTTGCTGTCGGGAGAGGCCAATAGGAGGCGGTCTAGTTCTTGGTCGTCTGCTGGGGCTGTCTTGCTCTTGCTGTTGTTGATAGGCACCACTCGCCGTTCGTCCGTAGCCCTTCGAAAGGGCAGTGTGCGCACTGTGATGCCTCTGTAGGTTGGCACCTCCGCTTGCCGGACTAGAATTTTCGAGGGGAAGCGGAGGAGGCCGGTCAAGGTCTCTCCTGCGCATCGGAGATGGCGAAGGCGAGTGCTCTGACCGCGTGGATGAGCGGTGATTAGACATAGGCGACATGGCTCTCCTCGAGGTAGAGTTGGGTGTTTGCTGGTACTGACGCTGCTGTTGGACGAAGGGCTGCGCTCGGTGTGGCGTTGATGGGATCGACCCTTCTGCGTCACCGCCATATGGCTTCCTGATACCTGCGGGCGAGCGCGACGGTGATGGTGAACGTGGGCTGTTCTGGTTCATCGCAGTGCGAAAGAGGAACGAGCCGCGGGTGAATTCCTCTGCTGCTGCTGAAGCACTCGTGCTCGACACAGGCACATGGGAATGACGTCTTCTATGTCCGTTTTTCTTTGGCGAAGGCGACGAAGGCATAAACCCAGACATTAGGGGCGAAGAGGGCAGGGGGACGGCCGCTTGACGCTCGAGCTCGTCTCGCAGAAGTGCGTCCCTTAACAGCTTCTCCGAACGACTTGGCGTTGGTGGCCGTTGCGAAGCGGTCGTCGGCGATGGCGGTTGGGAATAGTTTGGTGTTGGATGATGTAGAGTCATTGTTGGTGAACTTGGTCTTGATGTGGGGGCTGAAGGTGAAGTATGTGGGTTGGTGGGATTGAAGGGTAGAAGTAGGCGAATGAGGGGGCTGGGGCGTGCCTTGGGCGTGTGAGGTGAGACAGGCGAGGCGGTGTGGACTCTGTGGTGAGTGTGATGAACGCTGCGTATTGGAGTTCGCGGCGTGCGAGGAGTGTGCGGAAGCTGCGATAGTGGAGATGGTGCTGAAGACGACGAGGAGAGCGAGCTAAATGACGGGTTGGGACTTAGGAGACCCGTCGATGAGGACAAGCGATTGTTGTTCTCCTGGCTGTTGTCTACACAGGACGGGGTCAGTACAAGGCAAAGGGACAGACGACAGAACTCACCTGAGAGGTGGTGGAGAGATTCAGACGTCGACATGACGGGCTAGTTGACTATAAAATATAAAAATACGGAGAAAGCGCAGGGGTCTCGCCAATTGCCTCACACCAGCCTTGCGAGGATCGGGCAGTGCGAATCTAAAGGGGTAGATCTACCGGATCTTGGGATTGGGGAACCTCGGATTCGGGTTTGGATACGGATCTGGGGTGTGGGAACCTGGGGTTTGCGAGACACGCTGACACGAGTTTGGCCTTGGGCTGGAGGTGGACTGCGTATGGCTCGAGCGTCGAGGTACGAACGAATATTCCAGGAAGAAAAAGCTGGTCACCGCTGGTGGCGTATATACGCGCGTCGCAACCTGCAGCAGCAGCAAATCTAAATTTCCTTCGGCAAAAGAATGTATCGCACGACAAAGTCGGATGGTGAAACTATCGATGTCGATGGATGGATAAAAGATTTTGATGATGGCCAGGTCGAATAGAACGAGTTCGATGTGCGATAACACGCGCAGGACACGAGGCAGGCGACGTTTTGGCGTTTGGCAGTGGGTGGCAACCTAATGGTACCCCGGAACGGAGGGACGGATGCCGCGGGTAGGTATACGTTTCTGACCGCGTACTTCGGTGTGTACTAGCCAACACCGAATCCAGTATTTGAGGGATGAGCTGTAATCGCGGAGTCAACGGGTGGAGCTTGTATTGGGGATGAATTCGAGGGTGCAACGGGATGGACAGAACGCTGACGGAGGCAAAATTTGCTGATGACTGCGCGGACAAGCGGATGATTCAGCCTTTTTGCCTGGGCTTTCACGGCTATTCCAGGGCGTTCTCCCTTCAGACGCCGGCTGCGTCACTCCGCACACGAGTTTGAGGCGTAGCTGCACGAGGACGCTCGACGATGGACGACGGACGACGCGAGTGGATGGTAGTGGACGTAAAGGTTAGAAAGAAAAAAAATCACGGTGTCAGGGATATGTATGGGGCCAATTACCGACGGCTCGAATTGAATTGATCAAATTAGCAACACCGCCGGAGTTGGCGTTACGGCTTGAACGGGGC
>Ga0247741_1001878_pt1 | contig 11662 bp, 9 predicted proteins | sample UWRJL213509R2_FD_180945 | JGI IMG/M metagenome (GOLD analysis project Ga0247741, IMG submission 180945) | Plant litter microbial communities from Arlington Agricultural Research Station in Wisconsin, United States - UWRJ-L213-509R-2 | ecosystem: Environmental > Terrestrial > Plant litter >...
GCACTTGTCGAACCTTTCGACGAGTTGCCAGCACCACACCACCTCATCGAGAGGTCTGGGGGTTGGTTTACGAAGGTCGCGGGGGCTCCCAGGACACGAAGACAAGCCGTCGGGTATCTCCTCCCCTTTTCACCTATAGCAACTACCTGAAGCCTTCAAAGACAGGTAGTGCCCTGTCAAGCTGAAACCATCCAGCCAGGGCTTCCCCTGTCACAGGGGACTACCTGTGGGCTCCTGTCCTGTGCTGTAGGGGGTGGTGGGTGGTCGTCGTTGGGTGTGGGGGTATGTAAACATATACAAACAATGTCTAGGTTGTGTCCCGGATGGGTGCTCACTGTGGGCAGGGGCGGGGCTGCTTGTTGTCGGGGGTAGGGCAGTTGGGTGGATTATGTAATCATAAAAAAAACATGAAAAAAAGGCATTAAATCTGATAAATCGTGAAAATATTCGTAGCAGTTCCAGATTCTCAATAGCGTAAAAATTGGCACGGGGGCATACATTTTAGCAGGGGAGAAACAGGCGTATTCTATTATTAGACCACAAAAAAGTGCCAGACAAGCACTTGTCAACCGAAATAGCACATGCGTCATACCTGTCAATCATTTTCGGCTCGATCTCCGGTCAGGTACGCGCGTTTGGGCACCTTGGGACATTTCAGGGATCTTCGGGTGTGTGGTTCTGCCCTCCACCTATCCCTTCCTGTGGAGAGTTAGTGCAATATACCATACATAGTTAATTGAGTCAAGTTCCGAGTTGGATGGATGCATAATATGGCTTAAATGACTCAAAAATCGAACTGACCTGACCTACACAGGGTCAAAGTTTTGACATCTACGAAATCATATATTTCATGCATACAAGTGCTTACTCTACATAACTACTGACTTGAACAGAGAATTATCTACACTATATAATAATAAGAAAGCTACGAGAGCCTCCAAGCACTGGAGGTGCTCGCGAGGCCACGTCCAGTCCGAATCTCTATTCATCCGTCAACAGCCGCTATCATTCGATGCTCACCCTTCGGACGATGGCGCTTGGTGATAGGTGTTTTGTGGTCGTCCTTTCATCTGTCTACCTCGTTGTTGTTGGTAGTTTCTTCATTCACTGGCGCTTGCGAGGGGCGTCGCAGTGTTGCTGAATATCCGACCGTCACGCGTTAACAATAGTGATCGCTGGTGGTGCTCGTGGTATTGTTGTTCCTGGCGTTTGCGGCGTCAACATGGACTTGGGACATCTACAGTAGCGCCAGCCTACATTGGTGGATGGTCCTTGGTGTTCACTACCCACCTGGGTATCACTCTGCCGATGTTGGAGTGGTGAGGTTGTTGGGCGAAAGTCGTAGTAGCCTGCTGTGATCGTGGCGATGGTGCTACTCTTGATGTTCGCAGTTGGTATTCATTACCAGCAAGAACGACCTCGTATACGGCCGACTGACGCCAGTCTTTCTGGCTGATGGCTGGTTGTGCTGGGTGATCACTGGGCTTGCATTTGGTTGTGTGGCGTATGGGCGTGGTCGTTCAGTACAGTCGTTTGCAGTGCTATGTTCGTGACATTTATGTGGGCATGTACATAGGCGGTGGCATTCACAGTTGGGGCGTCGAGGAAGCGCCGTCGTTCATTGGTGGTGTTGGATGAGAGGAAGTTGTGAGGTAGGTTGGCTTGATTTACCAGAGGGCGCGGCTTCCCTCGGGGTCACGGGGTGCTACGGTCGTTGCCTTGTCAGCCATTCGTAGTGGTGGGCCGACTACACTCGGGATGGTGGAATCGGTAATGGGTGCTACAATCATCGTTGTTTGCAAATGGTGGATGTGACGGCGCGGCGTGCCACTGCTTCATGTTGGGAGTGGAACTTGGTGGTTGTGACGATCGGGCATGCTACCATTTCGCACTGGGAGTGATAGCGTTGACGGGAGGTGTTGATGCGTGGTGGGAAGCAGAAACCACCCGCTTAACTTTCGTGGGCGGTGGCGCCGGCCGCACATCCCTACGAGAGGGGAGAAGGCACTCAGTGGCCTTGGTCGTCCACGAGCACCCGTAATAGTTGAAAACCCGAGGGTGGTGGGTGATGCTTGGAGTGGCAGGCTACGTTCGTATCGGTGGCTGGTGGAGGTAGGAATGGAGATTGATGTTGTGAGGCGTGATAAACTACCCGTTGACTTGAACGGGTGGTGGCGCCGGCCTCACATCCCTACGAGAGGGGAGGAGGCACTCGGCGGCTGGTGTTGGTTGTCCGCGAGCGCCCAGGATAGTCAAAATCCACCCCACACATCACGGCAGTGAAGTGGGATGGTGCTGGCAGTCGTCGAACATTCGACGAGTGCAGGTGGGTACCTATCAGGGGGTTTATTGTCAGTGCTGCCTATAATCTGTTATAAAACTTATTTCTTACCTTTCTTAGGGCCCGGGACCGACGCAAAAATGGACAGGAGAGGCGGTGGGTGGTTGAAGACGAAGATCAACCACCTTGAACTGTTGTTGATGGACGTGTGTGGTCATGCGGTCCAGTGGTCCGGCGTTTCCGAAACGCCTGGACATCGTTCGAACCATCGTTGCAAGGCATTGAGACTCTGGGTTTCCGTAGATAAATTACATTGAAAGTGATATAGTAATATAGACTCAAAATAAACATAAGTATTATGTTTAAGTATGCAAATGACTACCCAAGAACTTACGTGCAACTTTCACAACAGGCTATCCACTTCAATAGCCGCACAGTTCGATCGCAAGTCAGATATTTGGAAACCGACTCATCCTATCACCCAAAAAATTGTACAGTAAAATATGTATCATAGATTGGTTCTACTATATAATAAAATATGCAAGATCCGACCAATTTTGAGTGTTCATTGAGGGATATAACACGCCTCGATTGACGTGGATCACCTCGCTGAGCTGAATTTCGCCATTGACAAAATGCTGGCCTTCATTAACACCTTTATTTGACTTAGAAAGTTCATTATATATTTACTATACATATTCGACATATTTATAATACTATTATACTCTATTGAGGCTGCCCAAAGGTGTTTCGAACGATGCCCAGGCATTTTGGGTCAGCCGGAAAGCCGGACCGCACAGCCACACACGTCCATCAACAATGGTTCAACATCGTTGATCTTCGTCTTCAACTACCACCACACCTCTCGTCCACTCTTGCGTCCGTCCCGGGCTCCAATGGCCTTTTAAAAGGTAAGTAATATGTTCTATATTGGATTGCATGCATTACTAACAATAACCCCTCGGATAGGTACACGCTGGCACCCGTCGAATGTTCGACGAGCTGCCAGCACCACCCCAGTTCACAACTGTGACGTGTGGAGGTGGTTATCGAGTATTGTGGGCGTTTAGGGACAATGAAGACAAGTCGCCATGTGCTTCCTCCCTTCTCGTAGGGATGTGAGGCTGGCGCCACCACCCGCGCAAGTTAAGCAGGTGGTTGTAAAACTGGCCTCCCAACTCGCCTGCCACCACCATTCTCTACTAAAGACCGACCGCTACTGCCATCATCGACCACCACCACAGTTAACGTCGGCTACAAACGATCGTAGCTGCTCGACACCACGATCCCGGTCCCATCACGAGGAAGAGGCACGCTGCCAATTCCGTCCCGCCCCTCATACGTGCCCTCAAGCTCTCGTCGGATGTTCGACGAGGTGCCAGAACCACTCCACCTCAGCGAGAGGTCTAGGGGGGGCTTCTACTATTTCGGGCGCTCACGGACAATGCAACAGGCCGCCACATCCATTCTCCCCTCTCATAGGACAACCATGTAAGCTATATAAAGCCATCAGATACAGGTAGTTACCTGTCAAGGCCATTTATTCAGGACAGACAACTACCTGTGGGCCTATGGCCTATACTATACCCTAGGGTGAGCTGGGTGCTGGCTGTAATGGGCGGGAATAATAAACACATGTAAACATCGCACCAAATGGTGTCCGGGATAGTTGCTCACTGTTGTGGACAGTGAGCAGAGGGGCGGGGAAAAGAGGGATTATGTAATCATAAAAAAAAACATGAAAAAAAGGCATTAAATCCGATAAATCGAGAAAATATTCGTAGCAGTTCCAGATTCTCGATAGCGTAAAAACTGGCATGGCGGCAGGCGTTTTGGTAAGGGGTAAAACAGGCGAATTCTATTATTAGATCATCAAAAGAGCGCCGGGTGGGCGCTTGTCATCCGAAATGGCACCCACTGTCAGATCTGGCAGGTCCTGTCAATCAATCCGGCTCGGGGTTTCCTGGTTCCGGCTAGGAACGCGCAGGAACGCGCTCAGCGTGTGCTTGGGCGCTTTCGTGCACTTCGGGAATCGTCGGGTGCGAGCTTCCATCCTCCGTTTTCACTATGCCTAGTACTTACAGTATCAAAGTCATGTATTATGAACTTCTAGTAGGTAAATTAGACTGATCGTGTGTATTATACAATGTGAATTATGTGGAATTGTAGTGAGAGTGGATGCACGATGTGAGAGTAGTATACAACGTAAAATTTGGACTGACATGACCTATGTTAGGCCAGGTGGTGTGCATCTACAAAATTATCGTATTATCGTACATACAGATGATTACAATATATATACATACTTACTTGATTGGTAAACTAAGTAATAAGAAATTGAGGAGAAGCCTCCGAGCACCTGAGGTACTTCGAGGCCCACCTTCATCCTCGTAGGCGCCTTAACCCATCCTCACCAGGACGCAGCTTTCTCTCTAGCTGCTGCGCCTACTCGGGAATACCCCATCCTCACCTGCTGGTAGCATCGTTCTCGACAGTTGTTTGCCCTTCATGTTTGCTATTGGCACTCGGCGATTGCTGGCATCGGGTGTTGTGGTCGTTCTTTCGGGTATTCGCCTTGCCGGTCCTTTTCACTGGGTGGCCGTCTGTCTCATCGAATGCCTCCCCTGTTCCCAGTATATGTTCTTGGGGGGCGACCTGGTGCGTGCGTATCTGGTCGTTCGTTGGTGGTCGTGTCGGCAATCGGGCTGGTAGTCGTTCAAAATAGCGGCGGTTGGTGGTTGTTCGTCAGCGGGTCGTTCGAGGCATTGGCGGTCGCGCGTGGCCTTTCGTTTGGGATTTCATGGCGTAAGCTGACTAGGCGCGATGAGAGCGCGGTCGGTTCCTACGTCTGTGGGTGGTCGCGGTATCCGTGCTGGTAGGTGGTGGCGTTTTTGTGTACATTCGCGCTAGGTGTCGCAACATCTGCTTATAGCAGGTTGAAGGCGAAGGTTGGTGCGCCACGCTTGTATTGGCGCGGGTAGTGAAAGCAGGTGGTGGTTGACGCCGATTCGTCGTCGTCGCCGCCGGTGTTGATGTGGTAGCTTGCAATTTCGTTTGAAACGAGTGCGGTGGGCCAACCTGGGCATGCTCCTTCGCAGATGGTTCTCTTTGCGCTGTACGAGCGCCTACGACAGCCATGACCTACTCGTTGTAGTCGTGGCGGCTTGCTGGGGTCGTTGTGTCGTGGTGGTGTTGTGTGGGTGGGATGAGGGTAACCACCTGCTGGACTTGAGCGGGTGGCGGTGCCGCCTTCACATCCCTACGAGAGGGGAGGAAGCATGCGGCGGCTTGACTTAGTCACCAGGAAGCGCCCGCGATAGCCTGAACCTAGCCTGAACCACCTCCGGACCTGTCGTCAAGGTGGGGTAGTATTGGCAGCTCGTCGAAGATTGACGACTGCTCGAGGATACCTATAGTGTAGTAGTTAGTAGCATATGTAATAAGTTATAAAAACAATTACTTACCTTTTTTTAGGCCCTATGGCCTGGGACGGACGCGGCAGTAGATGGGAGGGGTAGTGGTGGTGGTTGAAGCTGAAGGCCAAGATCAACGATGAACCAGTTGATGGCGACATGTGGCTGTGCCTTGGTCTGTGCGAGGTGATCGACATCACTCAACGAGTTTCGTATCCCCTGCTGAAGCCTCAATTTTTTTCGGATCATCGATATTTATACGTAGAATAAACTATACTACAATATATATGCACTGTAGCTAGTTTTTTCTTCGAAATACATCAGCGTTGTGTAGATATCGCGAGTGTCTTAAATTTGCGTGAAACTTGAGTAGAATTATATGCGAAATTATTCTGACCTTCTTGAGGTGAGCATACCACTCTTAATATTCCAATAAAGTCATATATTTGAGGGTTTACATCTCTATACTACTTTGATAGCCCAAATGTAATTTATTTTGAGTGAAAATGGGGTCTCGATGCCTCTCATAGACGATTGAAACGATGTCTGGATTAATCGGACCGCCGGACCGCAAGGCCACGCGTCCATCAACAATGGTTTGACACGTTGATCATCGTCCTCGACCACCACCACCAACTCTCGCGTCCGCTCCCGCGTTTGTCCAAGGCCTCAGAAGCCACAAAAAAGGTAAGTTATATGTTATATAAATTAATACATGAGCTACTAACGATCCTCCCGCTTACAGATACCATGGCCACTCGTCGATGATCGACGAGTTGAGTACACCCCCCATTCAACTGGTCCTGGGGTGGTTTGCCACTATCGCATGGGCATCCAAGCGATGAAGATAAGCCGCCACATGCCTCCTCCCCTTTTGTAGGGATGTGAGAGTGGCGCCACCACCCGCGCAAGTCAAATGGGTGGTTCTGATTCCTATCCAATGCCCCTGCCGTTCCTTCGCCATCGGTGGGAGGTGAACGACACCTTCGCCGTCACACTACCTGCCTCTGCAGACGCTTACGGATGAACAAGACAACCCACCGCCGCTCATATCGTATAGCAACGCCCAACCCCACGTCGAGGCGACAACCATCGACCGCATCTGCCAACACCACCACCTGGACACGATACCCTTGCCCTCGCCCCTCGCGAACGTATACAAACACCACCACACCAGCCAGAAAAAGCTACGATAACGACGGCCACAGCACACAAACAACGTCGATGTAACCGCAGCGTGACCACCAACCCCGAGCACATCAATACCACGACCACCACTCAGTTCACGACTCATCGAACCCTGCGAAGGACTGCGCGTACGTCATTAAGGCTGGCGCCACACATGCACGAGCTATCGCACCCGCGTCAACCCTACTACGAATATTGCGAAACACCTACACTATGAACCCACCAACATCGCGAAACCCCCAACGAATAGCTGCCAGCCCCCAGTCATCAGCACAGTCGCCAGCGTCATGGACGAGAGACCATGCGCGACCATCAACCTCTCGAATGGCCTCCAGCCACGTACCAACCCAATCGCCGACCACCAAACGCATGTAACAGGCGCCCATGAACGTGTGCTGGGGGCTGGGCACTCAATGAGACACACGACTACGAGGCATGACCACCCAGAAGAACGCCAACGACAACACCACTGAGCGCGCCAAGAGCCGACATCAAATATCAGTTGGCGACTATCGAGCGCGGCGCCAGCGCCGGCAAGGTTGGGTGGAGGTTCGCGAGTGGTGCAGCAGCTAACGGGTATGCTGCGGGATGGAGAGGATAGGTCTAGGCGAACACCACAACGAACCCCTCGAAGCATACAGATTATGCTTCGAGGCCTTTTCCTGGCTTTTCTTATTACATAGTATTAGTTATTCTACTATTCAAGTAAGTAGGTACGTTACCTGTAAGCGTATATAACGAAAATAAGATATTCTGTAGATACCCACAACTTGACCCAGTGTGGGTCACTTCAGGACGATTTTTGAGCTGTATAGAACCCATTGTATTGCTCACCCATTCTCCTCGCCATTCCTCTCATGATTTAACCTGAATAATTCACGACTAGTCTAATATAGCTACCAGCAGATTATAATACATTGCTCTGATACTGTATATATCAGGAATTCCCATATCGGAGGGTGGAAGCACACATCTGAACATCGCCGAGGTGCCCAAAAGCGCCCAAGCTAGCGTTGAGCGTACCGTGCCGGAACCAAGCGTAGCGAGCCGAATTGATTGACAGTAACTGTCAATTTGGATGACAAGCGCCCACCCGGCGCTCTTTTGATGATCTAATAATAGAATTCGCCTGTTTTACCCCCTACCAAAACGCCTGCCGCCGTGCCAGTTTTTACGCTATCGAGAATCTGGAACTGCTACGAATATTTTCTCGATTTATCGGATTTAATGCCTTTTTTTCATGTTTTTTTTATGATTACATAATCCCTCTTTTCCCCGCCCCTCTGCTCACTGTCCACAACAGTGAGCAACTATCCCGGACACCATTTGGTGCGATGTTTACATGTGTTTATTATTCCTGCCCATTACAGCCAGCACCCAGCTCACCCTAGGGTATAGTATAGGCCATAGGCCCACAGGTAGTTGTCTGTCCTGAATAAATGGCCTTGACAGGTAACTACCTGTATCTGATGGCTTGGGGAGGCTGCTATAGGTGCATAGGACGCGTTGCCACTGCCCATGCAAGTCGATGGGTGGGCACCATCCATACGTCTGCCGTCCTCCACGCACTCTGGTCTACATAGACTTAACTGTCACATGCCACTACGAAAGGAGCGACGTCCAGACGAGTAGGGAACGCCCAGTGCCATCCAACCCACCACTCCTTCGATTGACACGGCTGCAAACGTCACCACTCACCGATAATACCACAAGCATCGCGAGCGACCGTATCGCATATGAAGAAGCAGTATATGACCTACCAGAGACATACGCAGTCGACCCGCGAATCGTAGTGCCAGTCCTGGCACACTATGAGACGACCAGCGCCGTGAACACCTGAACGCCCGAACGCGAACACCCAATTGCCACCAATGCACAACCACCGCAAGCGCACAATGGTCAGCCTACCCCAAGCATCGCGAGTGACCACAAATTTGGGCATGGCACACCACCTCGATTGCAGCAAACACCTCAGCCAACTGAACTCAGCAAGCCATCACAACCATACGCATTGCCGCTGGGCCACCCGGTCACCACTGCCTGAATCACCACTTCTAGGCTTACAGCACGCACCTAGCATGCCACCACACGTATGCACTTGTTTGGACGCTCAAACGCACTAGGGGGGGTCCAGCACATGGCAGGGTACACGAACGAAGACTTGTCCGCTGTCCTGATGGTCCCTCATTCTCGTGGTCTCATAGCATGTACATTTAATAATTGTAGTCAAATTTGTCGGTAGAAACAAATATAATGAATCTTCCTTTCAAACCCCTTGACTTAGGAGAGGTCATGTCAGTATTTCTAAGCAGGATATACAGCATCACAAAGCTTGTTTATCTACATGTTACAGTACTCAGTGAGGATTCCCAAAGCACCCGAAGTAGGAATAGTAAAAGCGAAAGGCGGATGCGTGTATTTGAACATCGCCGAGGTGACCGAAAGGCACCCAAGCAAGCGCCCAGGACACGAGCCGAATTTCCTGACAGGTATGACGTGTGTGCTATTTCGGTTGACAAGCGCTCGTCCGGCGCTTTTTTGTGGTCTAATAATAGAATACGCCTGTTCTCCCCTGCTAAAATGTATGCCCCCGCGCCAATTTTTACGCTATCGAGAATCTGGAACTGCTACGAATATTTTCACGATTTATCAGATTTAATGCCTTTTTTTCATGTTTTTTTTATGATTACATAATCCACCCAACTGCCCTACCCCCGACAACAAGCAGCCCCCCCCCCCCCCACAGTGAGCACCCATCCGGGACACAACCTAGACATTGTTTGTATATGTTTACATATCCCCACCCCCAACGACGACCACCCACCACCTCCTACAGCATAGGACAGGAGCCCACAGGTAGTCCCCTGTGACAGGGGAAGCCCTGGCTGGATGGTTTCAGCTTGACAGGGCATTGGCTGTCTTTGAAGGCTTCAAATAGCTTATATGGTTGCCCTTTTGTGGGGATGTGAGAGTGGTGCCCCCAGCTGCGCAAGTTGAGCAGCTGGTTTCCCCTTCCCAACTCATCGACGCCAAACACCAGCACTACCAGTCTCAACACGAAACGGTAGCGCCCACCATATGCCACGATCATACGGTCCACCGCCAACGAGTTCGACAATCACAGCGTAGCTGACCGCCGCCCATACTCACCAACAGCGGACCCCCAGCTCTGGCTCGACCAACACCGCTATGACTGTCGATTCGGTGGGCGACCATCACCAAATCACCACAAGAGACACCACACATACGAACACCACTGAGGAGCACCGGCACCGACGACGACGCTGCCGCCCTCAACTACGAACCTAGCCAACACCAGGCACACGAACGACACCGAAAACCAGTGCCGATACCAATGCCAGCGACGACGACGACTAGTAGAAAATCCACAAATATACGAACACCCTGGCCGCTAACTGACGATGACGTAGAACCATCACTGCCGCCACTAGGCCGACGCCACTAAGCATCGCCAAACTGCCTGCCGTCATCATTCCCGTTCAGCCACACCACTGCTGTGAAGAGCGGGTTGGGGCTCCAACCCCAAGTCCATCAAGACCACCATTGCAAACATACAAAATCCATGAGCACACGAAACGACGAACACACAAAATCACGAGGCCGCGAATACACGACCACTACCACATTGTGTAGCCTCCACAATCGCCCCGAATACACGATCGCCACGACAACACAGTAAGTAACCCCCACAGGTGCTTCGCGATGCAGGAGTAGAGCATGTGAGACAGATGACCACCAGCGACAAACAACAAACGACGAGGGGGCACCCATACGAAGGGAGAACCAAAGGAGACCACACCGACACCAGCGAAGGATGGGTGGAGCTGAACACGGCAAGTGAAGCCCTACGAGTTTGGAGGTACTCGTAGGGTTTCCTAGCTTTCTTATTATCTACCATGGAAGATTTCGAAACCTAAGTAGATAGTTATGTCGTCCATATGTAGAAATATAAAAAATTGAGAATTCTCACTTTGAGCCAGCATGACCCATGTCAGTTTGATTCTTGGTACCCGGTAAACTTAGGCTACCTACATTAGTATTATGTTTCTCGGGACAACCTCCAGCACTGGTTCAAGACTGAACACGGAAGGCCAATGTGTCTCCGATTGAGCCTCACAGTCATCTAAATGTTGCATCGCAGATCCACCCAATCTGTCCATTATTCGTATCATTCTCTGTATATAGTGTATTCTGTTAGCCTAATATATATCTTTGAAGGCCATAGGCCCCTGATTTTTCGCCGTAAACACCAGGACTGGCTGATGCGGGTGGAAGCGCCAATCCGAACATCGCCGAGGTACCCGAAAGCGCCCGGCAAGCGCTGAGTGCGTTTCCATGGCCGGAACCAATAACGCGAGCTTGATTGATTGACAGGACCTGCCAGCGTCAATCTATTTTTAGCACGCGCGCTTTTATTATAACATTATCCAGATGACCCCCGCCTAATCCACCCCATCCCGTCCCCCGCCAGTAGCGCTGAAGGGCGCTAAAAATCAGGGATATTATTCTGACCCTATTGGCGACCCCCGCCCCCGAAAAAAGCGCCCGCAGCGCCTACAACGGCGAGCAAACCATCCCGAGCACCAATTGGTGCAATGTTTGCATATGTTTACTGTTCCCGCCCATCACAACAGGCATCCAGCTCAAAACCGGCTGTCCCGAAAAGGCTGCTGGGTGCCCTTGGGAAATTGCCTATCAGTAAGTTTCCCTCTCTGAAGACATGGGGTCTATGGTTAGTTAACTGATATTGATGGCTTCA
>Ga0247741_1001879_pt1 | contig 11662 bp, 10 predicted proteins | sample UWRJL213509R2_FD_180945 | JGI IMG/M metagenome (GOLD analysis project Ga0247741, IMG submission 180945) | Plant litter microbial communities from Arlington Agricultural Research Station in Wisconsin, United States - UWRJ-L213-509R-2 | ecosystem: Environmental > Terrestrial > Plant litter >...
GCTTCAACCCAACCAGGAATTACGCCGTTAACTGGGAATTCAACTGGCTCGCCGCGCTTGATTGAGCTATCAAATACAGTACCGTCCAACAACTTACCTTCGTAGTGAACTTTAACAGTATCAGTTGCTTTTGGTTTTACGCCGTTACCAGCAGTAATCACTTTATATTGAAGACCGCTAGCAGTGGTTTGCACGCCTTCTTTAGTTTTGTTTTCAGCAAGGAATTTCTCGCCTGCAGTTTTGTTAGTTTCGCTCAGTTGCTTAGCTTTTTCTTCTTGCTTCTTCTTCAGGCCTTCGGTCAACTCTTGCATAATTTTCTGGCTTTCTTCTTCAGAAATACGCGCTGGAGTGCCGGCTTTCAAATCGTTGATGGCCAAAACAAACGAGTCAGTTTCCAAATTAAAATCGCTTTGTTTGAATTGTTTGCCCATGCCTTGACCGATGATGTAACTAGCCTTTTGTTCCAAAGTCTGAAGCTTTGCGCCGTCATCTTGTTTTTTGGCATCTTCTTTACAGCCTACAACCAAGGCTGCAGAAGCCATTAAACCAATCATTGCTAATTTCTTATTAATCATTTTGCACCTTAGTGGATTACATATATAAAAGATTATTGGCTCATATTTGCCCGAACAAGCTAAGCCAAGCGTGTGATGGGCAACCTGCAGCAATACCACTGGTGTAACAGCCCTAACGGGCGCCAATGGTATACCAAAACTTTAAAATTGTGCGGTATTTTGCCCATTTTTTAGTGGCCAGCGCTGAAAAACGCCAGTGCTATCAACGAACCGGAAGCATTCTGACTCTTAGCTCTTGTTTTAGTTCTTGAAAAACTCTCTATTCAGCCATAGTAATTATTGGCGTTGCAATAATGTTTAATGCTGCGAAGTAATCATATGATTTTTGCAATTGTCACGGGACTGTAATACACATTACTAGCGCTCGGCACTACACTAGTCCTCAGTGTTTTCACACCACTTCTTAACGTTTTATAGGAAATGATCATGACCGCAAGCAGTAATACAACAACTTCTATTAGCGATATTGAACAGCAAATTGCCACAGTTACTGCACAGCTTGATGAAGCGCGAGCTCAACAATTAGCCAATGCCGAAAAATCTTATTTGGCTGCACAAAAAGCAGCAGAGCTTGCGCAAACTAAGGTGCAGGATTTGGCAGCAAAACCGACTACCAGCATTGCCGCCCAAAATCGTTTGCGTACCGCAACCGCTACGGCAGAAGAACAAAACCTTAAATTGGCTGAAGCACTGGAGGTTTTGGACGCGCTGAAATTTCAACAAAAAACTGCCGAAAAATTTTCAAAAAAAGTAGGGCGTGTATTGGCAGGCAAAAAAATTAAGAAAATAAAATTTACTACTGCTGAAAAAGCGGTGATAAAAGAAGATAAAAAAACGGCTAAAAAACTTGCGAAAGCCGAGAAAAAAGCCGAGAAGAAAAATCAAAAGGACGCGCAGAAGAAAATAGAAAATGAAACACAGCAGGCTGAAGTTGTAGCATCTACACCAGAAACAAAGGCTGTCGCTACTGCTCCTGCTAAAAAACTACCCGTGAAAAAACCTGCAGTTAAAAAAGAACCTGTAGAGAAAGCAGCTGTTAAAAGAACTCCAGTGAAAAAAGCAGCTCCGAAAGCTAATGAATCTACAGCAGCTTCACCCGAAGAAAAACCAGTAGAAATTCCGCCCTTAATTAATGAAGAGATCGAAGTAACTCAATCTGTAGAAGCACCATTGTCATCAGTAGAATCAGTAGAATCAGTAGAATCAGTAGAATCAGTAGAAGCTCCGGTTGAAACTGTTCCCAGTGCAGATGTTATTTCTGAGCCGAGAAATTCAGGCGTTGAAAGCCCGGATCAAAATAGCAACGCATAAATAGTAATTCGCATTGCGCTTGGCTGCTCAACCAGGCGCTTTACTCGCGCTATTTTCGCAATAGCTCCAACCAATGTTGGTCTGCATTTAAACTCAACAAATAGTTTTCCAAATTTGAATAGGCCGCATTATTTTCTTCTACCGCAATTTTCTTTGACCAGCTTTCAATCTCATCCAACAGTTTTTTCTCTGCCAATAATTCCGCTTGTTTAATAAATTCCCGCACGCGTTCTTGGGTTTCATCCTGAACATAATGTTCAAACGGCAATTTCAGTTTTCTTCGCAGGTTACGCAATGGTGCTACAACATCTTGCGTCCACGCTTGAATATACAGCTGCAAATTCGCAAAGTCTGTTTCAGTTAAGTGTTGACCGCGAGTATCCATCCAATTCAAACCTATCAATAAACAGACATTAGCCTGATATTCATCTTGCAAATACAAACAGGCTTTTGCTACTTCTGCCTGGCGATAAAAAGCCAAAGCAAAATCCCAGAGCGATTGTGATGATTCAGGTAAGGTCATAAATTCATTAATACTAGGTACGTTGAACTGCAAGATGTGGGACGTGAACGCGGGTCATTTAGGACTATTCGTAAGTCCACAGTCTGCTAGAATGCGCGCCATGATTCAATTACAAAATATCTCCCTGCAGCGCGGCCCCAAATTCTTATTGGAATCTGCCGACCTTACTATTTATCCAGGCCAAAAAATTGGCTTGATAGGCGCCAATGGCAGCGGTAAATCTACGCTGTTCCAAATGTTGCTCGGCAAACTCGCCAGCGATACCGGCACACTGGATATTCCCAAACAATGGCGCGTCGCGCACATGGCGCAAGAGGTTGGCCACACTAGCCGCAGTGCGCTTGATTATGTATTGGATGGCGACAGCGAATTGCGTCGCCTTGAGCGCGAAATTGTTAATGAACACGATGGCGAAAAGCTCGCGAAGCTTTATGGCGAAATGGAAAACATTCACGCCTATTCTGCACCTGCACGCGCGCAACAATTATTAAATGGTTTAGGCTTTTTAGCCGGCGATGATTCGCGTCCAGTGACAGATTTTTCCGGTGGTTGGCGAATCCGTTTGAATCTGGCGCAAGCCTTGATGTGTCCCTCAGATTTATTACTGCTTGACGAACCCACAAACCATTTGGATTTGGATGCAACTTTGTGGCTTGAAGAATGGCTCAAGCGTTACGCGGGCACTTTGATTATTATTTCGCATGACCGCGATTTTCTCGACAATATTGTTGACCGAATTGTAAATATCGAAAAACAAAAACTTGATAATTATAGTGGTAACTATTCATCCTTTGAACGTCAACGTGCTGAAAAGTTAGCGCAGCAACAAGCCACGTTTGAAAAACAACAAGAGCGTATTGCGCATGTCGAAAGTTATATTCGTCGCTTCCGTGCATCCGCTACTAAAGCGCGTCAAGCGCAGAGTCGTATAAAAGAATTAGAGCGCATGGAAAAAATTTCCGCTGCGCATGTGGATTCGCCTTTTACATTTACATTTAAATGTTCAGAAAAAATGTCTGTGCCCTTAGTGCATATTTCTACTGCAGATGTTGGTTATGGCGATAAACGTATTTTAGAAAAAGTTGAGTTAGCGATTCGCGCGGAAACGCGCATTGGTTTGCTCGGCCCTAATGGCGCTGGTAAATCCAGTTTGGTAAAAACGCTCGCGGGTTTATTACCGCTCATGTCGGGCGAGCGTACCAATGGTGAGCATTTCAAATTAGGTTATTTTGCGCAACATCAATTAGAAGCGCTGGATATCAATGCTTCCGCAGCATTGCACATTCAACGAATTACACCGACAGCGCGCGAACAAGAAATTCGTGATTTTCTCGGCAGTTTTGATTTTCACGGTGTGCGCGCTTTTGAACCCATAACACATTTTTCCGGCGGCGAAAAAGCGCGACTTGCATTGGCAATTATTGCATGGGAAAAACCTAACGTATTATTGCTCGACGAACCCACTAACCATCTCGATTTGGAAATGCGACAAGCACTGACGATGGCATTGCAAGATTTTGAAGGTGCAGTAATTATTGTTTCGCATGATCGTCATTTGCTGCGTAACACAGTCGATGAATTTTTATTGGTTGCCGATGGGAAAGTTAGCGAGTTTGATGGCGATCTTGACGACTATTACAAATGGCTGTTACAACAACGCCAGGCTCAAGCAGCGGTAGAAGAAAAATATTTACCTGATAGTGACACCAAGGTCGATAAAAAAGCTCAGCGACAACAATCAGCTGCACAGCGTCAGCAATTAAAACCTTTGACGAATAAATTAAAAAATCTTGAAACCCAAATGGAAAAGCTTCAAGCCAAATTAGCGGAGATTGAAATCCAGTTAGGTGACAGCAGCATTTATGATGATAAAAATAAAGCCAATTTGCAGAAGTTGCTTTTAGATCAGGCGAAGTCTCAACAGCAGCTAGATGAAACTGAAGAGAATTGGTTGCAAATCAGCGAAGAAATTGAAGCGGCGAGCAATTAGTTATCGATGTGCCAGAATAGTTACAAAATGCGCCATACTGCTTTTTTGAGTTAAAGCTAATAACAATTCAACTTCCATCTAATTAACATTTATTTTGAAGCAGTTTATTTATGGTCATTTATAGCTGATCTCTATTGCCAAAATTTATTCATCATGAATATCTTGAATGAGTTAATAGACGTATATTGCCTCCAGAAATAAAAAATTCTTATTCATTAAAAATTAAATTTAAGTAGCTTTTATAGCCAAATATCTCTGAATCAATTAATTAACAAGAGATACTCTAATAAATGTTATTTAATGTGCCAATTTTTACAATCTCTTTGCTAAAGCACAACATTTCAGCCGACAGGCTTATGTTATAGTTTTGATTAGGGCAAAGATTCTTTTGATGTCATTAGGGAAGATATGTTTAGGAAGGCTTGTCTAATTATTTCAACACGTAATGCCTGATGGCGTAAGGAGAGTTCAGATGATTCAGCTGCAACGCAATTATAATAGTAATTTCCTACAGGAAGGCGAGGCCTCTCGGCCGAACATTCTTTCTTATGAAGAGTATCTATCTTTAGCAAGAATTCCTCATTGTGAGGGTGTTTCTCGCCGTGTCGTTAACGCGCTCCATCTACGAATAGGGCATGCTGATTTAACGGTCGAACAAATTGCAGCGGATATCGGCTTGACCAAGCGCACCTTGCAACGACGTTTACAAGAACAAGATACAAATTTTGCACAATTGCGCGATGATGTAAGATTTCACTATTCTATTAAGTATTTAATAGACGATGCTATGAGCGTTGATCTAGTATCCAAAGCACTCTATTTTTCTGACCGTACCAGCTTCACCAACGCATTTAAACGTTGGACTGGATTATCGCCAAGCACTTTCAGAAAGCTATTCAGAGACTACGCGTAATATTTGTTAAAATGCTAACGTCAAAGTGATTCGCTTTGAACTAAAAGCGAGCTTTCAAATTAACTGAACAAAGTTATTTCAAATCTTTGTTCAGTTAATTCGAAAGTATTAATATAGATATTTGATTTTCAATTATAAGGAATTACTTTTCATCCGCCGCTGCGCATTCACATTCATCATCAATCTGGTATTTCATAGCCACTTATTTCGCCGGAAATTTCCATTATGTATTCGGTACTTCCCGCTTTTGTGGCAATATTATTTTTAGTATTTGGTGTATATGTTGCGAACTCCAAAGGTCTCAATCGCGTTACCACTGCTTTTTTAATTCTTTGTATCACCACTTTTTTCTGGCAGTTTTTGTGGGCCGTCTTATTTCAAATCACAGATGAAAAACTGGCGCAAATGCTCATCTCTTTGGGATGGTTGTTGATTCTGTTTTTACCAACAAGTTTATTTCACTTTTTAGCGGAAATTACGGGAAGGCAAGATGTAAAACGCTACGTTTACGTCTCTTATTTGTTTTCAATTTTCCTCGCCGCAGTGCATGTCACCACCAATCTCGTTATCAATGGTCATTACCATTATTCTTGGGGATATTATCCGAAGGCGGGCATTTTTCATTTTCTTCATGTATTGCAGACCACAACGGTAGTTATTTACGGTCTCTACATTTCATATCAAAAACAAAAAATTGTTCAAGCGGGTGAAAAAACAAAATTACAATACTGCAATGTCGCGCTCTTGTTGTTTTCATTTTCTGCAGTTGATTATTTGTGTAATTACGGATTTGATTTTTATCCTCCTGGTGTGGTGTTCATTGCTATTGCATTAGGCTTAATTGCCTTGGCGACCGTTAAATATCACGCTATGGATGACTCGCGCATGATGGCTGCAAGCCTAGCGCATGAAATGCGAACTCCGTTAGCGACCTTAAAAATTCAAGCAAAAATTTTAGGCGATCATTTACCGGAGCTGATTGCAGGCTATAAGAATGCAAAAGATGCAAGGTTAGTATTGTTGGGAATTGATGATGAAACACTAAATTATTTGAGCGATTCATCGAGAATTCTTGAAAAAGAAGTTGATAATGCAAATCATGCAATTGATATGTTAATGGCGTTAACCACGTCAGATTATTTGAATGAGAAAGACTTCCAACACTTTTCAATGAAGGAATGTGTTGAGTTGGCGATCAGTCGGGTTCCCTATAAAAGCGATACCAAAAAGAATATTTATGTAGATGTTAAATCTGATTTTATTGTTTTAGCATCCAAAGAGTTTTTGATATTTGTATTTATTAATTTAATTAATAATTCACTCGATGCCTTAAGGTATGTTGAAAAAGGCTCTATCAATATCACAATCGTTGCAGATCGTAATGGGAATCGTATTGAAATTTTGGATGATGGAGAGGGCATCAACAGCGATATATTACCTCACATTTTTGATCGCTTTTTTACTACCAAAAATCGCGGAATAAATTCAGGTGTGGGCTTGGCATTTTGCCGAAATGTTATGGAATCATTTGGCGGCAATATTACGTGTGAATCGAAACAAGGCAAGTACACCTTATTTACTTTAAGTTTTAAATCAAAGCAAATAACTCGCCGTTAAAAATCGCCATTAAATAATTAATGAAATGAACCTGTGCGCAATGCTACTGCAGGGGTGGTTTTTTCTGATTTGTCCGGGATAATTGCGCAGTAATAATTTACCTGGCCTTTTATATGAATAGCTGGGTGAAGATGAGATATAGGGTTGCTCATGCCTGGGTCATAAAAACCATCTGCAGTTTGGAAGTAAGGAATAAATTGGCGTGACTCTATCGCCGAATAAAGATTGGTTGGCGCGCTCTCTTCGATTAAAACTTGCAAATGCTCGTTAATATCTTCTTCAGTGTAAATAATACATAAAAATTTATCTTGATTGTGTGTGCGTAATGCGAAGCGCGATGGATTGGTCAGGTAAAAATATTCAGTGACACCGAGCGATTCGCAATTGGTGCGAAAGTAACGAGCAAGCTGTGGGTCCGCAAAGAAAGGTGTTCCGCTATCTATAGCTTCCGCTTTTATACTGCTGGATAATTCGTTGAAATAGGCGTGTTGTAATTGATGAATAGTTGCTTCAAGTTCTTGTAGCATATTTTCATCATTTTTTTTCAGATAATAATTAATTGTATTGTTATTAAATGCTTTCACCGCATCAGTAGATGTCGCATAGCCCGTAAGAAGAATTTTCTTGATAGAAGAATTTTTTATGTTTTCACAGAATTCAATTCCATTCATGGATGGCATTGAATAATCGACAACAACAACTGATACCTCTCTAATCCGCAGCTCATCAAAACGTTTTAAGTTTTGGCGCGTAAGAACTTGTTTTACCCAAACTTCTGAGTCGCCCTCTGGTTTTGGCTTTTCAGTATTTTCTACAAGATGATTTTTGCGCTGATGTTCATTTATATATTTAAGTGCTAAATCAGTATCGTCAAATAACTTCACATTGAATTGTTTTGAAAAAGCTATAGATAGCGTCGCCAAAAACTCTGTATTGTCGTCGACAAATACAATTTGGGTAGGGTAAAAACACAGTGGAATTTTAGATTTCAACTTAACATCCCATAAGACGTTGTTAATCGATTATTAATTTATAGTTTTGGCGAAGCAAAATACTTGCTTAAGTGTAGCATCCAGCTTTTATTGAAAGCATAATAATAAGCTTAAAACCCTCTAAAAATAAACAATATTTTAGAGGGGGCCAAGCTTAAGGCTAATGTAAAGTTGATGGTAAGCTCAGGACTTTATAAGAGTCTCTAACCACCAAACTTTACTCGGTTAATCGGTCGTATTCACATTCAAAGGCTCGGATTTTTTCAAGAACGTGGTCGGGTAGTTTTGCAATTCGTTTTTCTTTATTAGCAAAAACAATTTGCTGATAACCCGACGATGCCAACTCTCCATTGATATAAAAGCGAAATAACAAGTAAAACGAACACTTTTGAATATCAAAAGAATTAAGTTCGCAATGAACCGTTTGGAATGGAAATGCTTCGCGGATAAAATTGTTATGAGCTTGTTTGGTAATGAATACCCCTTTGTCCTGCAGCATATCGTTAGAAATACATTCGAAAAACCATCGCTCTCTGGTAGAACCTTGCCATTCAAAAAAATTTGAAAAGTAAACATTTTGCGTTGCATTGGAATGCTTTAATGTTGTTTCAAATTTTTGTTGATAGGTCCTTGGTTGAGCTAGATTAGCGGTAATATTGTTGATTTTCGCGTTGGCATTGTAGGCAAGTTGTACGCGTGACTGTTGCATAATGAATTCCTCAAGAAAAATAAAATGATCGTGGATGCAAATAGATGCGCCTATTTGCCAACCTAGATTATTCAAATGCTGAACAGGCCGCCATAGACTTTATGCGAATAGAAAGCTAGCTAAGAAAGTTGTGGCGCATAAGTCTTCGAATTCATAAAAATAATTATTTTGCTGTTTTGTTACACGGGAACTGCAATTTTTAAATTGCTTGTAACCAAGAAATGGATAACTTTATTTAGCAAATAAAATGGATAAATACACCAATAAAATGTATTTCAGGAATATGCAATTTTTTTGCTGCGAGTTTTACGAGAATCGAGCGAGTTGTAACTAGGGTGTCGGGTAATGCGGAATTTCTATTTTTTGACTTTACTACGTGAAGAAAGCGAGATACGAGCGAAAATAAGATGTGATTTTTTGCAGCGCAGTAGGTAATTTAGCTCGCTGAATTGGATTTACATTTGCGCAATAAATTTTGATAAGACTTCAAATTTTTCCGCATCGTTATCAACAAAGCGAATGACTATTTTTACGGTATTAGAGTCAGCGCGATTCTCTCCGGCAATCATGCTGTGAACATAACCGTTAACGCGTGCGAGTCCATTACCACTGCCCATATCAATATCTACTACCGCTTGTTCAAATAGCGTTGGTAGATTCTCTGTACGTTGCAAAGCGCAGCTCATTAACTGCAGCGACATTTCACGAATGATGCAGGAAAAAATTCGATTATTGGAAAAGCGTAATTGCGCCTGAGTTCTTGCAGGAGATTTCACGGCGGCGACAGGTGCGGGTTTAGCGCCCGTGAGCAATGCAGATGAGCCGGTTAATAGTGAGGCATTTGAATTTGATGCTGGCTTGGTGGTTGTTTCGATTCTGCCGCCGCCAGTGAGAACATCAATAGACGCAGATGCTATACCTTGGGTTGCGGCGCGTGGCGCGGCTGCGACAGGAAGTTTGCCAAGAACTTTTAGCTGCTTATAGACTTTTTTAAGTAACTCTTCTGCGCTGAAAGGCTTGCTCAAATAATCCGAAACGCCGGACTGTATTGCTTTAACAATATGATCGCGGTCGCCACGACTGCTGATCATTACGAAAGGCACATTTGCACCGTTTGGCGCTGCACGCACATTGCGCAGGAATTCCTCGCCAGTCATCAATGGCATTTCCCAATCGGACAAGATTAGGTCTATGTCATTTTGTTTGAACAAGGCGAGCGCGCGAGCGCCGTCGGCAGCATCAAAAATTTCAACGCCGGGAATTCGGTCGCGCAATTGTTTTTTTATCATATCGCGGATAAATGTTGCGTCGTCCGCAACCAGAATTTTTAAGGCCATAAGCTAAGTCCCTGTTGTAATGCTTTCAGCCTAGCTCAAATCAGAGGATTTGCTTGCGGTGAGACTAGCGGAGTTTGAGGTGGCGCACAGGCAAAGTAACAGTGCTCGGCTCGTCATCTTCAAGCGAGTAACTGCCTTGCGCGGCTTCAACGGCGATGCGCATCCAAAAAATTAATTCATCGGGATGGGCGAGGACTTCATCAGGCAGTTGGAAAAAGTTGGATTCGCCCGGCCCCAGAGCGGCGGGCAGAAAAGCGGTCATATGCTTGGCAATATAAATGCTGCGTGATTGGTCGTCGGCACGAAAGTAAAGGCGGTCGTTAATCACAATCGCGAACTGTACGCCGCGATGATAAATGCCGTAACCATTAAAAATACGGCGATAGGATACGGGCGCTACGTGGCTCATGCTCTCCACAGCGTGCAGCAAAAAATGATTGCTTACCGTCATACTGGTCCTGAGTTTGGGATTTATGTACCCTAGCGTCAAAATAACTGACGTGTAAAACTTTATGTCTCTCTCTGCATTAATGCAACAGACTTCTAAGACTTATTTTTTTAATAAGCAAAGCTTAGTTGATGTTTGTGGAATATAAAGCCGGAATTTGTAAGATATTTGAAATATTGGACAAGCATTATTGCTCTTCGCGGGTAAATACCCACTCATGATCATTAGACATCTCAGCATTAAAACTATACCCGGCAACATCAAACTTTTTAATGGCTTCGGGTTTAAGAATTCGATTTTGAATAATGTACGCACTCATCATGCCCCGCGCTTTTTTTGCGAAAAAGCTGATAATTTTGTATTGGCCATTTTTCTTATCTTTAAATACTGGCGTAATGATGGTGCTATTGAGCAGCTTGGGTTGAACTGCACTGAAATATTCGTTCGACGCGAGATTGACAACAACAGAGCTATGCAACTGCTTAAGTTGTTTGTTCAGCGTCTTGGTAATCGTATCGCCCCAAAATTCATAAAGATTTTTTCCGATTGAATTGGCAAAGCGCGTGCCCATTTCCAGGCGGTACGCCTGAATCAAATCCAGCGGGCGCAACACGCCGTAAAGCCCTGACAAAATTCGCAAATGTTGCTGCGCGAATTGAATGTCATCTGCAGAAAATGTTTCAGCCTGCATACCGGTATAAACATCGCCTTGAAAAGCAAAGAGCGCTTGTTTGGCATTGCTTGGTTTAAATGATGTTTTCCAACTTGCGAAGCGATCAAAATTCAGCACACCGAGTTTGTCGCTAATGCTCATGAGCGTAGAAATGTCATGAGGTGCAAGCGCCCGCAATTCGCTGATTAATTGCTTGGATTGTTTTAGAAAATCCGCTTGGGTAAATTCAGCCGTGGGCGCTGGTGTTTCAAAGTCGAGCGTTTTAGCAGGGGAGATCAATAAAAGCATAAATTCTTCTTCTGGTTTCCGATTATTCAGGCTTCAAAATATCTTGCCACCAATTGAGTGGTGTTTGGCCGTCGACCGGGTCGTAGACGTTGCCGTACATCCATGCGCTTTTGCCATCGTTTCCAATAACCTGATTTAACAAATCTTCGATAACACTGAAGCCGCAGCTCACGTGGATGGAGTAGACCAGCATGCGCGGGGTTTCTACATCGAGGTCGCCGCCGAGTTTTTCAATTTCGGGCGTGAGCGCATCGGCAAGTACGGAAATATCCTCGCGACTAAACAC
>Ga0247741_1001881_pt1 | contig 11655 bp, 14 predicted proteins | sample UWRJL213509R2_FD_180945 | JGI IMG/M metagenome (GOLD analysis project Ga0247741, IMG submission 180945) | Plant litter microbial communities from Arlington Agricultural Research Station in Wisconsin, United States - UWRJ-L213-509R-2 | ecosystem: Environmental > Terrestrial > Plant litter >...
AGACGGCTCTCGCAGCGGTATGACGTCGTGAATACCACAGGCGTGTCTATAATTATAATGATAGCCTCCAGGTAAGAGCGGTTTCTGAAAGGTCATGTTACATAAGGTTACAGGGCTGAACGTGGGCTCACCTACTTAAACGGATCCAGAGTGCCGATGTTCCTCACGAGAAGATCTCAGTCGGTTCAGGAATCCATACTTTCAACTGTGTTTGGGTACATTGGTTTATCTCCAGGTAGAATGCCAATAGTACTCTAAATGTAGAGGGCCGCGTTTATATCAGGCAGGTTGGAAAACATCAACTATTACTCACCAGGGATCCTCATGTTCAGACCAGGTGCGATCAAGAAACAGACTGAGCGCTCCTTGTAATCACAGCAGCTGAAGTTATTGCCTCAATTCCTAGAAATGTTAAAAATGCCGTCGAGCTGCCGAAACAAGGCTGGCAACACCGACAAATTGAAATTCCGAAATGAAGCCTTTAATTGCAGGGAAGCAAGGACCCACAGAACCTCGTTTTACGGCGATTGCGTGGACAATCGTGGACAGCATACCGACGAGGTCCACCACAAAGGAGCTGCATTGCACATCGTTGTACAAGCAGCTCACAATAGCACGTGTAGTGCGCCCATCGTCTCCGGCAAACGAAAATCGCCGGACCTCGCTGTGTGGACGGCGAAAACAGTGTGCAGAAAGCTCGGGAGAACATGCTTATGATCTGCCCACAAAGACATCCGATTGTGGGCGTCCAAAAGTCCAGACCCAGGGTTTAAGGTGTCCTAACCAGGAAGCAACCCACCAAAGAGTAGTAATGTGGGCGCTCGGGCAGGTAACGTGGTCAAACCTGACATTCATCGCACACAATGACGATAATCCAAACACGCACTTTCTGAGACCAAGAGGCCATATCTGACCAAGATTCTGTGCTTTTGGTACCCGGTTGCAGTGGGATCTGTGGGCGCGATTGTGACAAGACACCGGGAGGCCAGCAGATCCAAGGATGGGAAATACGAGTATAAGAACGGACATCCTGTAACGAAGGTAGCCTCTGGCTACCCGCGCCTGTGTTGCTCGTGTGTTCTACGTCTTGTCTTCCGAGTACCCGGCTGAATTTGGACGCTATGTTCTAGGACACATAGAGGTCTTTTCTTTTCAGGACAGTTGTATCGCGTTCAGAACCGGTGACACTGTACAGCCGAGCGGTGTGTACGGAAATGAGCTTTACTCTACAAGGGAGGCGGAGGAAGATGTCAACGAATGTGAGTGCAGTTGACTTGACGAAAACCACGTGCAGTTATGTTACCTAATTCCATCAGCGCATCAATACGCGTAGGCCGCCTTGCTCCTGCCTCCATCCACCAAGCAATCCTCGAAGGCGCCTAATACGCATCAGACTGCGCGCAAAATCTAGTGATTAATGCCTATGCGCCTCTGGTATTACTGCTTTCCTCTTTTTCTGGCTCCCGCCCCGACGCGGACACCGACGTTTTCGTCTTCCCTGATCAGGACGATCCATCTTCCTTGAACAGGAAATCCTGCTGAAGGCTCTGCTTGATTGGTATCGATTGGTTCCAAGTCAGGAATTCCCTGACTTGGTGGGCACCAGCCGTGGTCGTCGGGCACGAGGCTGGGTTGAGGCTGTCCTCGGAACTGCCATTTTCAGCAACTCTGAAGGACGCTTCCCTTTCCTGGCGATGTGTGCAGACCTCACGTGCACCTTCCCACGGAAAAAAGTGCCTCGGGGACAATCCCGAGGTCAGATTGGTCGGTTTCGACGTGTCGTCATTGAAATTTCATGCCTCTAAAGGCAATTATGGCGTTAGCGTCACGGTGACAGGATCACGGCGAAACAAAGACATAAAAGCAAGGCGTTTTCCCCTTCTCGATCCCCAGCAAAAGCAGCTTTCCAAAGCTCTTGAAGCCTCTCCAGACTCGCCTACAAATTCTCCGCGCGCCTCCCAACTTTTCTCGCTCATCTACACACTTCCTACCCTTTTAGGCCGTCACGAACCTTCATAGACTAGGTCACCTGACCAGTCACCTCGTGGTACGTGAGGCAATCTCATTGTGGGTCCAGTGAAGACAACTAACCGATGTCGTTTTTTGCGCCCCTTGTTTCTCTCTTTCTTTGATGTTATACGTCTTTTTCATCCCCGTCCACCCTTTGGCCAATGGATTTTGATTTTTTTTTACAACTTTTTCTCTCTCTTCCAATATTCTCTCCGCTATGCAGATCATCTCAATGTCGTTTGAATACTTCAATAGCTTCCCAGGAGGTTCCAGCAGCCGCTCGTACGGTTACCTTCACGACCAACTCCCCCGGTCGTATCACCGCCAGCCGCCATCTCCTGAAGATGGCAGCTCGAACTCTCCCACTGGCGGAGGTAACTACAGTCCCTCTAGCACAGACATGAAACTCAATAATGCTGACCAATTTGACATGGCGTCCCTAGCGTCCCGATCGTACCCCGATCAAACTCTGATACTCCCAGGTCCATCTGGCCGCCATTTCGGTGAAAGCAGCATGGTAGGGCATGTGTCAGGTCCCTCAGGAACGCATCCTCTTTCTTCGGTGAGGCGTTTTCCTATACGTATGTGTGCGACGTTCACTCATGGTCTTTCAACAGGACATATCCGGATCCCAGTTTCCACCGAATCATCCCAACATGTTCGACAACTACGGATACGGTACTGGTCCTCCACAGTACGACATGAGTTTGACGCAGATCCACGGCCTCGGCTCGGCGCTCACGGCAGAGATGCACACCACAGGCGACTATACACATAGTCCTTCCCCGTCTGACAGCTCCCTGGAAGATGATGGAAGCACCTACTCGTCGTCGTCGCCTCCCCCCACCACTTATCCGCTGCCACCCCAAGCAGAGACCGAGGAATACTTACGCCGCGCATTGGAGATCCCACGACATGTCCCAGTTGATCTCAATGCACTACCCGATTACGATCCGACGACCGAGAAGAAACAACCACCGATAACTAACATGATCAAGCTCGCCATCTGGGGTAGCAAGCATAAACGGCTCACCCTTCGTCAAATATACGACGAAATAGAGAAGCGGTATCCAACTCTGAAGGAGTCGAAGGATAAGCCGTGGCAGGTTTGTTAGAAAAAATTATCTGACCTAAACGGCATTGCTAAACTCACCATTAGAGGTCTATTCGGCACAATCTCTCGCTCAAGGCAATGTTTGTCCGCGTTGAACGGCCCGTCAGTCATCCTGGAAAGGGTTTCTATTGGGCGATCGACACCCGCCAAGGAGAGGGGAACAAGAGGGATCGGAAACGCAAGGACCAGTCGGGGTCTGGTAGGCGCTCTCGCTCTAACGAAGATGAAGACGAAGAAGGCATGTCAGAGGAGCTAGAGGACGACGAACCCCCACCTCAGCGTGTTATTCAGGGCGGACGTGCATCTGAGCGTCGAGGTGAGCACGCTTTGCTACTTGTTTTCTCAAATCAACCCCTCATTTCATTGTTGATATAGGTATTCATCAACCCCTCCGGCTTCCCCAAGAGACCCAGTACCTCCCAGGGCCATACGCCCAACCTTCCTCGAACTCGTTACTCCAACGTCCGCCCGTTCCATCTCAAGGCGTCAGTATCCTCGACCCCACTCAACAGATACCTTATAACATGGGACCCAACATGCGTTGGGATCAGAGGTCACAGCACGGTATGCAACCCGAGACATCCACCATGCCCATGGTGAACATGGACATGCAAATGCAAATGCAGATGGGTCGAGGCGTTACACCGGGGTTCCCGAGCTATGCTTTGCCTTCGAACATCGAGAATCGTCCGATCCCATTTCGAAGTAACGTCGCCGATGCTGCTATGGGTGTACAAGGATTCCAACCTACTGGGTATCCTCAAATGGTCATGCCGCAGATGGGTACACCGATGGGACCGATGCAGGGACCGATGCAAGGACCGATGATGGGTATGCCATCCGTACATCCCAACTCGAGCTCGAGCTCGCGAAGACCTTCTCCGGATGAAGACCCCTCGATGTCAAGAAGCCTACGGAAACACCGCACCCATTGAACGAACTTCATGTTCATATAGCTACTTCAGGTATGTCACGCGATTCTACAATCTGGACACAACATTGACTTCAATGATAGGCGGCATTCCATCGCATTTCTCCCTTTTTAAATCCGTTTTCTCATTGCTATTCATGTTGTGGACTATCTCATTTTCCCATTAATCTATATCGGCTATGGTCTCGTGTTGCACTGTATTAAACACTCATTGGTCACCTTGTGAAATCTCAGTAGACCTCCACCGTCTTCATTTCATGTTTTCTTACACACTCCTCGCTTTGCGTCGGCATCCTACTCATGTTGTCTATTGCTTTGTTTTGCTTCGCATTGCATTCTTTTACTTTTTTCATATACTACTTGACTGTACGCACTGTAGCTATAGAAAACATCCAGAGCCGATTCTCCTTGCTTTAGAATCAATATATCAAAGCGCAGCACGCAGGTGTTTGTTCATTGCTATGCATTTATTATCGTCATCGACATGAGGAGAGATTGGTATGGAAATGCACTGCGGACTGTCGGAAGGGAAACGGCTATTCGGCATGGGATTGGCGCTGTTGTTTTAGCGGGCGCTTTTCTTATCTCGCATACTATATTTATCTTTAGATTATCATTCGAGTGGTATTTTTATCTGCAGCGGACCGGCATCAGACATACCTGCATATGTAACTTGGGTATGGACTCAGCCGATTGGTGGCTACGCATTTAGGCCTCGGGCACTGCTATGATCAAAGCACGACCGACTTCAAGCATAATTGTGATAATGATAGATATTCTCAACATTGGCAGCTTGAAACGCAGTACATCGTCATAGTACGTTAATTTCAACCCAGCTTTCGCAGATTCGAAGAACTTCGGAAACGCCTTGGGAAATGAACAGATTCAATTAGAACACCACAGATACCACTCCCTTTCCTTGTGATCAAGACCTTCGAAGATTCGCTGGAGGAGGAACCACAAGAATGTCTCCGCCTCCACCGGAAGTGGGTGTACGATTCGAAGCGCCTAAATACCAGACCTCTCGAAGATGCCCCTTGAACTCCATCGTGCACCCATCCATGAGGCATTCTTAAATCTTCCCGGTAAACGGATGACCTTTGGTCGACTAATGCCGCATAACGTCAGAATGGAGACAAACTGTCGTACAGCCTCAAAGCCTGCAGATATAGCGATATTTCTGGTGGTTCCCAGTGTTCAAGATTACCCTCCAGTATGGCTTCCTTGAGACATGTTCCCCAGGAAATATTGCAATCGTTCGCAAGGTAAATTTCCGAGAAACTCTACCGCATCAAGTTTGTTGCGTCTGAACCCTAGCTCTAGATAGTTTTCATCGGAGTATATGCTGGTATTAGGTATTATACCTCTCGAGAGGAACCACTGGCGCCATCAGCTTGTGACGGGTTTGCGTCCGATCCTATCGTGACGACTTGAGGCACGTTCCAGTCAAGCCAACATCCTGCACGACAGGAGCTGACTCATGAAGAATACAGGTTGAAATACCGGTTCCCAATCCACGCAGAGAGTAGATATCTTTTGCTAGGTCATGTCGAGAGTCATTCCCTTGTACAACGACCTCTCGGAACTTCTATCCAAGAATCCCAGGAGGTAGGATCACTTTGCGACATAGAGAGTCAGATCACACGAGAGGGGATTGTTGGAAACCGAGGCTTACTCGTGTGGAAAGTAAGGATGTAGAATGTATCCATCCAAGAAAGGCAGCCCACAAAATATTTGAAATCGAAGGTAAAGAGTTGTCAGAAATAGGTGCTGACACAGACGGGTCTAAACCACGGTAGTCCCATATCTGAGGCGGTATCATGAGAGTCTAGAGCAATATACAAGACGATTCCATGAGCTGGGACGAGACTGTTCCACGTGACTCTCGTGTCTCTTCGTAAAAGTTCATGAAGGACAAAGTGCGAGAGAACTAGCATCGAGGACGCTTCAGTAGAAGTGGAATGTCGTGTAGTCGAAATTCTATGGTTACTCGAAATTTCGATATAAATGGGGCAAATTTCTGCGTATCTTCGACTCTCGTTTTCCTCAACATTCGAGACAGTAGTGCACAATCCAAGGCTGTGAATGCCCCGGTCACTGAGGTCTGGAATGGGGTACTCCAGACATGATGCAGATTCGATGCAGACGCGACTCGAGCATCTTAATGCGTTTGCAAATCCCGATTGGAGAGACATGAGCGTAGTTCAACGTTGCCGAAGAGAAATCATCGGCTTTTCGAAATTCGTGCTCGTCACTGTGTCACACGCCCCGATCACGAGATTGTTACGGGACCTGCCTTTGGTCACGCAAGCCTTTTGATCAACACCTCGTATGTCCGATTCTATCTCAGAAGATTTCTCAAAGAATGAGCACCCCAATGGCTAGACTGAGATGAGCACAGGATAACGAAAGACACAACAGTCGCTTAAGAGATGATCTCTCTGATAATCAACTTGAATGACGAAGGTGCCAGCTTTATCCTGTCAGCGGTTATTTCTGTCCTGATTCTGATCAGCAAGGCATTACAGACTATTCATTGTAACAGAAGAAAAAGTGTCATCACGCAAAAATAATTCGGAGTGGATCACTCCAAAGCTTTAGTGGTTTGTCATTTTAAATCAGCGCCGTGAAACGGCTGCCTGCACGTCCTGTGTATCCGACGAGAGCGCTGCAATCTTAACACTCAGAGCTATTAATGCAAAGGAACCATCTATTCTAGTTCACCACATTATCTAAATGCATCTCGGCTAATGGTAGAAGGCTCATACCGTTGACTGCGGCTACGATGACTATGACCCACTTTCTCTCTCGGCTGTGCACATTCTAGCCGATAAGCTATTTTGAACTATCTCGGCTGGTCTAAAATCTAGGTATTCTTAGTGTCGTGAACTAACCCAATAACATTACTCACTTAAACAGGAAACAGACTTCCCCTTCTGACCAAAACACCACCCACGGTGTGGATACAACGAAGACAACTACCTCGACCAATGATCACCAGTTCATTGTTTTCCCGGAAATTTCGTTTTAGTACTGTCTACTATGCGCCTCACCCCCAGTGTTTTGACCAATACCTTCTTTGTTAGATACTGCGCACCAAATTCTTCAAGGTATAAAATGGAGCTGAAATTTGGTGGATGAACAACAGCCAGGTTCCCAACTTCTGTGCTTTCCAAGTCTTCAGTAGGATGTACTCTCTCGCGTCGTGCGCTCTCGCACTTCTCCTCTCGAGTGCCGTCTCTGCTGCTCCTGCTGTTTCACCAGCAGCTTCCAGTGCGTCTATCAGCGCGTCTAGCGTGATAGTCAGCTCTTCAGCTGCTTCAGCAAGTGCATCAACCGACTCTACGACTCCAAGTGGGACCAACTCTGCCCCAGCTTCTACACAAACTGTCCCATACATCAACCTTCGACCGAATGACCCGATGTGGGGCCCCTCTGATGCGGATCCCCAGCCGATCCGAGGCAGTCTAGGGGCAACTATTCTCGGCCCCACAGACTCGGACACCACCAAGAACAATCCCGATCTACTGGCAGCCCCAACTACCGATCATGGTAGCACGTACGTCTTTCATGGTGTCCTCGTTGAAGACCGCACTAACACATTTGATACAGTGGAAATGCAAAGTGGGGATTCAGCCTGAGCCATAACCGTCTCCAAACTGGAGGTTGGGCTCGTGAGCAGAATGGTGAATGGACATCGCTTGAACCGGCATCTTCTTGTACTAATATACGTCTGCTAGTCAATCTCATGCCTATGGCGACAGGTAGGATCCCTCAGACCAGCGCCTCGACGGTACTAATGTTTTATCTAGAAATGGCTGGTGTTAATATGAGATTATTGCCCGGTGCGGTTCGGTAAGTCACATCTATTCCACCCATTCAATTGCTCACCTAATATCAGGGAACTTCATTGGCACAAAACTGCAGAGGTAGAACAATTTCGTGGATTCGCTTACCTTGTTATCTGATACGAAATTTGCAATCTTAGTGGGCCTATATCCTGAAAGTGAGTTCTATAGCTGTACATCATCTTCTTGCTTTATTGAACGCTTCTTCATCAGGGTTACACACAAGTTACGGCAGTTGATCCATCCGGCAAGAACTTCATCGGCACTGTCGTACGTTTCAATGTGTTTTACAAACTAAAAAAAGTCTAACGACGGCTTCCCAGGGCCCCGGAGATCTTTGGTACTTCCCCGCAGGCACCCCTCACTCCTTACAGGCGACTGGTGATGATCCCGACGGTACCGAATTTATTCTGGTCTGTGAAACCGCAGTCTTTCGTTCTGTGACAATACTAATCATACCTGCTTTCTATTTTAGGTCTTCGATAATGGCGATTTCTCTGAGGACTCGACGTTCCTGGTAAATTTCCATCCATATTAAATGACCATGATTTGTACTCACTGTACACACCGGTGTGTTTAGCTCACGGACTGGCTTAGCCATGTTCCGGTTAGCGGTGAGCATCGCTTTGTGCGGCCCCAATGATGGTTCACTGAATGTCTTGCTCCTAGTCCTCGCAAAGAACTTCCAGACAGATGCCTCTGCCTTTGCACACATTCCAGCTGAAGAGCTTTACATCTTCCCATCAAGTACGTGTTCTGCCTTGAGGCATCGTTGTCCCATATTTATCGCCTATTTTCGCAGCTCTTCCAGGTCCTGATTCGGAAGGAGTCGTGAGCCCTGCAGGTGCTGTCGACATCCCCTTCACATTCGCATTCTCCAAGATGCAAGCCACCACCCTGAACGGAGGAAGCGTCAAGATCGTCGATTCACGTACTTTCGCGGCCTCCCAGACTATTGCAGCTGCGGAGGTTACTGTTGAGCCCGGTGCGATCCGGTCAGTTTACATTTCTTTCTTGAGGCCCATTACCCCTTCACTGACGCAATACACTTTACAGAGAGCTCCACGTGAGACTTCACTTAATTTATGTCTGAAGCCATTTGATGCTTATTTTTGTAACACCCACAGTGGCACCCCACGCAGGACGAGTGGAGCTTCTTCCTGTGAGTTTCCTCGTTGCGACTGCGGCGCTTATTCTGTAATCAGAGCTGATCATCCAATTTTCTCACCTCCAGTGAAGGCCGTGGTCGTCTCACACTCTTTGCCTCCCAATCCAACGCAAGGACATTCGACTACCAAGCTGGCGATATTGGTATGAATATAATTTTCGCCTTCGCGTCAAGCCCCATAATTAACGATGGCTTTCCCTCCGACAGGTTACATCCCCGCGACTATGGGCCACTACGTTGAGAACATCGGCAACACGACTCTCCGCTTCCTCGAGATCTTTAAGAGCTGTACGTTTTTCATTAAACTCCACGGGTTTGAACGCTGACGGATCATGATAGCTATGTACGAGGATATCAGTCTGAGCAACGTTAGTGACCTCCTTTTTCGCTTGACATTTACTACATACTGATGATCGCTTTTAGTGGCTCGCCTTGACCCCGCCAGAGCTCGTCAAAGCCCATCTTGGCTTCGACGATGCTACCATCGCCAAATTACAAAAGACAAAGCCGGTAGTCATTGGAGCCGTTTCTTCCTGAAGGAATGGGCGATGAAATTCCCGACCTGACTCATACCAATTCCAGTGGATTCGATAACGCTTCTGATGGACCATGAAAAGCCTCGGCTACGAACTTCTGATATGTCTATAATAATAAGTCTGCATCCTGTTTGTTTTTTACAACGTCGACTGTACATGTGCTGTAAATGAATTCAAGTTAATGACGATGATGTGTTCTATTCTTGAGATTGTCTATGTATGTCATGGCTCGGTTCTGAGAATGGTTCAATTTTTGGAAATTTATTCTTATATCAAGTCGAAAATCTCGTAACAGACAGGTTATGCTCATGAAGTAAATACATTCTACGCTTTCAAGATATGATATCACAGGGCCTCGTTACTGATTTACTCTCATTTACGTCCGGAAGGCCTTCCTGCAGCCTTCTTTGACGCTGACGGGGAGCTCATCGCAGAAGCTCTCGCTACCTCAATGGCTTTCACGCTTGGCTTTTTGAAACGAGTTGAGCGTCTGATTTCGGCTGAACCAGTGTCTTCCGCAACACGCTGCTCAGGAGTTGCTTCATGGGAGTCACTTCGCACGCTTGGACTGGGATAGCGAGACATCGGAGGAAGTTCGGGTGTGGCATAGCGAGTTGGGGTTGAGTACCCGGTAGACGAATATTCTCCGTTGTTAAAGCTACTATAGCTAGCCACTGATTCAGAACGTGAATATGTGGCATGGCTTTGGCATTCGGATTCTTCATCTTCCGAGTCCTCCTCGTCAATACCCTCAAGCTCCGAGTGGTTCTGAGGCGATTTCAGCTCCTGAGTGGCATAGAAGCGCTGTGAGGTGGGAGTCCGAGCGGGTTCAGAGTACTCGTCCTGTGACATACGGCGCTGCATATGGAGAGGCGTCGGCCAGACCTCTGCATCTTCACGAGAGAAGAACGAATCGTAGCTCGAGACAGAGTCCTTCCTTGATATTGTCGGAGCCCTGCGAGGAGATTCATTATTCATATTGACGGTGTTTTCTAAGACTCTGAACGACGCCACATGGGGAACTTGGGAGTAGTGTGTTGAAGATCCAGAGTTGACCGCGTTCCAAGCTATGATCTTGTTCGAATGCACTGTGAAGTCGACGCTGGGCCGTGCCCGAAGTGGGCTGACTCCTTGGGGAGTGGGGTTATTTTGGCGAGAAGACATAACTGATACCTCCGTGAAATAAGATGTGGCTGTTCTGGGGTGGGAAGTGAAGAACACTCACAGTGAACTCCCATGCTTTATATAGGCGCCCAGGCAAAAGGTCCGTAAGTGCCACAATACCGATTCAAGAGGCCATAAAATAACTGGAACACACAAAAACATCCTTTGACCAATTAATTTGCTTGCCTCTTTGGTTCATCTGCGTGAACAATGGCGGGCCAGCCGTAATTTCGTGGCACTGGGCCTACCTGCCAATCAGGGGTGTCCATTTTTGGAACCATGCCAAAGGAGCGCCCGTGGGCACGGTCACGTGACAATGGTTGAAGTTCTCTGCCCGACGTGTTGCACGTTTCTTTACTCTCTCCGCGTCCCCCTCACCTCCCCCGGGATATCTCAGATATCTAGGCTGCTCTCCATACCCCCCAAAACCCAACCCAAACGCTTCGTGAGTGCATTATATCAACCTGAGCATTCGTCTGGATTGACGATGAGCACTTTGCAGATTGAAGCCAACCACATTCTCTACTAACGATTGTAATTTTTTTAGACAGACACGACTTATATCCAACCAACCGACCGACCTGTAGCATGGCTCAGCCTTCTCAACAGTATCCTCCATGGCTGACGCCTATAGCCTCGGTAGTCACAGACCCTTCAGGAGACTTGTCAACTTCAACCACCATATCATACGTCGCACCAACGTACTATGGCCCCAGCGTACGTCTCACTGCAATATCAATTGCTTTAAATCTGACGTACTCTTAGATACCTTTGGGTACATTGTACTCGTATGGTGGTTTCTCCGAACCTCCCACTATTGTGCTACCAGGTGGCCCTTCATCCACTACAGAAAGTTCCATTACGACAACCGCGACACCCACGAC